>VFSW01002289.1_pt1 | contig 28966 bp, 26 predicted proteins | sample 5358111 | NCBI WGS metagenome assembly VFSW01 (sample SAMN11554181, study PRJNA540505) | mine drainage metagenome | isolation source: sediment from site ElyBrook_90M | place: USA: Ely Copper Mine, Vershire, VT | collected 2017 | reverse complement strand
TATATTTCGCAAGCAGCGTGTTTGCAAAGTCCTGGTAATTCATCTTGTCGAGTTTGATGGTCGTGACGCCAGTCACGGACGTTTCCGGCGTAAGAATACGAAATCGGCCATCGCTCAATTCACGCAGGCCGGAGCGGAGAATGCCCGTTAAATACTTCACCCGCGCTTCAATCTTATCGAAGCCGATCCTCTCCATAAAATCAATAGCGGCATGAAGTCCATCAAAAAGCGCGAAATTCTGCGTTGCGAAATCGTACCGCGACGCCGTGGGAAGAAAATCGAGCCGCCCATCATAGCCCCAATATTTATCGACCTCCGCGCCGCACCAGGTCGGAATGACATTTTGCATCAATTCCGGTGCGATGTAAAGGAAGCCGATTCCTTTCGGTCCGCAAAGCCACTTATGGCCGCACGAAGCGTATGCATGGACTCCCAAGTCTCGCACATCCGTTTCTAGCATTCCCGGCGGGTGCGCACCATCGGTAATGAACCAGATCGGCGCGCCGTTCGCGCGCGCTTTTTCCCGGGCCAGCGCCGTCAGCCGCTTAATGGGAAGCAATTGCCCCGTCGTGCAGGTCAAATGCGGCATTGAGATCGCGCGCGTTCGCGGGGTAAACGCATCACTAACCCGCTGAATAAAATCATTGTCACTATAAGCATTCGACAGTTCGTCCGTGAGCGGGACAAACTTGATTACGATCCCATCGCGCTTTTTTCGCGCGAGCCAGGGAATTGCATTCCCGGCATGCTCCTGATTTGTGAGTAGCACTTCATCGCCCGCTTTTAAGTCGATGCCACTCGCCACGACGGAGATCGCTTCGCTCACGTTGTGCGTGAAGGCAATCTGGTCGCCGCTTTCGGCGTTGAGTACCCGGGCAATAGCCGTGCGTAGACCTTCGTAATCGCCATTGTATTCGCCGGTGCGGTCGACGTACTCGATTCGCTTCGTAACCCGTTCGGTCACCATGCGCGGGCTGGGGCCCATCGTGCCGTTATTGAAATAAATCAGTTCGCGTGTGATTGGGAACTCGTCTCGCACAGAGTCCCAATAGTGTTCGTCCTTAAGCCCATGTGTACCGAGTAATTTCGGATCGCTATTCGTGGAAACGGGAATTGGATTACCAAACACGGTATGGCGCGCGGAAAGTATCGCCGAAGAGGCGGCGCTCGAGGAAACGACGGTCGTTTTTATAAAAGTTCGTCTGTCCATGAAATATAAATTGACGGATGCTGCTCGTCCGTGTCATTTTACAAACCGTCCGAATTTGTCAATCATTCAACCATATTCCAGTATGAATTTGAATTGAGGGCACCTATTGTGGCATAGTTCTGTCGTTATTATTCGAAGGAATAACCAATTGATTGTTCCAACATTTGTTTAACTAAACTAGGGGATATTCCTTTGCTGAGATATAAAGCAGACCGGCGAACGCTGGGCTACATGATTGTTACTACCGCGCTCTTTTTCGCGCAATGGATATACGGATTCCACTGGGCCGCTTATTTCGTCTATCTATTTCTTTCGGTCGCGGTGACGGTCATCGCGCATAATCACAATCATCTCCCGATTTGGCAGGGTAAAACGCTGAACCGGGTAACCGATTATTGGCTTACCATCTTCTATGGGTTCCCAGCGTTTGCCTGGATACCGACGCACAACATGAATCATCACGCGCTCAATAACCGCGAAGGAGACTACACGATTACCTACCGATTGACGGAGCACAATCATCTCCTGATGTTACTGGCCTATCCGACCGTAAGCAGCTTTTACCAGCAAAAGCCGATTCGAGATTACTTAAAACGCCAATGGGCCGAGGATCGCCGTTATTTTTGGTTTTGCCTTGGGCAGTATGTCGCGCTCGTGCTTTGGGTCGCGGCAGCCCTCGTTATCGACTGGAAAAAAGCATTGCTCTTCGTGGTTATTCCGCAGCAAGTTGGACTCTTTAGCGTGCTTATCTTCAATTACGTGCAGCACGTCCATGCCGATGAACAATCGCAATGGAATCATTCCAGAAATTTTGTCGGCTTTTTGAATACGCTGCTCTTCAACAATGGTTACCACACGGTCCATCATGAGAAGGCCGGCATGCACTGGAGCAAAGCACGCGAAGCCCATGCGAAAATCGCCTTGAAGATTGCGCCCGAACTTCAACAATCCGGCTTCTGGAGCTTTATCGCAAAATCATATTTTCTCGGCATGGTGATTCCGAAATATCGGACGCACTCGATGCGGCTGGAACGACTGGAGCGAGAAAAATCCCATGCCGGTGGAATTGCTATTTCTTAATCAGCCGGGCCCCGAAGCCGGCGCGCAGGGTCGTCTCGCTAAAGACGTCGATCAACTGCCGCTCCGATAGGAATTGTAGAATTTGGCGCTTTACATCCTCGGGTGAAACTGAGTTTTCAATTACGCGGTCCGCAAGCGTTTTGCATTCGTTATAATGCAATAGATGGAGCCGAGTGGCAAGTGAACGAATAGCGGTGGGCGATACGGAAATCTCGTCGATTCCCATACCAACTAAAATTGGCGTGGCGAGCGGATACCCTCCTAACTCGCCGCAGATCGAGACCGGCTTACTTGCTCGCTTTCCCGCCTGTACCGTGAATTGAATTAGCTTCAACACGGCAGGATGCAGCTCCTGATAGAGCGTCGCGATAAGATCATTCCCACGATCGACCGCGAGGGTATATTGCGTGAGATCGTTCGAGCCAATCGAAAAGTAATCAACTTTGCTCGCAAAGGACTCGGCCATGATCGCGGCGCTGGGAACTTCGACCATGATTCCAACAGGAAGATGCTCGTCGAATGGCTCACCATTCACATGGAGCGAGTTCCGTGCCTCTTGGAGGAACGCGAGCGCACGGTCCAATTCATCCACGGTGGTAACCATCGGGAACATCAGCTTCACGTTGCCGCGCGCCGAGGCCCTCAAAATAGCGCGAAGCTGCGCCAGGAAGAGATCCGGTTCATCGAGCGAAATGCGAAGGCCGCGCCATCCGAGAAAGGGATTATCCTCACGATACGAGCCACTGAGGACTTTATCGCCGCCGACGTCGAAGGTGCGAAGCGTGACCCACGCCGGATGGAACCGCTCCGAAAGATTTTTATAAAGCTCGTTTTGCTCCTCTTCCGTTGGGAAGTCATCATGGAGCAAGAGGAAATGCTCGGTGCGCACCAGCCCCAGGCCCAGCCGCTTTTTGCCATCGGCGAGCGCGGTCGCTTCCGATAGTCGCTCCGCTTCGAGGATCGCGATTTCGCTGCCGAATTCGAGATTCATCAAGAGCGTGACACCATGACCATCGACGGTCCTGACGACTGGGGCGCCCGGTTCAAGTATCGGCCCGGTTGCCTCGACTCCGCTGCCCAGCACATAACTTTGCTCTTGCTCGTAGCCGCGTAGGGTCTCCACATCGGGACAGACAATAAGCTCTCCTCGCTCGCCATCTAAGATCAGCATATCCCCGGTTTCGATGTGCTCCGCGGCGGAGTGTAGCGCAACGAGAGCCGGAATTCCAAGGGAGCGCGCAAGGATCGCCACGTGGCTCGTCAGGCCTCCGCCATCGATCGCAAAACCGAGCATGGAGGATCTCGCGAAAAGAATTGCATCCGCCGGCGTGAGCAATTCCGCCACAAGAATGGAAGGCTCCTCAATCTTCGAAAGCCATTTCTTGCGATCAAGCAGGTAGCGCAAGAGTCGCTGTTTAATATCTTCCACATCATCGGCGCGCTCCCGCATGATGGGGCTATCGCTCGCCTTCAGCATTTCCTGGTGCGCAGAAAATTCCGAATCGACGGCAAACGCTGCGGGCTTGAGATCGCGCTTGATACGCTGACGAATCGTACTTAAAATAAATTCGTCCGAGACCATCATCATCTGTGCCTCGAAGATCGACGAAGCTGGCGTGCCAACTTTTTGCTCGGCCACACGGCGCACCTTCTCGATTTCCTGCCGCGCTTTCTGGACGGCGGCATCGAACCTCTCGATTTCCTGCCCGACTTCACTAACGGCCAACTCGTGGTCCTCGCCATAAAGAAGCGTGCGGAAATAACGGTAGGCCGGGCCAATGGCAATGCCACGGCTCGCCGCGATTCCGCTGAACCGTAGCGTCTCTTTCGCCTCTTTATGCCGAGATGCCAAGTGTGTTGTAGCCGTAACCTTCAGGCCAAGGCGTGTTCTTAAATACTGTTTCGCGCTCCACGAACCGTGACCTGAAGATCGCGGGCACAAGCGACGGTTCGTAATTCGTAATTATCACGACTCTTCTTCGAATCCCTTTTCGAAATAGTCGACAAGTTGCTTCATGGCCTGCTCTTCGTCCGGGCCATCAAATTCGAGTTCGAGCGGCGTGCCCTGCCCGGCTGCCAGCGTCATGACGCCGATGATCGATTTTCCGTTAATACGAAATCCCTCTTTAATAATAAAGAATTCGGAATTGAACTTGCTCGCAAGTTTTACGATGGCCGCAGCGGGCCGCGTATGCAGCCCGGCGCGATTCTTAATGGTAACGGTCCTTCGTATCAAGTAATAATCGTATTATGATAACATCACGGGCCTGCAAATATAAGCCCGAATAATGTGTGAGCGAAAAGAATCGGAGGAGCAGTTGCGTTCCAGCCCGATTCCGGGGTAATATAAAACAAGAGAGCGATCCGCCAGATCATCGCTGATCCCGGACCGCTCTCCGTTGCTTTGCTTTCTCTGCTTATGTGCCACGAGCAACCATGAAACGCTCGTGGCAGGACACTTTTTCGTTCCGCCGCCCTTAATTCTGCGACGGTGAAGCTTTAGTTGCCGAGCCGTCATCCGCCTCACGCAGAGCGACCGTAAAATCCTGTTCGAGATGCTGCGTTTGTGCGGCCGGTGGCGTCGCAATCAGCACATCGCTTGTGAGGATCGAATCGCCTTCCAAATGCACCCAGTATTTTTTCTCGGGGCTGAGTATGACCAAATACTTCCCCGTTTCCTTATTCGACGTACTGCATGTAATTTCACGTGCGGTGTCGCCGACTTCCCGGATACTCACTTTTACGGATGTTGGCCGCGCGGTTTCATTCGAGCGCACGATTCCCGTCATAATAATCACGGGCCGCGAAAACGTTTGCGCGCACGCGATGGACGTGCTGGTACCGGTGAATCCGGTCGAAATCGCGACAAGAGCGGCAGCGCTCGCGATTCTGAGAGTTGATGTTATCATTGTATTAATAAAGGTTAAGAGTTACGACGTAGGTGATTTGCGCTGCAAAAATACGTGTCGCGCATTGTGCCGCTATTACGCGATCTTTTCATTTTAGTTGTCTTACTTCGTGTTCACTAAAGGCGTCAAATAATCCCTGCATAGGAATAGAGTGTCCATTCGAATGCCAAAAAGGTGGAATAGGTGTTTCAGCCTGTTCTATCAAGGGTTTGCGTGATTATAAAAAAATCCCTGAAACAATTGTGGATGCGTAGCGGAGTGGACAAACCGGACGATGGACTGTATAGCAGAGCCCATTTGTTACCTTTCTCAGAAATCACGTAGAGAGGGCCTAATGTCAAGTCGTTTTGGGCACAAAATTGTCATAGCCACCGCGCTTTTGGGCGGGTTCCTCGCGGGCTGCGCCTCCGCGCCGAAGACTACGATAGTCCACCCGCTCGCACACTCCGCCAATATGGCAGCCATTGCAGACATTCGTTCCTGGCTCGATCGCGAATCCCGCGCGGCGCGAAGCCTGAACGCCTCGGGGGACATTACCGTGGATCAAAGTGGCGAGTCGAACTCCGCCAGTTTTACATTGAAAAGCAAGCGGCTTAATGCAAGCGGCAACCGTATCGATTCCCTTAGTATTGAAGTGATGGGCCCGTTTGGAATTAAGGTCGCGCGGTTCCTGGCGTCGCCGCAGGAATATAAATTCTATGACATCCTGCATGGCCAGACGATGTCCGGCGCGACCGATCCCAATTCGCTCGAAGACCTTACGCATCTTCAGGGCATCTCGCTCGAAGACATGAGCGACATCCTTTATGGACTTGTGAACAATGACCGTAGCGAGAATGACTCGGTAAGTCTTTATTCGGATAACGAACGCCATCATGCGCTCATTATTCGCATTCCCGGAGTTTCCACCGCGGCACTCGATTTCGATGGTGAACTGCCGAGAGATTCCTCCTCGGGTGACTTAACCCTTGTGCGCTATCAGCGATGGAATGGAACTCCAGGATCCATCACCACAACCCCGCCGGCGATAACCGTACACTTCGCGGAACCAACGCTGGTGAACGGGTTGTCCATCCCCCAGCATATCGAGGCCACAGCGGGCAAAAATAAACTGACTCTCGAATATGATCATGTCAAAGTAAACCCGCCATCGCTGATTGTTCGAATAAAAATGCCTCACTAAGTTGCTGTAGCCGTGACCTTCAGGTCATGGCGAATTGCGCTATGCGACCGTGATCGTGAACTTCACGGCTACAAACACTCATGATCAATATTCTTCATCTCAGCAAAAAATATGGCGATACGGTCGCCGTCGAAGACTTATCGCTCGAAATCGAGCCGGGCGAAATCTTCGCGTTGCTCGGGCCGAATGGCGCGGGAAAATCCTCGACCGTGAAAGTACTCACGGGACTTTCGCGGCCCACGACGGGGACGGTCCGCATTGCGGGATTTGATGTTGTCGAAGAAGCCAACGAGGTGAAGAAGCGCATTGGCTATGTACCGGAAAATGCGATATTATATGAAAGCCTTACCGCGGATGAGTACCTCGATCTCTGCGGCACGCTTCGCCATATCGACCGAAAAAGGCTTGCCGAGCAACGCGAAGAACTATTCTCCCTCTTCGAACTCACACAAGACGACCGAAGAAAATTGCTCGCGGAATTCTCGAAAGGAATGAAGCAGAAGATTTTGCTCATCGCCGCGCTTATTCACAACCCCGAAGTGCTGATCTTAGATGAGCCGCTGTCTGGCCTCGATGCGAACGCCGCGCTTATCTTCAAGGAAGTAATACGTCGATTTGCGCACGGGGCATCTGGAAAGACTATTTTCTTTTGTTCCCACGTCCTCGATGTTGTCGAGCGGCTCTGCGACCGGATCGCCATTATGAATCACGGGAGGCTCATCGCGATCGGCACGCCGCAGGAATTGCTCGAGCAATCCGGCGAAGCCTCGCTCGAACGCGCCTTCCACAAGCTCACCGGCGGCGCCGATATCGAGCGCTCGACCGAAGAGGTGATGCGCGCGTTCTCGCAGGAATAGTGCGACGTGCAACTTTGCACTACACGTTGCGAAATTAGATCCCATCCCCTTTGAAGGCTTCCATATATTGCTTGACGCGCTCGGTGAACTGCACGGCGTAGAGGCCGTCGATCAAACGGTGATCGTGCGATAACCCCAAATACATCATCGAGCGGATTGCAATGTAATCGTTGCCCTCGGAATCAGTTTTCACCACGGGCCGCTTGACGATCGCGCCGGTCGTCATAATGGCCAGGTTCGGCTGGTTAATGATTGGCGTCGATAAGATATTGCCGAACATTCCGGGATTGGTCAGCGTAAACGTCCCACCGGAAATGTCGTCCGGCGTTAGCTTTTTCGTGCGCGCCTTATTCGCTAATTCGTGGACGGCTCCGGCCAGCCCTGCGAGGCTCAGGCGATCGGCATGTTTAATAACCGGCACGATGAGCGCCGGCGGCAGCGGCGAGCCTTCCTGCTTCGGCATGGCCACTGCAATCCCAAAATTGATCTCGTTACGAACCACAATATTCGTTCCTTCGATCGACGCATTGATGAATGGAAACTCGCGGAGTGCCTTTATCATGCACTCGACGAAAATCGGCGTGAGCGTAAGGCGCACTCCGTACCTCTGCTCGAAGCTTTCTTTATTTTTCTTCTGATAATTGACAATGTTCGTTACATCGACTTCGCTGATCGAGGTGACATGCGCGCTCGTATGCACCGAGCGTACCATGTGCTCCGCGATGCGCTGGCGAATGTTATCCATCGGAATGATGGTTGTGGCTTCCCCGCTCGCGGCGAAGGAGGGCGCTTGCATGGGCTGCGGCGCTTGTGGCGCGAAACTCGGCGCGGGCTGTGCGGCCTGTGCCACGCGTGGCGCAGTGCTTCCAGCTTGCCCTTTGCGTGACTCGACATAGTTCAGCATGTCGGTCTTGTTCACACGGCCATCCATCCCGCTTCCGGGAATCCGAGACAGTTCTTCCGCCGAAATGCCTTCCGTCTTCGCAATATTTTTTACGAGCGGAGAGTAAAAGCGGTCATCTTTCCCGGCGGGCGGTTGCTGCGCGGGATGCTGTGGCTGCGTCTGTTGTTGAGGTGGTTGTTGTGGCACTGCGGCAGCAGTGGACGGAGTGGACGGTGGAGGTTCCTGAGGAGCTTTTGTCGCGTCTGTCTTTTGAGTCTCTGGCTTCGGCGTTGCTGGTGCGGGAACCGCGCCACCACTCTGATAGGAAATATACGCAATCGTAGCGCCGACTGCGACGGTTTCTTTCTCTTTCGCTACAATTTTCGAGAGTGTTCCGGCGAATGGCGCAGGAACTTCGGTATCCACTTTATCCGTGGAGATCTCTAAGATTGGCTCGTCCTTCTCTACTCTGTCGCCTTCTTTTTTGAGCCACCGAAGAACCGTACCCTCTGCGATGGATTCGCCCATCTTCGGCATGACGACGGCCTGCCCTTGTCCTGCCTGTCCATTCGATGGCGCGGGGGCCTGAGCTTGTGGTTGCTGAACCTGCGATTGTTGTTGCGGAATACTCGCTTGCGGCTGCTGAGAAACTTGCTGTTGCTGAGCAACCTGCTGTTGCGGTGCTTGTTTCTTCGGAGCCTGCTGCTCTTGCGGGGCAGGCGCGGAAACCGCGCCACTACCAGAAGGTGCCGCTTCTCCATTCGTGCCAATGGACGCGATGGGTTCGCCGACGGCAACCGTCTGCTTTTCCTGCGCCAAAATTTTCAGCAGGGTGCCGGCGACCGGCGAGGGAATTTCGGTATCGACTTTATCGGTCGAAATTTCGAGAATTGGCTCGTCCTTTTGGACGGCGTCGCCTTCTTTTTTGAGCCAGCGAAGGACGGTGCCTTCGGTGATCGATTCGCCCATTTTGGGCATTACTACGTTCGTTGCCATCGGTAAAATTTAGGTGATGAAACGACGCTAACACATTTCGGGCCTAAAGGCTTCCGCTACGCGGGTCCCAAAAATGTTGCTCCATGTCAACCAATTCGCCTTTGAACGTGACGCCCTCATGTTTGAGCATTCCTCGCATTCTCTCATAGCCGCCGAAATGGTGCGCGCCGGAGAGCGCGCCGATACGGTTGATGACGCGTTGGGCGGGAACATCCGAATCCTCCGGCAGCGCACCGAGCGCTTGGCCGACCATTCTGGAAGAGCCTTTCATACCCAGCACTTCGGCGATAGCGCCGTAGGTCGTCACCTTTCCCAAAGGGATTTGTTCTACAACCTCATAGACGCGGGCGTAGAAGCTGGGCTTCGGCTTGCGAAGCTTCGGCTCAACTAAGTCCTTCGTGGGACTCATGCGACTCATTAGTCTCATAAAATCTTGCAGGAAGATTCAAAAATAGCGATTATTGGCGCGGGCGTCAGCGGCCTTGCGGCAGCCGTTCGGCTGACGCAGCACGGGTTTCGTAACCTCACCCTCTTCGAAGCTCGGAAGGATGCCGGGGGCCGCACCCGCTCTTACACCGACCCCACGACCGGCGACACGCTGGATAACGGCCAGCACCTGATGATGGGTTGCTACCACTCGACGCTCGAATACGTTCGCGCAATCGGTTCCGGCCAGCTTTTGCAACGCGCTCCCCTTTCAATTCGCTTTCATCAGGCCGGCCGGCCACCCACCGCGCTTAAGATCCCGCCAACCTCCAGGCCACCAGCAAACCTCCTCGCGGGGCTTTGGAGTTCGCGCTTACTCACTCTGCGGGAAAAGTTTGCCGCCGCATGGCTTGGACTTGCAATAGACGCTTCCTCAGCAAAAAATTGCGAAGGCATGACCTGCGCGGCGTTGTTTAGAAAACTTCATCAGCCGGCGGGATTAGTCAGAAAATTGTGGGCGCCTCTCGTCCTTGCCACGACCAACGCGCCCATCGAGCAAGCAAGTGCGGTGTTGTTCATAAATGTGTTGCGGGAAGCATTTTTGTCGGGCCACGAGGCGAGCGATCTGCTGCTGCCGAAATCGGGACTGTCCCATCTGCTGATCGATCCCGCAATCCAAATGCTGGAAAAGAATGGCGCAACGTTTCGCCGTTCCACTCCCGTCCGAAAAATTGAAACCCATGCGGCTGCTCTGAGAATCTCAACCGATGAATCGGTGGAAGATTTCGACTCGGTAATTTATTGCGGGCAATCTTCCGATCCATTGCCCGAAGAAATCCGCGAATCCCTACCAGCATTCGAATACTCGCCGATTGTCAATGCCTATTTTTGGCTGGACAGGCCGGTGCTTCGTGGAGCGATCCACGGATTTCTTGGAACCACGCTGCAATGGGTATTCCCGTGGCCCTCGAATTATGCGGCTGAGCGGCTGGCGCTTACCGTCAGCGCGGGCAACGCGCTCGCCGAGTACACGAACGAGGAGATCCGGCACATTCTCTGGACGGATCTTTGCGCCGCGGTTCCTGCCATTCGGGAAGCGCGGCTACTGCACTATCAAATTATCCGCGAAAAGAGGGCGACACCGCTTTTTACCCCCAAAGTCCAACAAAGCCGCCCTCGCGCTTCCACGAACGTACCTGGCCTATTCCTTGGTGGAGATCTCATCCAAAATGGCCTTCCCGCAACTATCGAAGGAGCAACTCGTAATGGATTCGCGGCAGCGGGGTTATTAGTTGGGAAATTTATTCCAGTATCATGAACGATTATTATTCCAACTGCACCATACCGTTATGTACGGAAGTCCGTATCAGAGTTGGAATAAAATTTTCAGACTCGCAGTGACACCGAAAAAAAAATAGAATATGGCTGAACCAACCGTCTTGCAAGAACCGAAGCCCCGCACCGATGGGACCATAGCGAAGCCCCCCATTGTGCCGCCCTCAATGGTGATGAAAAAAATCACACTCGGGCAAAAAAAGCGTAAAGTTAGTCCAGGGATTATAGTGCTCGCTGTCATCCTGCTCGGCGTGGCGTTCTGGTTTCTCTTTCTGCGAAAACCCGCCGCGGCACCAGTCGTCGTCCGATATTCCGCCGTGGATATGGGCGATATTTCACGCAGCGTTACCGCGACGGGAACCCTGCAAGCTACCACCACCGTCCAGGTTGGCAGCCAGATTTCCGGCCTAGTTAAAAAGATTTATGCCGATTTCAATACGAAGGTAAGGGCCGGGCAGCTCCTTGCTCTTCTCGACACCACCCCCTATTCCGCCGCGCTGGCACAATCCGAAGCGACGGTCACAAAAGCAAGAGCCGATGTGCAGCTCGCGCGGGCCAACGAAGCCCGCGAGGCAACGCTGCTTGCCGCGCAGCTTGTCTCTCAATCCGATTACGATGTTACCAGAAACGCGCTTCAAGACGCGCTTGCCACCTATTCGCAAGATTCCGCGCAACATGAAACGGCGAAGGTCAATCTCAGTTATACGCACATCCGCTCCCCAGTCGATGGGGTGGTGCAGGCGCGCGATGTCGATAGCGGGCAGACCGTCGCGGCGGGGCTTAACGTCACAACGCTCTATGTGATCGCAGAGGATCTGACCAAGATGCAGGTGGCAGCAGCAGTGGATGAAGCGGATATTGGAAGCGTCGCGGTTGGCCAGTCCGTCAGCTTCACCGTGGAAGCGTTTCCCGGCGAGACGTTTCATGGCACCGTTTGGCAAGTTCGTATCAATCCGGTGACTACTCAGAATGTTGTGACATACACGGTGATTATCAACACTCCAAATCCCGACCAACGCTTACTTCCAGGCATGACGGCGACGGTTAACATCATCAATGCTAGCCGGACGAATGTGATGCGCATACCTGTCGCCGCTACCCGCTTCGTACCTCCTCCAAATTTCCTTGCTTCTATGGGTGTCACAGGAGCGGATACCGTGCGCCAGCGCCATCCGCGTGCGCCTGGAGACACGTCGCATCACGGAATGACCGTTCCAGGACTCTCCGGTCCTCCCAGCGCGGAAAACAAACCAACCTACTCAACCGTCTTTATTAAGACGAATGCGCCTAAAGGGGCACAATTACAATCCGTGCATGTCGTCGGCGGCCTTTCGGATGGGAATTATACCGAGGTCTTAAAAAGCACACCCCCGCTCAAGGAGGGCGATAGCGTGGTCGTCGCGGCCTTCGAAATGAGCACGACGGCTGCGGCCTCGTCTTCTCCCATCGGTGGGCGCGCCGTGATGCACCATTAAGCATTGGAAGCAGCGCATGTTTACCCAAGTCATCAATAGCGTCGTCATGGCTTTTCAGTCGCTCGCGTCGAACAAAGTTCGCGCGGCGCTGACGATGCTGGGCATTATCATCGGCGTCGGAGCCGTCATCACAATGACGGCCATCGGCCAGGGCGCATCGCAGGCCGTCGCGAACCAAATCAACGCCATGGGAACGAATGCCCTCATGATCTTCCCCGGCGCGACGAATTTGGGAGGAATCTCCTCCGGTCAGGGCGGAAGCGTTCACCTGACCGAAGAGGACGCCAATGCACTGAAAAAATCGACATGGCTCACCGCCGTCTCGCCCATTGTCAATACAAGCGCGCAGGTGGTTGCCGGTGGTAACAACTGGGCTACGCACGTGACCGGCGCGACGCCAGACTACTTCATCATCCGCAACTGGCCCATCGTCAGCGGAAGCGCCTTCACTGACGCAGACGCGAAAGCCGGAACGAAAGTGTGTGTCATTGGAAAGACCGTCGCCACGAATTTATTTGGCGATGGCGTCGACCCCGTTGGTCAAATGATCCGCATTAAGAACGAGCCGTTCACCGTCGTCGGGCTCCTCGAAGAAAAAGGAGCAAATGCCTTCGGACAAGATCAGGACGACATCATCGTCGCACCGTTTGCGACCGTGCAGAAACGGCTCATGGGAATTACGTGGGTCAACATGATCATGGCCAGCTCCATTTCCGCCGAGGCTACGACGCCCGCCACGCAGGATGTGACCGCGATCCTGCGTCAGCAGCATAAGCTGATTCCTTCGGACCCCAACGACTTCCAAATTCGTTCCCAGGTCGAAATCGAGCAGGCCGCGCAGCAAAGCACCGCGACAATGACGAATCTGCTTAGCGCCGCCGCGATTATTTCGCTGCTCGTCGGCGGCATCGGCATTATGAACATCATGCTCGTGAGCGTAACGGAGCGCACGCGCGAAATCGGAATCCGCAAGTCCATCGGGGCAAAGCAGATGAATATACTGCTCCAATTTTTGACCGAGGCAATCACGCTCTCGCTCCTCGGCGGAATTATCGGAGTGATTCTGGGATATACCGCATCGTCCTTCGTCTCGAAGGCTAACGGATGGATTCTTGTGATCTCCCCGCAGGCCGTGGGACTCTCCTTCGCGGCGGCCTCCTTCGTCGGCATCTTCTTCGGCTGGTATCCGGCCCGCAAAGCCGCCCGGCTGAACCCCATCGAGGCGTTGAGATACGAATAATAGCGCGAGCGTGTAGCGCAGACATTCCTGTCTGCGTGCGGGCTTTCAGCCCGTCGGTAGCGCGCACGGACTGGAAAGTCCTCCCGCAGGCTGGAAAGCCTGCGCTACACGGGCAACTTGCCTGCAAAGCAACCCGGTTGAACCCCATCGAGGCGTTGAGATACGAATAGAACCTAGATTACGCAGATTGGATGGATTACACGGATTTTTAGACAATCCCGAAGAGGCGTTTTGGTTATCATTGTGGTGTAACGATTTCGGGTGAGCGAGGTTATTATAAAGTAATCAGCTTCACTAAGACGTATGGAGAAGAAACGATACAAACTTTCATTGTTTGGCTTAATCATCGCAATTCTACTTTTAGAGACGACCGCGTCGGCACAATGGGTTCCAGTCAACGACCCACCTGGCGGAGGCAGTAGTGACTGTTTTGCAAAGATTGGGATGAATCTCTTCGGAGGGGGTCCGGGTGAAGTAGTTCGCTCAACTGACAATGGCATAAGCTGGAATTTGACGAGCTTTCAAGGAAGTGGCGTTGAAGCTCTTGCAGTGATTGGTACGGAATTGTTCGCAGGGGGGCCTGACTACGGCGTTTTTAAATCGACAGATAGTGGCACCAGCTGGACTTCAGCGAAGAATGGCATCGGGAACCCCTATGTTCATGCGTTTGCATCGATCAGTACAAATATTTTTGCTGGCAGCGACGGGGGCGTTCTTCTCTCATCTAACTACGGGACAAATTGGAACGATGCAAACAGCGGCATGGAATCATCCACTGCCTTCGCCTTTGCTGTCAATGCTTCCCAACTTTTCGCGGGAACCCACAATGGCAAAGTTTTTCGCTCTTCAGACACAGGGACAAGTTGGCAAAATGTTAGTTCGGGCTTGAGTGGAGCTGAAGTTGAGGCGCTCGCAGTGCTCGATTCCAATCTCTTTGCGGGGACCGTTGGTCTTGAATATCCTGGCGGGATTTTCCACTCGACCGATAACGGTAAAAGCTGGACTCGTGAGGGTTTGGAAGGTTCCTCAGTCCAATCCTTTACAATGGATAGCACGAATCTTTTTGCTGGAACAGACCGAGGCGTTTTCCTCTCGACCAATAATGGGATAGATTGGACTGCTGTCAAAAGTGGCCTAACCGATTTGGATGTCCACGCTCGCGCCATAAGTGGGAATAATATGATTGCAGGAACTTCGACAAGCGCGATATGGTGGCGTCCCCTTTCCGAAATGATCGCCCCCAGCGCCGTGACACGAGGCACACAGCCCGTGGAAAGCTCCGCGCAAGCCCATCCCAACCCCTTCCCGGAAAAAACATCGGTTCAATTCACAACTGCGGAGCGCGGCCCGGCGCAAGTTACTATCGTAAATCTCCTCGGCCAGCAAGTCGCGCGGCTTTTCAATGGCGAGCTGGATGCGGGCGAGCATTCGTTCGAGTGGAATGCTTCGGGCGCAGCGGCGGGGACTTATTTCGCAATCGTTCGCGAGGGCGGCAGTGTGCAACGGGTTGCGCTCTCACTTGCCCGCTGAAATATTCTTCCCCGCAACATTGTCGATGCACCGAGCGTTTGGTAGCAAAAGACAACATAATGAGTTACTATTTCACGAAAACACTACATACCGGATTTGACGATGCTCTCGCGCGAACGGCTGCGGCACTGGCTGGCGAAGGGTTTGGCGTACTGACCGAGATCGACGTTCAAGCCACGTTCAAGAAAAAACTTGATTTCGATTTTCGAAAGTACCGGATTCTCGGCGCGTGCAATCCGGCGTATGCTCGGCGTGCCATCGAAGCTGAAAATAAGATCGGCACGATGCTGCCTTGCAACGTGATCGTGCAGGAACATTCGCCGGGCGAGATCGAAGTTTCCGCCGTCGATCCAATGGCTTCGATGTCCGCAGTGCAAAACGAGGCACTTCTCCCGATTGCCACCGAAGTGCGCGCGAAGCTCCAACGCGCCATTGAGCAGCTTTAGCGATATGAGCGATCCCCGGCTTGCAGATCTTATCGTGGCTTCCGCCGAAGACGCTGACGTCGTTATTTTCGGCGTGCCGACGGACGAAGGCATTCGCCGAAATGGCGGGCGCATCGGGGCGAGCCAGGCGCCGACTGCGATTCGCGAATGGCTTGGCAAACTGACGCCCTTCGCCGGGCCGCATTTCAGGCGGCATTTGGATGATCTTCGCATCGCGGATCTCGGAAGTATTCCGGAAGGCGATTTGGAAGCAATGCACGAAGCCGCTTCGCAAACGACAAGCGAATTAATTGGATCGGGGAAAATCGTTGTGGCGCTTGGAGGTGGGCATGATGTGACCTATCCGTTGGTGCAGGGATTCCGCAATGGACTCAGTGGACGGGATGGACAGCGTGGACGTGAAGCTGGATTGATCAATGTCGATGCTCATTTGGATGTTCGCGAAAAAAAGAATGGCAAACATCATTCGGGAGGTTCGTTCCGGCTGCTGCTGGAAGAGGGCATTGTGAAAGGCGAACACTTTGCGGAAATTGGAATTCAATCCTTTGCTGCTTCCAGAGCGCATTTCGATTGGGTGCTCCAGCAGGGCGCGCGGATTCTCACATTCGAGGACGCAACCGAAGTACATTTGCCGACTGCATTCGAAGAATGTGAAATCGCAATCACCCGCGGCGATCCCGATTTCCCGATCTATCTTTCGTTCGATATGGATTGCGTCCGCGCCAGCGATGCGCCCGGCGTGAGCGCGCCCACGCCAATCGGATTTCTCGCAGAGGAAGCGTATGAGCTTGCCGTCGCCGCAGGACTTTCGAAAAATGTGCGGATGTTTGACATCGTCGAAGTCAGCCCGCCACATGATGTCGATGGCCGCACCGCGCGGCTTGCAGCGCGGATAATTGCCGGATTTTTGGCCGGGGTTGCGAACAGGAATCTTCCGTAGATTTTGCACTAATAGGAAAAGCTCGTTGTTACCAAGTCGATGAACACAAACGGTCAATCGAAGAACGGACAGTCGCCGAAAACCGGCACCACGCTTGTCAAGCGTGCCTTTCCGCAGATGCTGAAAGGCGGCGTCATCATGGATGTGGTGAACGCCGAGCAGGCGAAGATCGCGGAAGACGCGGGAGCGGTCGCAGTGATGGCGCTGGAACGGGTTCCCGCCGATATTCGCGCCAATGGCGGCGTGGCCCGTATGTCCGACCCAGAACTTATTCTGCAAATTATCGAGGCGGTTTCCATTCCCGTCATGGCGAAGGCGCGCATCGGGCATTTTGTCGAAGCGCAGATTTTGCAGGCGCTCGGCGTCGATTGCATTGATGAGAGCGAAGTGCTTACGATGGCCGATGAAGAAAATCACATTGACAAAACGAAATTTGAAATCCCCTTTGTATGCGGCGCTCGGAACCTTGGCGAAGCGTTGCGGCGTATTGCCGAAGGCGCGGCGATGATCCGTACGAAGGGCGAAGCCGGAACCGGAGATGTGGTCGAGGCGGTGCGGCATGCGCGTTCTATCTTCGGAGAAATTCGTAAGCTCAGTGGACTTTCAAAAGACGAATTATACAGTGCGGCTAAAAATCTTGCCGCCCCGCTCGAGTTGGTGCAAGAAATTGCGGCCACCGGAAAACTTCCCGTCGTGAATTTTGCCGCCGGCGGCCTTGCAACGCCCGCCGATGCCGCGCTGCTCATGCAGCTTGGCGTGGATGGCGTATTTGTTGGCTCTGGAATTTTCAAATCGGGCGATCCGGCAAAACGAGCTGCGGCAATTGTGAAGGCAACAACCTATTTCAACGATCCCGATGTCCTCGCCGAAGTGAGCCGTGGGCTGGGCGAGCCGATGGTGGGCCGGACGGTCGCGTCGCTCGCCGAACGAGAATTGCTGGCGGTCCGTGGAATTTAAGAGCACCACCCCCCAGCCCCCTCCTCTTGTCAGAGGAGGGGGAGCTAAAATTATCGGTGTACTGGGCTTACAGGGAGATTTTCGAGAGCATATCGAGAAGCTTGAATCCCTCGGCGCTAAGACCCGCGATGTCCGGCGCACTGCGGATCTCGAAAGCATCGACGCCCTTATCCTTCCAGGTGGCGAATCGACGGCGGTTGCCATTCTTGAGCGATCCGAAGCTGCAAAAAATATCTTCGACGTAATTCGATCGCTCGGGGAACACGGGCTTCCTATTTGGGGCACATGCATGGGCTCGATTCTGCTCGCTAAGAAGATCGAAGGCTCTGCACAAGGCCGATTGGGACTGATGGACATTACTATTCGCCGCAACGCCTTCGGGCCGCAGAGGTTTAGTTCTGAAATCCCGCTTCACATTCCGGCATTGGGCGAAGGTGATTTTCCCGGCGTCTTCATTCGTGCGCCGCTCATTACAAAAGCAGGAAAAAATGTCGAGATACTCGGCGAGGTCGAACGCGGTATCGTCATGGCGCGGGAGAAGAATTTACTGGCGACGGTGTTCCATCCAGAAGTTGTGGATGATACGCGGGTGCATGAGTATTTTCTGAAGATGATAACCTCAGGATCAGTTAGTTGATTGTAACGCCGATCGGAATTTTCAGGTACCCTCCGTAGCTTTGAAAAGGCGTCTGAAAAAATGGCCACGCAAATTCGTAGTAAGCATAAATAAAAGCGCCGAACCACGGAATCGCACTGAGTCCGAAGTTAAACGTTCCTTTCGAATAAAATAAAGTTGGACCTACATCAATCCCCGGTCCTTCCTCGCCTTCGATACCGAGATGAAGGGTGGAATGCTCCTTCCAAAAAGTTAGATCGCATGTAAATCCCCATAGAGGTCCTATCTGTTGAGGGAAATAACTCGCTTCCAATCCCCAGGTAAATCCTCCATTATCGCCCAAAGTATAACCTAACTTCGGGCCGACCGACCAGAATGGCTGCGACTTTGCAACCGCTGGATATATTAAGCAAAGCAATGCAACGAAATAAATCGGTCGGCGCATAATACATTTTGAAACACTTCGAGCCATTCTTAGTTGCAACTTCGAATACTCAACAAATCTGTTCACTATTTGTTTTTCATCAATTATTATCGTATTTTTGTACTACTAATAATTTTAATCATGCACACACTAACAGCAATTTACCGCACACCAGAGAATAAAGAAGAATTCGACAAACATTACCGCGACACCCACACGGCGCTGGCGAAGCAAATGGAAGGGCTTCGCAAGATGGAAGTGACGTGGGTCGAGAAGATGCTGACGCCGGGCAACGATACGCTCCCGGCGGCGCCGCATCTCGTCTGCACGATGTATTTCGACGATGCCGAGGCATTGAACCTGAGCATGAAATCGCCGAACAGCCGCGCGGCCGCGAAGGACCTGATGGGTTTTGCAGGGCCGCTCGTCTCGATGATCGTTGGTCACACGGAAGAAATCACTTTATAAATCATGGCAAAAAAATCATCGCAGGAACTGAATCCTTATACGGAAAAGCGTACGCTCGATTTTTCTCATATTTTATATGAGAAAAACGAATACGTTGCGACGCTCACGATCAATCGGCCGGAAGTGCTCAACTGCTTGAACCTCACGACGCTGCGCGAGATGATGATCGCCATCGAAGACGCGGAGTGGGATGATGACATTGCCGTGCTCGTCATCACCGGCGCGGGCGATGTGGCCTTCTCGACGGGCGCGGACTTAAATGAGCAGGAAGAATTTTTCCTCGGCAATCCCGACGATTACTACAAGTGGATGCGCGTTTTTATCGAGATGCACGAGCGTTTGCGCAATATCGGCAAGCCGACCGTCGCTCGGTTGAACGGCATGGTCGTGGGCGGCGGCAATGAGGTGAATCTCTCGTGCGATCTTGCGATCGCGGCGGATCACATCATCATCAAGCAAGTCGGCGCGGCGCGCGGCAGCGTGGCAGCCGCCGGCGCTACGCAGTGGCTGCCACTCATGGTTGGCGAGCGGCGCGCGCGCGAAATTCTTTTTCTGTGTGAGGATATTTCGGCGGAGAAAGCCCTTGAATGGGGATTAGTAAACGAGGTCGTGCCAAAAGAAGACTTGGATCGCGCCGTCGCGCGGCTCTGCGAGAAGCTTTATAATAAACTTCCCGAATGCTTGCGTTACACAAAACAGCAAGTTAATTTCTGGAAAGATTTGTCGTGGCATTCTACGATCGGCCACGCGCGCGATTGGCTCTCCATCCATAATCTTTCGCCCGAAGTAACCGAAGGCATCAGCGCCTTCACCGAGAAACGGCCGGTTAATTATAAGAAAATTCGGAAGCGATCGGATTAAGTAACTTTCTCATGGTCGTGAATCCTGTCGAGTTCGATCTCGGTCATGCCATCGGGCCCGGTTCGGATGATGTTTTTGAATTTGTGGCCGAATACGACTTCTTTCGTTCGGTAAGAAGTCCTGGCATGGACGTTTTGCGAGAACATATCGTCGAATGCTCTCAGGAGGATGAGGAATTCGGCTTCCGAGCGATACAATTGTTCTTCCGTGACGCCAAAAAGCGGGCTGTGCTCGTCAATGGGATGAACGACGGTCCAACTCAGGTGAAAGAAATTTACCGATCGGCGTTCGAGATCGAGTGGATAAAATTTACGTGCCTGGCCCCCGTCCACCAAGGATTCCAGTCGGCTTAGAGTCACTTCGGCTTCCACATCGATGAGCTGGTTATTCCGCTGGTTCGCCACGCGGAACATGAAGCCAGTAATATTCTCGTACGGCGCGACCACGGCATGTTGGCTAAAAATAATTTTCGCGACGGGCCGCGAAAAGCGGCCATAGACGAGACCCGTCGCAAAGGCGAATGATAGCAGCCCCGCCAGCGATTCGAAGGCGGATGCAATATTTGCAGCATCCCCCATCGGTGCGATTCGACCAAAGCCGACGGTGGTAAACGTTTGAGTGCTGAAGAAGACGGCCTGAAGATACTGCTCCGAGAGGGAATGCCCATCAATTCCAGAAAATCCGCTCGTTCCGATCGCGAGATACACCGCGCCGAAAAACGCATTGATTGCGACATAGGTGAGAAGAATCAGCAGATTGAATTTCCACCACGGAATAGAGATCAGATAATGGTATCCGCTAAACCAGGCAAAGAACGGAAGCCCCTTACGGCGAACATTGAAACTGCCATCGCGATTGAGCAGGCGGACACGCGACTCCGCTGCCTTTGTGCCGATGCCCAAATCCTCGAAGCGTCTGGTAGTCATATCTACGGAACAGCCCGGCGGGACGAACCGGTTCGATGCGACGGAGTGGCTCCCCTCGTTTACAAGGAGAGAATTCTACGCACGGTGCAACTGCTGGCGAAGCCAATCGACCGACACGATGGATTCAGAACCAGGCATTCCGATGAGCGCGCGTCCCTGATTATCGACGGCCCAGATGGGCCGACCCACAAAAGCGGGAATATCCAACGGCCGTGGATGACGAAGTGGAATATTGAGGATATATTCTATCAACTTATTTTGAATAAAGCGATCGCCGGACTCACGCGCAAATCGGATCGCTTCGAGCACATCGGAGACGCTCTCTCCGTCCCATGTTACAATAAAGTTACATGCGCCATAGGGATTTTGAAACTTCATTCGCACACCGGCATTCAATGCATTTCCATTCGAGTCGGAATTGCCATCAGAGGAAGCGCCCTTGGAGCCATTCCCCTTCGAGACACCATTGGTGGTATAGATCGGCAAAGTCCGCTCGTCTTCGCAAGATGTCCCTTGTTCTGCCGTCACAGCGTAAGACATGGGGAGATTCCTCCCCTTCTGGAAAGTTTGAATGTACATTTCATTCTTTGCTAATACCAATGGTATGCCGCCTCGGGATAAATTGTCAACATTTTGGCAACATCTATGCCAAAAGAGGTGCTTGTGGATAAGTATCCAGCCATTTTACCGTTCTTTCAGAAACTTTGAGCTCTTTAGCTCTTACGGCTTTTGAGAACTTAGCAACTCAGCAGAGGATTAGGAAGCTGTCGGCTTGGTTTCGCCAGCGGGCCTGGCAGGGTTATGCTTGGCTTGCTCGTAGGCTTCGAGCGTTTCGCGTTCGAGCGCGGCTTCGCCGGGATGCTTTACCTGCGCAATCTCAAATGGAGTTAATGGTATCGCCAAGGCTGAACCCTTCATTACTTCATTGCGCTCTTTATAGAGCCACCCAACTTCTGCTCCGATCAGGAACGCCAGGCTCGCATAATAAACCCACAATGAAATGCCGACGAGAAATGCATACGTACCATAAAGCGCGCCAATGGAACTAATATGCGTCATGTAGTAGGAAAACAGAAAGCGCATGGCCTCCGTAAGGATAACGGTCGTTGCTGCCGAGACGAGGATCACCTTCCCCGAGAGCCGCTCATGCGGAAGCATCCGGAAAAGAATCCCGTATAACATGATCGAGATCGCGAGCGCAACGAGGCGGGAAATCGTCGTTCCTGCAATGGACGCCAGCCAGTCGGGCAGAATTTCAGTGCCGATATGCTGCAGGAGCGTGACAAAAGGCGAAAGAAAAGTCGAGAGCAGCAACAGCACGAGCACAACAAGCATCAGAAAGAAATCGAGCAGCTTCTGGATGATCAAACCTTTCTTCGTGACCATGTTGAGCACGGCATTCAGGGAGGTGCGCAACGTGGAGAACAAAATGCTGGCAAGCCAGAACAGCACCACACCGCCGACTATGCCTGCGATCATGCTCTCCTGTCCCAGCTTCATAAGCTCCGCCGTAAGCCATATCCGAACATCCCCCTCATAGACCGGGATTGGAAACGAATTGGTAATGTAAGTGACGACGTATCCGATCGCCCGCGCGCTCGTCAGCGTCGCTGATAAAAAATAAAAGATAACAAGGGAAAGCGGCAGGATGCAGTAGAGCACGTTGAAGGCAATGCCCGCAGCAAGCAAAAAGCAATGGTCCTCATCCGTGTAATTGTAGAGGCCTTTCGAGTAGTATTTTATGGAATCCCAGGATCGGGTTAGTGTCATTCGGTTCAAAATTACGATGATTGTTTGGGCCGTGGCCTATTATTTACAAAAAAGAGTCAAATCTTTTTCATGCCAGCCGCTGTTTTTGATGAGCTACAAATCATTTGAATACATTCATGAACCATCGCCTTTTGTTTTTTCCTGTTCTTTTTCTTTTCGCTCAAAGTGTAAGCGCACAGACTCAGCCCCTGGATACCGTCGTCGTGCAAACGCTGACGTATGACTCTATTGGCCGCGCTGGCGTATTTCACTTCCCGGACAGCGGCACCTACCAGCGCGTGCTCCTCGATTATAGCATGCGCTGCCACCACGCGCTCGTCTCCAACGGCACCAATACCGAGCAAGGATGCGGCCAATGGGATTATAATTGCGAGACCTACATCTGGGATTCAACGCGCACCGATTCGCTTAAGAACATTGCGCCATCGGCCATCATCTCGAATTATCCACAAAATGTAAACTTTCCCTATTCCACCAAACCAACCTTCTCTGTTACGCGGCGCGATGAAAAGATCGTGCGGTATCCGGCGGGAACGACGTTACTCTACGACAGCACCCCCGAAAGAGCGGGGACGGGGCTGACGCTCACTCAACAGTATGAGCGAATGTATTTTGTCTTGCCCGCAAGCGGTCCAATGCTGAAACTCGTGAATAAAGCATCTCCGATCGACGGTATTGGGCTGAAAGTCACTTCCGGCGGGGATACGCTTCGCGATCTTCGCATTCGAATGCATCTGGCGAAGCCCGGTTCGTATAATTCCCTAAGCATTTATCCGGACACGAGCTTCGTGGAAGTCTATCACGCCACGACCTTCCTCTCTTCCGCTTCCAACACCCTTCTCTTTTACAACCCCTTCACGTGGGACGGAACCTCGGATATTATAATGGAAATCAGCTATTCTGGTGTGAGCGGAAATGCTGGTATTACGCTGGGAACCGTCGACACCTCGTTAGGTATAACGGGGACACAGTCGGAGCACGCGCTGAGTTTTGCCGGGTCCGAATTTGTGCCGGTTCCCGCACCGGCGCTAAGCGAACTTTCCAACGCCGTGACGATTGCGTTTTGGGCTTATGGCGATACAAGTTATCTTCCTGGCTCGAACTCGGTCTTCTGCGAAGGCCTTGACGCCGCCAATCGTCGCCAAATCAATATTCACCTTCCTTGGAGCGACGGCAACGTCTATTGGGATTGCGGCGGCGATTCGCTGGGCAATTTCGATCGCATTCAAAAAGCAGCCAACAAACACGACGCCGCGGGCCGATGGAACTATTGGGCGTTTACGAAAGACGCGACCACCGGCAAAATGGCCATTTATTTGAATGGCGAGTTATGGTTAAGCGATACCGGAAAGCACCGGCCCATTCATGCCACCGAAATGCTGCTTGGCGGAGCAGCCAGTTCCGGAATCGGATGGTTTGGGGATGTCCGCCAATTCGCAATGTTCAACCATGCGCTCGATTCCAGCCAGATTGTTTCCATTATGCTGAGCGATGCCGCCATTCCTCCGCTTAACCCAATCACTTATTTCAAATTGAATGAAGGCTCGGGATCTATTCTCACGAACTCCGCTTCCGGAATGACCTCCTCGGCCGTCAGAGGGGTTCCGGTTTGGCATACGGTACTTGGAAAAGACCTCCCTAATAATTTCGATTTGCAAAACAATCGTCCGGGGCTTGCGTTGCTTCAATTAGGCGCTCCCGCCGCGCCAACGATAACCGACCGTTATACTTACGACACCATTCCCAATCACGCGCATATCGTTACTAACTATCGCATCGGGCATAACTATGCCTTTCATCAGAACGATACCGTTGTTGCGATCGATACCGTTTACGGAGACTACCTCGCAACCAAATCTTATACTTACGACGAAAGTGGAAAGAAAGTCGATTCCGTGAATGTGGCCGCGCAGGATACAATTCGCCCCGCGAATCTTAATTATTGGACGCGCTCGCCTCAAAAATATGAGTTGATGTCGTTCGTTACGCCGTATGGCATCGGTCTCGATCTCGGCAAAACGGGAAAGATGTGGGAGTTCGACGTAACCGATTATCTCTCCGTCCTGAAAGGCTGGAAACGGATTACGATGGAGCGCGGCTCCGGGCAGGAGGAGTTCGATCTCCGGTTCCTTTTTATAAAGGGAACCCCGGTGCGCAATGTGCTCGACATGCAGCAACTTTGGCCCATGACCGAGGAAAATTACCAGACCATTGAGTCCGACTTGCGCTATCAACCACTCAACGTTTATTTAAATCCAAATGCGAAAGGATTTAAGCTCCGTTCGTATATCACCGGGCACGGACAGCAGGGCGAATTTATTCCACAGAACCATTATATTTCCGTCAACGGGAAAAAATACGAGCGTTTGGTCTATAAAATATGCTCGCTCGATCCGCTCTATCCACAGGGCGGAACGTGGACCTACGATCGTTCCGGCTGGTGCCCCGGAATGGCGACCGACCTTGCAGAATACGAAATCACCGGGACGGTTAATCCGGGCGATTCTGCTACAATGGACTACGGAGTCGAGCCGGGGCCAACCGGCGATTCGCGCTATGATCCCAGCACACAACTCGTCAGCTATGGCCCACCGAATTTCACGCTCGATGCCGGAATTGTCGATATTCTGCGGCCTTCGGATAGGATCGCCTATGGGCGAATCAATCCGGCATGCGACGCTCCGATCGTCCTGATTCGAAATAATGGTTCTCAACCACTTACTTCCCTTCAGTTCGAATATTATGTCGATAGCGGAAAACATCTAACCTATACCTGGACCGGGAATCTTGCCTTTCTCGATACGACGTCGGTTACCTTGCCGATCGACTCGCTCAGCTTCTGGACTTCCGCGCTTTCCGGGCAGTTCCATGTCGATATTTCGCAGCCAAATGGCGGCACCGACCAATATGATGCGGACAACCATTATTCCTCAAACTTCACGCAACCACCAGCCTATAGCGGAATCGTCGTTGTTAACCTGCGCACCAATAACGACCCACAGGATAATTATTATGAAGTCCTGGATGACGCCGGAAACACTGTTTTCTCGAACTCCAGCTTCGATGCAACGACAACCTATTACGATTCGCTGATCCTCCCCGTCGGGTGCTACACGCTCGTATTCCATGACGATGGCGAAGATGGGCTGAATTATTGGGCAAATCCGGCGCAAGGAGCTGGCTACCTCGAGTTTCGTCAAACTTCGAAAACAGGAAAAGTACTGCATCTTTTCAATCCCGATTTTGGAAAAGGCGTACAGTATGATTTTTCGATCGTGAGTTCGCCGCTCGGTGTGGACGCTACCGAGCCGAGGGTGGAACACATCGGCCTTTATCCCAACCCCGCGCAGGGAGAATTGAACCTCGATCTCGAAGGAATGCCGGTGGGAATGATTACCCTCGACGTGACCGATGCGCTGGGCCGCTCGCTTCGCCGGGAGCAGCGATTTACCGATCCGCTCGGCACCTTACGCGCCGGAATGGACCTAACCACAATGCAACCCGGTACCTACTTCCTTCGAATCACAACGCGCGAAGGAGAAACCACAAAGAGCTTTGTAGTGCAATAAATAACGCCGCCCGAAAACGGGCGGCGTCCTTACTAAGGCCAGTCTATAAACTCCGAACCTGGATTCCCGCAAGCATCGTCGACGATGCTTTTCGCGGGACTGACAGAACTGTGTTGGTCTCTGCACTGCGCGCCACGATCGATCCATTTATCATCCCCGCGAATGCGGAAGGCCAGCACGCTTACCGCACCACGCTAAACTTGCCGAGGAAACTCTTGCTCCCGGCGAGAAGCTGATACTCGTAAGCCCCGGCCGCGAGCCGCGTGCCGTCGATTGCAATTTCGTGGCTGCCCGCAGCAAGCGTTCCTTCCGGAATTCTCACAAGCTCACGGCCAAGCAGATCGCGCACCACGAGCGTGACGTTCGCGCTCGCATCCAGCGAGAACCGGAGCGTCGCGCCAATGGAAAGCGGATTAGGAGCAAGCGACAGGGATTCGGAAGAAGCGTTGGTACCAACGCCGCTCTCGCCGATAGCAAACGGCGCGGAAGTACCCACTGCGCCAGAAGCATACTTCACGCGAATCATATAACCCGATTGTTGTGCCGAGGGGACGGTCGTCCAATTATAGCTCGTTATTCCTGCGCCGAGGCCGACCGCGATGGGGCTGTAAGACGCGCTGACAGGATTGAACAAGTCGATATTCAGGGTTTCACCTAAAAATCCCGCTACGTTCCATCGTATCGTTTCCGGCACGCCCGATGGAAGATTCGGCGCGCCATCGACCGTGACGTTCGTTACCTTGCCCGAATCGAGGATCGAAAACATCCCGCTCACGCCCGCAACGCCTTTTGCATCTGTCACGCGGATGAAAGCGGCAGCGCTCGGCGCTTTGGGAATTACCCAATTGTACGAGGTCTTGTTTGCAATCGTGGCAATTGGATTCCAGGTCGTCATGCTATCGGTGCTGTACTCCAACGTAACCGAACTCTCGTTCACTGGCCCGCTTGCCAAAAATGAGATCGCGTGCGTCGTTCCAACGAGCAGCGAATCGCTAGCGATGGGTGAAGTAACGGTAATGACTGGAATCGGCTTCACTCCTATTGAAAATGCCGGGCCAACCGAATCCGCCGCAACGTTGGACGCATCTCCGATCTGGAGCATCACCGAATGGCTGTATGCCGAGTCTGGAAGCTGCCATTCATACGGCGATACGGAGGTGGAAGCCACGACCGGAAGCCAATTCTTTCCACCATCAATCGAGTAATTGATCGACGCACTGTTAACCCCGCCACCCGAGGCCCAGACGATTGGGATTTCGGTGCTATCGCCACTAATGATGGCATTCTTCGCCGGCAAAACCGGCCAGATGACCGGCGGCGCGGTGGATGGTAACTTTGTTATGTACCCGGTCTGCCCGGCATCGAGATAGGATTGAAGATGGCTCACTTTGCCAGCGATCGCGGCGAACGCCTTAATGCGCAGCGAATCCTGGTTCCAATCGGAATTACTTGTCGAGATATGATAATGGCGGCGGATCGGCCATTTCGTCGCAGTCTTGATTACGAATGCATCGCCAAGCACCTTGCCTCCGACCGCGCGAGCAACGTTATGGTTGATGAAACCGTCGATGACGGTCTCCGGCGAACCGTCGTTAGGATTGAATTGCTTCGAACTGATAATACCATCTTCGGTAACTGCGGAGACGGTGACATACGTTACGGTATCCTCATTAGGCATTCGCGAGCGCAAAAGCGGAGTGACATCCACATCGAAATCGACGCTCTTGTTGCTTGCGTTGTACGTTGCATTCACGAGGCGAAAGTCAATAACCGGCGATTGATTCGCATCGCTCATTGCCATATCCGACCATGGATTAGGGTACGACGTATAAGCTCCTGACTCTGCCGGGCGCCTGCCAAGGGAAGCCCACGGAAAGCCCGTAACGCCTTCGAGGCTAGCCACGGTATCGGCCGGCCTTGATATACATTGGCTCGCCATATCCAGCCGGTCCATGCCAGGAAATTGCGACAAGATGGTCGCCCATGGCTGCGGTCATGCTGTCGATGGTGAAGGCACCCCACGGACACCATTGGCACCAGTTGCCCGTCCCCTCTTCAATCAAGGCATGGCGTTGATACGCTTGTGCGGACGCATTCGAAAGCGAAATTGTTGAAAGTGCCAGGACCGCGAGAGCGGCAAGCACAACCCGAGTTGTTTTCATGGTTGTTGTATAAATTAAAATGAAACGATCAATCTTTTGAGAAGAAAGGATGAACATTTGGGCTGAAAAATGATTCACGGGCTCATGACGGATCGAGGCTTAGAAGTACACGAGAACCTTCGACTCCACTGGTTCATATCGCACGAGAACAGTTTCAAAAACTCTTTGGCCGGGGCTTGACTTTTGAGCTTCGGCAATGAATTACCTATGACACTTGCGTCACAACATGCAGTCCGTTTCTTAGGCTGATAATCAAATAAGACCAGAAGCAGGATGACGGAAATAAGTATCACCACGGCCAATATGGTGACTCTCGAATTCCGAAATTCGGGACGCACGTCGGTAAACCATTCGGGTAACCACTGGAACTCGCCTACTCTAAATCTTTTCGGACTTTGAGTCATTCCGAGAATAAGCCGCCAGCTTAACCAAACGATTAGTGAGAAAGGAATTGCCATCAATAGCCACATAAGATCATCTCCTCATTCGAATGGATCAATTCGCGCCGGGCGATCTGAGTGTTTTCATGGGTGCAAAGATACGTGGATTAATGGCAATCGTTAGCGCTTTCACTATTTTTTTGCGTTTCAGAAATATACTTACCAAGACTCACCGCACGAAAAAATTTCAAAAAAACTTTCGGAACCACTTGACTTTTGCTTTTGCATCGCGTATATTGCAGGGACTATGATGAGCACCTATT
>VFSW01002288.1_pt1 | contig 28969 bp, 27 predicted proteins | sample 5358111 | NCBI WGS metagenome assembly VFSW01 (sample SAMN11554181, study PRJNA540505) | mine drainage metagenome | isolation source: sediment from site ElyBrook_90M | place: USA: Ely Copper Mine, Vershire, VT | collected 2017 | reverse complement strand
CCCAAGCCACGCGACCGCAAGACGGCCTGAGGGGCGCGCAGGAGCGCTGCGAAGGGCGTGATTGGTTGTGCGCCGCCGGCAGTGCAAGGGCCGGCGGCGCAATGCTCATGGGTTGCGGGTAGGTGATGGCGAAGCAGGACTACTACAAACTACTCGACGTGCCGCGTACGGCGACGGATGCCGAAATCAAGAAGGCCTATCGTCGTCTGGCGATGAAATATCATCCCGACCGGAACCAGGAAGATCCGGACGCCGAGCATCGATTCAAGGAAGCCAAGGAAGCCTACGAAGTGCTGGCGGACCCGCAGAAGCGGGCAGCGTACGATCAATTCGGCCACGAGGGACTGAATGCCGGCAGGGGCGGGGGCTTCGGTGCCGGCGATGCGTTCGGCGACATCTTCGGGGAGATGTTCGGCGACATCTTCTCCGGCGGGCAACGTGGGCGCTCGCAGGTGTTCCGCGGCGCCGACCTGCGCTACGAATTGGAGATCGACCTGGAACAGGCGGTCTTCGGCACCGAAACGACGATCCGGATTCCGGCTCTCGCGGAGTGTCACTCCTGCGGCGGTTCCGGTGCCGCCAAAGGTTCGCAGCCGAAAACCTGCGACACCTGCGGCGGGCATGGACAGGTGCGGGTACAACAATCGATCTTTACGATCCAGCAACCCTGCCCGCGCTGCAAGGGGCGCGGCAAGGTGGTTTCCAACCCCTGCGACACCTGTCTTGGGCAGGGTCGCGTGCGTCAAGAAAAGTCGCTGGCGGTGAAGATTCCCGCGGGTGTGGACAATGGCGACCGGATCCGGCTGGGTGCCGAGGGTGAGGCCGGGAGCAACGGCGGACCGGCCGGGGACCTGTACGTGGAGATCCATGTCCGCGAGCATGCGATCTTCGAGCGTGAGGGCAGCAATCTTTCCTGCGAGGTGCCGATCAGCTTCGCGACCGCGGCGCTCGGCGGTACGGTCGCCGTGCCGACCCTCGACGGCGAGGTCGTGCTGAAGATTCCCTCGGAAACACAGTCCGGCCGAATATTTCGCGTGCGCTCGAAGGGGGTCAAACCGGTTCGCGGCGGATCCACCGGTGATCTGTATTGCCGGGTGGTGGTAGAAACTCCGGTCGGCCTCAGCGCCGAGCAGAGGGAACTGCTGAGCAAATTCGAATCCTCGCTGGGGCAGGGAAGCCATCATCCGCGCGAGAAGTCCTTCTTCGAGGGCGTCAAGAAGTTCTTCACCGGCGCATTGCCATGAGCATGGGGCCGCCATGCAACGGTTGACCGTCTTCGGGGTCACGGGTCGTATGGGACAATCGGTGTTGCGCGCGCTGGTCGATACGCCCGGATTCGCGCTTGCGGGTGCCGTGGCTTCTGCGGGCAGCGTGCGGGTCGGCAGGGACGCCGCTTTCGAGGGGCCGGAGAGCGGTGTCGCGGTCACGGCCGATGTGGACATCGCGCTGCGCACCGCGACGGTGGCGATCGACTTCAGTCTGCCGCTTGCGGTGGGCGCACACGCGGCGGCGTGCGCGCAAGCACGGGTGCCGCTGGTCGTCGGCGCCACCGGGCTCGAGGCCGAGGCACTGGCCGCGTTGAGGGAAGCCGCCCGCAAGATTCCTGTGTTGATCGCCCCCAATATGAGTATCGGGGTGGCGCTCCTGGAACGGCTCGTGCGGATCGCCTCGCGCAGCCTTGGCGAGGACTTCGATGCCGAAATCCTCGAGGCTCATCATCGGATGAAGCGCGATGCGCCGTCCGGTACGGCGCTGCATCTCGGCGAAGCCATTGCTTCGGCGCGCGGGCGTCCGCTCGACGAACTGGCGGTCCTCGACCGGCAGACCGAGACGGGGCCGCGTCGCGGCGGCACGATCGGGTTTTCCGTGCTGCGTGGCGGCGACATCGTCGGCGAGCACACGGTGATTTTCGCCGGCGAGGGTGAGCGTCTGGAACTCATGCATAGGGCCGGTGACCGCATGATCTTCGCTCGTGGCGCGTTGCGAGCGGCGGCGTGGCTCGTCGGTCGGGCGCCGGGTAGTTATGGCATGCAGGACGTGCTCGACGGCTGATCGAGGCATGGACAGGAGCGGGCGCCGCCGTTAATATTCGCGCCCGGAATCCCTAGGCTGGAATTTATTGAAGCGGGAGGCTGTTCTGTAAGGGGCGCCTCCTCTTTCGCATGTCTGCAGAATGCGCCTGGCGCAAAGCGAGGAACCGGAGTGTCGACACCTGCTGTGCTAGCTCTCGAAGATGGCAGCGTGTTCCGTGGTGTCTCGGTCGGCGCCAAGGGGAACACGACCGGCGAGGTGGTTTTCAACACCGCGATGACCGGCTATCAGGAAATTCTGACCGACCCCTCGTACTGTCGCCAGATCGTCACCCTGACCTACCCTCACATCGGCAACACCGGTACCACACCGGAGGACCACGAGTCCGGCGCGATCTACGCCGCCGGATTGGTGATACGGGATCTGCCGGTGTTGCATTCGAATTGGCGCGCAACCGAGTCCCTCGGCCAGTTTCTGGCGCGCGGCAAGGTGGTCGCAATCGCCGAGATCGACACACGCAAGCTCACCCGGCTCCTTCGGCAGAAGGGGGCGCAAGCCGGTTGCATCATGACCGGGGAGAATATCGGCGAGGCCGATGCGGTTCGGGCGGCTCGCAAATTTCCGGGCCTGAAGGGCATGGACCTGGCGAAGGTGGTTGCAACCAAGCGCAGCTACCAGTGGAATGAGGGCAGTTTGTGCAGGCCGGAACCGAAGCCGCCCCGCCCACAGAACCGCTTGCACGTGGTTGCCTACGACTTCGGTATCAAGCGCAACATTCTGCGCATGCTGGCCGATCACGGCTGTCGAGTCACTGTCGTTCCGGCTCAAACGACCTCGGATCAAGTACTTGCGATGAATCCTGACGGTATTTTCTTATCAAATGGGCCGGGTGACCCTGAGCCCTGCGACTACGCGATCGAGGCGATCGCGAGGCTTCTCGAGACCGAGATTCCGATCTTCGGTATCTGTCTTGGACACCAATTGCTGGCACTCGCGAGTGGTGCGCGGACGGTGAAGATGAAGTTCGGGCATCACGGTGCAAACCATCCCGTGCTCGAATTGGCGTCGGGCCGGGTCTTCATCTCCAGCCAGAATCATGGCTTTACGGTCGATGAAGCCACTTTGCCGGACACCCTGAGAGCGACGCACCGGTCTTTGTTCGATGGCTCGCTGCAGGGCATTGCGCGCACCGATCATCCCGCGTTCACCTTTCAGGGGCACCCGGAAGCAAGTCCGGGTCCGCACGACCTTCGCCCCCTGTTCGAACATTTTATAGATCTTATAATCAATAGGTTACAGGCCAATTCTCGAGTGAAATCGATTCAAAAACAGACGAGCGCCGAGAGCTAGCGCGTGCCGAAGCGAAGCGACATCGAAAGCATCCTGATCATCGGCGCCGGCCCGATCGTCATTGGGCAAGCCTGCGAGTTCGACTATTCTGGAGTTCAGGCTTGTAAGGCTCTGAAAGAAGAGGGTTATCGGGTCATCCTGGTGAACTCCAACCCCGCCACGATCATGACCGATCCGGAAATGGCGGACGCGATTTACATCGAACCGATCAAGTGGCGAACGATTGCGCGGATCATCGAGAAGGAGCGGCCGAGCGCGTTGCTGCCGACGATGGGGGGGCAGACCGCGCTGAATACGGCGCTCGACCTGGCGCGTGAGGGTGTGCTGGAGCGATTCGACGTCGAGATGATCGGCGCCTCGAAGCGGGCGATCGACATGGCCGAGGATCGCGAACTGTTCCGACGTGCGATGGGCGAGATCGGTCTTGGGACGCCGCGCGCACGGATTGCGCACAGCATGGACGAGGCGCTCGCCGTGCAATCCGAGATCGGCTACCCGACCGTGATCAGACCCTCGTTCACGCTCGGCGGCAGCGGTGGCGGTATCGCCTACAACCGAGAGGAGTTCGAGGCGATCGTGGCCCGCGGCCTGGACGCCTCCCCGACCAACGAGGTTCTCCTCGAAGAGTCCGTGGTGGGTTGGAAGGAATACGAGATGGAGGTGGTGCGAGATCGCAAGGACAACTGCATCATCGTCTGTTCCATCGAGAATCTCGATCCGATGGGCGTGCACACCGGCGACTCGATTACGGTGGCGCCGGCCCAGACCCTGACCGACAAGGAGAGCCAGCGCCTGCGGGACGCGTCAATAGCGGTGCTGCGCAAGATCGGCGTGGACACGGGCGGGTCGAATGTGCAGTTCGCGGTCAATCCCGACGATGGCCGCGTGCTCGTCATCGAAATGAACCCGCGGGTGTCGCGTTCCTCGGCACTCGCCTCCAAGGCGACCGGGTTTCCGATCGCCAAGATCGCCGCCAAGCTCGCCGTCGGTTACACGCTCGATGAACTCAAGAATGAGATCACGGGCGGCGCCACGCCGGCCTCCTTCGAGCCGGCGATCGACTACGTGGTGACCAAGATACCGCGTTTTACGTTCGAGAAATTCCCCGGATCCAACACGCGCCTGACGACGCAGATGAAATCGGTCGGCGAGGCGATGGCCATCGGCCGGACGTTTCAGGAGTCGATGCAGAAGGCGTTGCGCAGCCTGGAGACGGGCCTCGACGGCTTCGACGAGCAGGTCGTGCTGCCGCTATCCGAGGAGGCCGAGACCCAGCTCGCCTTCGAGCTGCGCTGGCCGGGGCCGAATCGCATCCTCTATGTCGCCGATGCGTTGCGCGCCGGCTGGACGCGTGAGCGGGTGTTCGAGACCACGGGCATCGATCCGTGGTTCCTCGCGCAGATCGAGGATCTGCTGCGCGCCGAGGCGACGACCAAGGAGGAGGGTTTCGATTCGCTGGACCATGCGCGCCTGCGGTCGCTGAAACGCAAGGGCTTCTCCGACGCACGCATCGGCACCCTGGTCGGACGCGACGATGCGAGCGTGCGCAGCCGACGTCGCAAGCTCGGGATCCACCCGGTGTACAAGCGGGTCGACACCTGCGCCGCCGAGTTCGCAACCTCCACCGCCTACCTGTACTCGACGTACGAGGATGAGTGTGAAGCGCAGCCCACGAACCGGCGCAAGATCATGATCCTGGGCGGCGGGCCCAACCGAATCGGCCAGGGGATCGAGTTCGACTATTGCTGCGTTCACGCCGCCATGGCGCTGCGGGAGGACGGGTTCGAGACGATCATGGTCAATTGCAATCCGGAGACCGTCTCGACCGACTACGACACCTCGGACAGGCTGTACTTCGAGCCACTGACGTTCGAGGACGTCATGGAGATCATCGACAAGGAGAAGCCGGAGGGCGTCATCGTGCAGTACGGTGGCCAGACTCCGTTGAAGTTGTCGCGGGCGATCGCGGCGGCCGGCGGCCCGATCATCGGCACGAGCCCGGACAGCATCGACGTCGCCGAGGATCGCGAGCGATTTCAGAAGTTGGTCGGCACGCTGAAGCTCAAACAACCGGCCAACGCGACCGCCCGCAACGAGGAACAGGCCGTGCAGATGGCGCGTGAGGTCGGCTTCCCGCTGGTGGTGCGGCCGAGTTACGTGCTCGGCGGCCGCGCGATGGAGGTCGTATTCAACGAGGATGACCTGCGCCAGTACATGACCGATGCGGTCAAGGTGTCCAATTCCAGCCCTGTGCTGCTCGACCGCTTCCTCGATCTCGCGGTCGAGGTCGACGTGGACGCGGTATGCGACGGTGAGGATGTCTTGATCGGCGGAATCATGGAGCACATCGAGCAGGCGGGGGTGCACTCGGGCGACTCGAGCTGTTCGCTGCCGCCCAACGGACTCACCGTGCCGGTGCAGGAGGAGTTGCGCGCGCAGACCCGCAAGCTTGCCAAGGCGCTGAACGTGATCGGCCTGATGAACATCCAGTTCGCGATTCAGGGCGGTGTCATCTACATCCTCGAGGTCAATCCGCGGGCCTCGAGAACCGTGCCGTTCGTTTCGAAGGCGACCGGGGTGCCGCTCGCCAAGATCGCCGCGCGCGTGATGACCGGCAAGACGCTGGCAATGCAAGGGCGGACACGAGAGAGAATTCCATCGTACTTCTCGGTCAAGGAGGCGGTTTTCCCCTTCGTCAAATTTCCCGAGGCCGATCCGATCCTCGGGCCGGAGATGAAGTCGACCGGCGAGGTGATGGGTACAGGGCACTCGTTCGGCGAAGCTTATGCGAAGGCGCAGGCCGCCTCCGGTGTCGTGCTGCCGACGCGCGGACTGTGCTTCATCAGCGTGCGCGACCGCGACAAACCGGCTGCGGTGCAGCTCGCACGGATGCTGATCGATCGGGGTTTCGAGATCGCGGCCACCGGCGGTACGGCGCAGGTCCTGCAGGATTCAGGCGTGCTTTGCCGCCGGGTGAACAAGGTGCGCGAGGGACGTCCGCATGTGGTGGATATGATCAAAAACGACGAGATCGCATTGATCGTGAACACCACCGAGGGCAAACAGGCGGTCCGCGAGTCCCGCTCGATCCGTCGCGAGGCGGTCGCCCGCAGGATCACCTACTACACCACGGTCGCCGCCGGGCGGGCCACGTGCGACGCGCTCGATCACCTCGGCGACATCTCCGTCAACCGGCTACAGGATCTGCACAAGGAATTGCCAGCTTGAAGCGAACTCCAATGACTCTGCGCGGCGCGACGCGCTTGCGCGAAGAGCTGAAGAAGCTGAAGGGCGAAGATCGCCCGAACGTGATCAAAGCCATCGCCGAGGCGCGCGCGCACGGTGATCTGAGCGAGAACGCCGAATATCACGCCGCCCGCGAGCAGCAGAGCTTCATCGAGGGACGGATCAACGAGATCGAGCATCGGTTGTCCAACGCCGAGGTCATCGACGTGACCAAGCTCTCGCCGAGCGGCCGCGTCGTCTTCGGGGCGACCATCGAACTCGAGGATCAGAGCGGCGGGGCGGCGGTGCGCTATCAGCTGGTTGGCGATGACGAGGCCGACATCAAGCTGGGGCTGCTGTCGGTCTCATCGCCGATAGCGCGCGCATTGATCGGCAAGTCCGAGGGCGACGTCGTCGACGTCGCGACGCCGGGCGGTACGCGTAGCTATGAAATCGTCTCGGTGCGTTACGTTTGAATCGTCTGCGTGCCTTTTTCCGCATCCTGCTGGTGCTCACGATCGGCAGCATGTGGTCGCTCGCCGCGTGGGTCGCGCCGACCCTGTTTTTCACTCAACCGAACCGGCACCTTGCCGGAATGCTGGCCGGCCGGCTGTTTCGCGTTGAGTCCTGGCTCTGCGCGGCGGTCGCGCTACTCGCGCTGGCGCTTCCCGGGCGGACGCGCTTTCTGTGGCTGTATCTCGCGGCGGCGTTGCTCGCGGTCAACGAATGGCTGCTGCGTCCGCGCATGCAGCAGGCGCTTTTGCACGGTGTTTCTTCGGGGCTGAGTTTCGGTGCCTGGCACGGCCTCGCAGCGGTGCTGTACGCGGCGGCGTGCGCGGCCGGATTACTGTTGGTCTGGAACGACGATCTTCGGTAGGTCCTTGCGACGTCGGTAGAACACGCCGACGTTGCCGATGCGCTGCACGAGTTCGCTCGCGGTGCGCGTGGCGAGGCCCGCGAGAGCCGTGTCGCGCCGCTCGCGGTCGCCGATGCGGGCGCTTACCTTGACCAGTTCGTGGGTGTCGAGGGCGCGCTCGAGTTCGGCGGCCACCGCCTCGCTCGCGCCGGCGGTGCCGATCATCACTACCGGGGAGAGGGCGTGGGCGAGCCGCCGCAGGTGCTTCTTTTGCCGTTCTGTGAGACTCACGGTGCCATTATAGAGCGTTTAAGGGCCGAGCCGATGCCGAAACGATCCAAGAGCAGCGCCCGCTGGCTCGCCGAACATGCCAGCGATGAGTACGTGAAACGCGCGCAGCGCGAGGGATGGCGTTCGCGTGCGGTGTTCAAACTCGAGGAGATTCAGCAGCGCGAGCGACTGCTGCGCAACGGCATACGGTGCGTGGATCTCGGCGCCGCGCCCGGCGGGTGGAGCCAGTATGCCGCGCGTGTCCTTGGTGGCGCGGGCCGGATCGTCGCCACCGACATCCTGCCGATGGATGCAATTCCCGGCGTCGAGTTCGTTCAGGGGGATTTTCGCGAAGAAGCCGTGCTCGCCGAGGTGCTCGGGCGGCTCGGTGGGACGAAGGTCGACCTTGTTTTGTCCGACATGGCCCCCAATATGAGCGGCGTCGACTCGGTGGACCAGGCCCGCTCGATGCTGTTGGCGGAAATGGCGCTCGATTTCGCCACGCGCGTATTGGTGCCCGGTGGCGATGCGCTGCTGAAATTGTTTCAGGGTGAGGGTTTCGACCAGATCATTCGGGAGGCGAGGGTGCACTTCGGACGGGTCGCGACGAAAAAGCCGAAGGCGTCGCGGGCCCGCAGTTCTGAGATCTATCTGTTGGCGCGCCAGTTTCGGATGGTGTAACGTCAACGGGAACGTCTGTCCGGCATTGGGGTCGTAGACGATATCGCGATACGTAGGTGGAAATTGAACGATCTGACCAAACAAATTCTCTTATGGGTCGCCTTGGCGGTCATTTTATTGTTGATTTTCAGTCAGTTCGGCGTTCATTCCGATCAGCCGATGACGATTGATTACTCGCAATTCGTGAGTGAAATCAAGAGCAATAATGTCGCCTCGGTTACACTGAAAGGCGACATCATCGAGGGTAAACGCCGTTCAGGGGAGCCATTCGTCACCTATAACCCGGAGACCAGCAACAGTGCGCTGATCGGCCTGCTCGAGTCGCAGGGCGTGAAATTCCGGGGCGAACCACCGAAACAGCAGTCGGTGATCGTGCAATTGCTGATTTCCGCATTTCCGATTCTTTTGCTGATCGGCTTCTGGGCCTATTTCATGCGGCAGATGCAGGGCAGTTCCGGCGGGCGCGGAGCGATGTCATTTGGCAAAAGCCGGGCGCGTTTGCTTGGTGAGGACCAGGTGAACGTGACCTTCGCCGACGTCGCGGGAGTCGAGGAGGCCAAACAGGAAGTCGTCGAGATCGTCGATTTCTTGAAAGATCCCGGCAAGTTCCAAAAACTTGGCGGCAAGATCCCGAAAGGCGTGTTGATGGTCGGTTCCCCCGGCACCGGCAAGACCTTGCTCGCGCGGGCGATCGCCGGCGAGGCCAAGGTGCCGTTCTTCACGATTTCCGGCTCCGATTTCGTCGAGATGTTCGTCGGCGTCGGCGCATCGCGTGTACGCGACATGTTCGAGCAGGCGAAGAAGCATGCGCCGTGCATCATTTTCATCGATGAAATCGATGCCGTCGGCAGGCACCGTGGAGCCGGTCTGGGTGGCGGGCACGACGAGCGCGAACAGACATTGAATCAGTTGTTGGTCGAAATGGACGGTTTCGAGGGCAACGAAGGCATCATCGTGATTGCGGCGACCAACCGGCCCGACGTGCTCGATCCGGCGCTGCTGCGCCCGGGTCGATTCGACCGCCAGGTCGTCGTTCCCCTGCCCGACGTGCGCGGCAGGGAGCAAATCCTCAAAGTACACATGCGCAAGGTGCCGCTCGGCGACAACGTCAAGCCGAACGTGATAGCCCGGGGGACACCGGGCTTTTCCGGCGCGGATCTGGCGAACCTCGTCAACGAGGCCGCGCTGTTCGCCGCCCGCGGCAACAAGCGCAGCGTGACGATGGAGGAGTTCGAACGCGCCAAGGACAAGATCATGATGGGCGCCGAGCGCCGTTCCATGGTCATGAGCGAGGCGGAGAAGCGCAACACGGCCTACCACGAAGCCGGTCATGCGATCGTCGGGCTGAGCGTGCCGGAGCACGATCCGGTGTACAAGGTGACCATCATTCCGCGGGGCATGGCTCTCGGCGTGACGATGTTTCTGCCGGAGGCGGACCGCTACAGCACGAGCAAGCGCCAGCTCGAGAGCAAGATCGCCACGCTGTTCGGCGGGCGGGTTGCCGAGGAGCTCGTTTTCGGTCGCGACGCGGTCACGACCGGCGCCTCGAACGACATCGAGCGGGCGACCGAACTGGCGCGCAACATGGTGACCCGTTGGGGATTGTCGGATCGTCTCGGCCCGCAAACCTACAGCGAGGAGTCCGGGGAAGTGTTTCTCGGGCGCAGCGTGACCCAGCACAAGCAAGTCTCCGATGAGACGGCGCACGTCATCGATGAGGAAGTGCGGCGCGTGATCGACGGCAACTACAAACGCGCCTACACGATCCTGCAGACGAGCATGGACAAGCTGCATGCGATGTCGGCTGCGCTGATAAAATACGAGACCATCGACGAGGAACAGATCAAGGACATCATGGAGGGCCGGGAGCCGCGGCCTCCACACGACTGGGACGATACGCCGACTCCGACGAATCCCCGCGGCGGTCCGCCTGCCGAAGCCCCGGCCGCGCCGCTCGCGAGTCCCGCCGGCCAGCATTGAGACGGCCCCTGCCGGGCGGCGTGCGGATGCGTGCCTTGCTGCGCGGCTGAGCGACGTATTGGCGATGACCCCCATGCGCTGGCGTTGCCGGGAACGCATCATCGACTTGGGACACCCGGTGGTGATGGGCGTCCTGAACGTCACCCCCGACTCGTTTTCGGACGGTGGTCGCTATTTGAATCTCCCCGCCGCATTCGACCGGGCGGCCCGTCTGGTCGAGGAGGGCGCTGCGATCATCGATGTCGGCGGTGAATCGACCCGTCCCGGCTCGCTGCCCGTCGACGCGCAGCAACAGATCGAGCGGGTTGCGCCGCTCATCGAGACAATCCGTGCCCGCTTGAACGTGGCGGTGTCGGTCGACACCAGCGAACCTGAAGTGATGCGAGCGGCTGTTGAGGCGGGCGCCTGTATCGTCAACGACGTCAAGGCGTTGCGGCTCCCGGGAGCCCTTGCCTATGCCGCGGCGGCCGGCGTCGGGGTGTGCCTGATGCACATGCGCGGCGAGCCGCGCACCATGCAGGATGAACCGCGGTACGAGAATCTCGTCGGCGAGGTCGCGCAGTTCCTAAAGTCCGAGCGGCAGCGCTGCATCGTCGGCGGAATCGCGCCGGATGCGATCGCGCTCGATCCGGGAATCGGATTCGGCAAGCGGCTGGAGCATAATCTTCAGCTGCTGCGCGAATTGCCCACGTTCACCGCGTTGGGCGCGCCGTTGCTCGTGGGTGTGTCGCGTAAGGGCTTTATCGGCCGGGTGCTGGGGCGTGAGGTGCATGAGCGTCTGTACGGCGGATTGGGGCTTGCGGCCCTGGCGGTCGTCCACGGTGCACGGATTGTGCGTACCCATGACGTGGCGCCGACGCTCGATGCGATTCGCATGGTCGATGCGGTAATGCAGGGAATGAACGGATGACTCACAGATATTTCGGTACGGACGGCGTGCGCGGACTGGTCGGGCGGAGTCCGATGACCGTGGATTTCGCGCTTCGCCTCGCCAGTGCCGCGGCCCGAGTGCTTGCGCCGGCCGGCGGGCGCGTGTTGATCGGCAAGGACACCCGCTTGTCCGGCTACATGTTCGAGTCGGCATTGGAGGCCGGCTTCGTCGCAGCCGGCGTCGATGCGATGCTGATCGGACCGTTGCCGACGCCCGGGATCGCCTACATGACCCAGCGCCTCGGCTGCCGATTCGGCGTCGTGATCAGTGCATCGCACAATCGCTACCATGACAACGGCATCAAGTTCTTCGACGCCGCGGGCAGCAAGCTCTCGGATGAGGTCGAGCGGCGGATCGAGGACTTGATCGATGAGCCCGTCGTCACGCAATCCTCACAGAGTCTCGGCCGGGCGACGCGCATCGACGAGAGCCGGCAGCAATACCAGGATTTTTGCTCATCGAGCCTGCCGAAGGGGATGGACCTGAGCGGCTTCAAGCTGGTGATCGACTGCGCGAACGGCGCCGGCTACAAGGTGGCGCCGCGCGTGCTCGCCGATCTCGGTGCGGACCTCGTGCCGATCGGCTGTTCGCCGAACGGCCGCAATATCAATGACGCTTGTGGTTCGACGGCGCCGGAATTGCTGCAATTGACCGTGCCCGGTGTCCGCGCCCACGTCGGGCTCGCATTGGACGGGGACGGCGATCGCGTCGTGATGGTCGACGAACTGGGGCGTATCGTCGACGGCGACCAGATCTTGTTCATCCTCGCGACCGCGCGCCGCGCCGCGGGCGAGTTGCGCGGGCCGGTCGTCGGTACCGTGATGAGCAATCTCGGCTTGGAGCTGGCGCTTGCGGAGCGCGGCATCAATTTCGTACGTTCGGCGGTTGGCGATCGATATGTGCTCGCGGCACTGAACGAGTCCGGCGGCATGCTGGGCGGGGAGACCTCCGGGCATATTCTGTGTCTCGACAAGACGACCACCGGCGACGGCCTCATCAGCGCGTTGCAGGTGCTCGCCGTCATGAAGACGAGCGGGGCCGGACTCGCCGAACTGGCGGCACCGATGTCCAAATACCCCCAGGTCATGTTGAATGTGAAGGTCGAGCGGCGTTTCGACCCGTCGATCGACGCCGCCGTGCGCGACGCCACGCAGCGCGTCGAACGGCGCTTCGAGGGCCGCGGCCGGGTCGTCCTGCGCGCTTCGGGCACCGAGCCGGTGATTCGCGTCATGGTCGAGGGACACGATGCCGCCCTCGTCAAACGAGGCGCCGCGGAAATTGCCGGTGCCGTCGAGAAGGCGGCGCGCGATCGCTGACTTGCAGTTCGAGGGCGACGACGCTAATCTTCGCCGCCTTTCCCGCCGGCAAGAAGCCAAGGTGAGTCCGTATGCGTCGTCCAATGGTCGCCGGCAACTGGAAAATGCATGGTTCGGAGGCCGCCAATTCGGCGCTGCTCTCGGAACTGGAGATGCGTCTGCAGCCTGAATGGCCGATCGACGTCGCGGTCTTTCCGCCGTTCGTCTATCTGGCCGAGGTCGTGCGCCGGCTGCGCGGCGCCTCCGTCGGGGTGGGCGCCCAAGATGTTTGCGCCGAGCCGGGCGGGGCGTTCACCGGCGAAGTCGCCGGTTCGATGCTGCGGGATGTCGGCTGCACGCTCGTGATCGTCGGCCATTCGGAGCGGCGGCGCTGGTATCACGAGGATGACGCGGTGGTCGCGCGCAAGTTCGGCGCGGCACTTGCCGCAGGACTCACTCCGGTGCTGTGCGTGGGGGAGACATTGGAGGAGCGCGAGGCCGGGATGACCGAGACCGTGATCGCACGCCAGCTCGATGCCGTGCTGGCGATGAATGGTGTGGCGACCCTCGCGGAAACGATCGTCGCGTACGAGCCGGTATGGGCGATCGGCACCGGCCGGAACGCCTCGCCGGACCAAGCCGAGGCCGTGCATGCATTCGTTCGCCGCCGTATCGCCGAACAAAATGCTACCATAGGCGGCCGGGTACGGATCCTGTACGGCGGGAGTGTCAAGGCGGCGAACGCGGCCGAGTTGTTCTCGATGCCGGACGTGGACGGCGGCTTGGTGGGCGGTGCATCGCTGGTCGCCGATGAGTTCCATGAGATATGCGCGGCCGCAGCCGCGAGCCATTGAGAGTTTCGATTATGCTGCATGGTTTGCTCTTGGCCTTTCACGTGCTGCTCGCGAGCATGATCATCATTCTGGTGCTTTTGCAGCGAGGCAAAGGTGCGGACGCCGGCGCGGGCTTTGGATCGGGAGCTTCCGGAACGGTCTTCGGCGCGCGTGGCAGCGCGACCGTGTTTTCGAAACTGACCGCGGTCTTCGCGGCGTTGTTCTTCGCCACCAGTCTGATGCTTGCGTATCTCGGTACCAAGCCGTCGACGCAGCCGACCAGCGTGCTCGAGCGCGCGGCCGAGCAGGCGGCGCGCACCGTGACGCCGGCTTCGGCGCCGACTTCGGTGCCTGCGGTCGCGCAGCCGTCGTCCGCAGCGCCGGTTGCCTCCGGTGCAAGCGCACCGGCGAAGAAACCTTGATTTAATGTGAGATGATGAAAACAAGCCGACGTGGCGGAATTGGTAGACGCGCTAGTTTGAGGGGCTAGTGGGGCAACCTGTGCCGGTTCGAGTCCGGCCGTCGGCACCATCATCGATGGGTTTGATCACGGGGATTTCATCGTCTTTTCGTCGATTGCCTCTTAACAGAGGCGCATGTCCTGATACAATCGCCGCTTGAACCTCTTAGGCACGGAACGGTTGCAAGAAACGCAAATATGCTAGCCCAGTATTTGCCGATATTGATCTTCATGGGCTTGGCCGCTGTTCTGGGCCTCGCGCTGTTCACGATCGGTTGGATCGCCGGACCACGGCGGCCCGATGCTCAGAAGCTCTCCCCGTACGAGTGCGGGTTCGAGGCTTTCGAGGATTCTCGGATGCGCTTCGACGTCCGCTACTACCTGGTCGCCATCATCTTCATCGTCTTCGACCTGGAGATTGCGTTTTTTTTCCCGTGGGCCGTGTCGCTGCGTTCCACGGGGGCCTTCGGGTTGATCGCCATGCTCATCTTTGCCTTGGTGCTGGTCGTCGCGCTGATCTATGACTACCGCAAGGGAGCGCTGGAATGGGATTGAACGCCGCCGCCGCGGACACCGGCGCCGTTCCGGGTTTCGAAGTCACCTCGTTCGACAAACTCGTCAACTGGGCGCGTACCGGATCCTTGTGGCCTATGACCTTCGGGCTCGCCTGTTGCGCGGTCGAAATGATGCAGGCGGGCGCGGCCCGTTACGATCTGGATCGTTTCGGTATCGTCTTTCGTCCGTCACCGCGCCAATCCGACGTGATGATCGTCGCCGGGACGCTCGTCAACAAGATGGCGCCGGCGCTTCGCAAGGTCTACGACCAGATGTCCGAGCCGCGGTGGGTGATTTCCATGGGTTCGTGTGCAAACGGGGGCGGCTACTACCATTATTCCTATGCGGTGGTGCGCGGATGTGACCGCATCGTACCGGTTGATGTCTACGTTCCGGGCTGCCCGCCGACGGCGGAGGCGTTGCTCTACGGGATACTGCAGTTGCAAAACAAGATCAGACGCAACAAGGCGATCGTGCGATGACCAGGTGCTTTCGATGACGCAACCGGCGGTCGCCGTCGGCGAATCGGCTGAGCGCTGCGCGCAGCTGGCGCAGTCCGTGGAGCGAGTGCTCGGCGCGGCGACCCGGCCGCTCGCCTGCCGGCCGGGCGAGGTCGGCATCGAACTCGCCGCGGATCGGCTGCTGGATGGTGCAAAGGCCTTGCGCGACGATCCTGCGCTGCGCTTTGAGATGTGCGTGGACGTTTGCGGCATCGATTATCTCGATTATGGACATGCCGAGTGGAAGACGGCCGATGCGACCTCCACCGGGTTCAGTCGCGGCGTCGTGCGCGACGGCAGCGCTGAAGCGGTCCCGCCTCTTGCGGGGAAGCGTTTCGCGGTGGTGCATCAGCTGCTGTCCGTGTCGCTGAATCAACGGCTGCGTGTTCGCGTCTACTGTCCGGATGACGATCGGCCGATGGTCGATTCGGTCACGGGGATCTGGGCGTCGGCGGATTGGTTCGAGCGCGAGGCCTTCGACCTCTACGGAATCATGTTCCGCGGGCACCCGGACTTGCGCCGTCTGTTGACCGACTACGGCTTCATAGGGCATCCGTTCCGCAAGGATTTCCCTCTATCCGGCAACGTCGAAGTGCGCTACGACCCCGAGAAGGCGCGGGTCGTTTATGAGCCGGTCAGCATCGAGCCGCGCATCCTCGTGCCCAAGGTCATACGCCATGACAACCGTTACGATCCGCAATTGACCAGTGCCGACCCGAATGGCTGAAATCCGCAATTTCACGATGAACTTCGGTCCGCAGCATCCCGCCGCGCACGGCGTGTTGCGTCTCGTGCTGGAGATGGACGGCGAGGTGATCCAGAAGGCCGATCCGCACGTTGGCCTGTTGCATCGTGGCACCGAGAAACTCGCCGAGAGCAAGGTGTTCAATCAGTCGATCGGGTACATGGATCGGCTGGATTACGTGTCGATGATGTGCAACGAGCATGCGTACGTGATGGCGATCGAGAAGCTCCTCGGCGTCACTCCGCCGGCGCGGGCGCGCTACATCCGCGTGATGTTCGACGAGATCACCAGGATTCTGAACCACCTGATGTGGCTCGGCGCGCATGCGCTGGACATCGGAGCGATGACGGTTTTCTTGTACTGTTTCCGCGAACGCGAAGATCTCATGGACTGCTACGAGGCGGTCTCCGGCACCCGCATGCATGCCACCTATTACCGGCCGGGCGGCGTGTACCGGGATCTGCCCGAGTCGATGCCGAAGTACCAGTACACGAAGTGGCGCAGCAACAAGGACGTGGATCGGCTCAATGAGCGCCGCGGCGGTGGCATGCTGGATTTCATCGAGGATTTCACGCGCCGGTTCCCGGCGTGCGTGGACGAATATGAGACTTTGCTGACGGACAACCGCATCTGGAAGCAGCGCACTGTCAATATCGGCGTCGTCAGCCCGGAGCGCGCCATGCAGCTCGGCTTCACCGGACCGATGTTGCGCGGTTCGGGTGTCGAGTGGGACCTGCGCAAGAAGCAACCCTACGAGGCCTACGAACTCGTCGACTTCGACATCCCCGTGGGCGTCAACGGCGATTGCTACGATCGATACCTCGTGCGCGTGCAGGAACTGCGGCAATCGAACCGAATCGTCGCGCAGTGCGTCGATTGGCTGCGCAAGAACCCGGGGCCGGTGATGCTCGATGATCGCAAGGTGAGTCCGCCGCTGCGCGAGCAAATGAAGGGCGACATGGAGTCCCTGCTCCATCACTTCAAGTTCATGACCGCGGGCTACTGCGTGCCGGAGGGTGGAACGTACGCGGCCGTCGAGGCGCCGAAGGGCGAGCTCGGTGTGTACCTGGTCTCGGATGGCGCCAACAAGCCGTATCGAATGAAGGTGCGGGCGCCCGGCTTTGCGCACCTCGCCTCGCTCAACGAGATGGTGAAGGGTCACATGCTGGCCGACGTCGTCGCCGTTATCGGTACGCAAGACATAGTCTTCGGAGAGATCGACCGATGAGTGTGGAGTTGTCCGCGCATGTGCGCGAGGAAATCGACCGTTGGGTCGCCAAATTCCCGGCCGACCGCAAGCGCTCGGCGGTGATATCGGCGCTGCACGCGGCCCAGCACGAGAACCACGGATTCCTCACGGCGCCGATCATGGACGCGGTCGCGGCCTATCTCGGGCTGCCGCCGATCCAGGTCTACGAGGTTGCCGCCTTCTACTCGATGTTCGAGACGCATCCGGTCGGACGGCACCACGTGTCGGTTTGCACCAACCTCTCCTGCATGCTGCGCGGTGGGGAGGTGCTGCTCGCCCACATCGAAAAGAAGCTCGGCATCAAGGTGGGTGAGAGCACCGCCGACGGACGCATTTTCCTCAAGCGCGAGGAGGAGTGCCTCGCCGCTTGCACCGGAGCGCCGATGATGATGGTGGACCACGTCTACCACGAGGATCTGACGCCGGAGAAGATCGATGCCGTCCTGGACGGCTTGAAGTGAAGCCGGAGCCGGACAGATGCCGTACGAACAGAATCTAGTCATCTTCGAAGCGTTGGGCGCCGAGCGTTCCTGGACGATCGAGGGCTACCGCAAGACCGGCGGCTATGCGGCCTGGGAGAAAATCCTCCGTGAGGGTACGCCGCGCGACAAACTCATCGACGAACTCAAGGCCTCCGGGCTTCGTGGACGTGGTGGCGCGGGATTTCCGACCGGTGTCAAGTGGAGCTTCATGCCGCGCAACTCGCCCATCCAGAAGTACGTGGTCTGCAATTCCGACGAGTCCGAGCCGGGAACCTGCCATGACCGCGACATCCTGCGCTACAACCCGCATTCGGTGATCGAGGGCATGGCGATCGGCGGCTATGCGATGAACGCGACCGTCGGCTACAACTATATTCGCGGCGAGTTCCTCGGCGAGCCGATCCCGCGATTTGCGGCGGCTCTCGAGGAGGCCTACGCGGCGGGGCTGCTCGGCCGGAACGTCCTCGGCACCGGGGTGGACTTCGACCTGCACATGTTCGTCGGCGCGGGCGCCTACATATGCGGCGAAGAAACGGCGCTGCTCGAGTCGCTCGAAGGCAAGCCGGGAAAGCCGCGATTCAAGCCGCCGTTTCCGGCCAACTTCGGCCTCTACGGCAAGCCGACCACGATCAACAACACCCAGAGCTTCGCATCGGTGCCGTCGATCATGCGCAAGGGCGCGGCGTGGTTTGCCGGGCTCGGCCCCGTCAACTCCGGCGGAACGATGATCTTCTCGGTGTCCGGTCACGTCGCCAAGGGCGGCAACTTCGAACTGCCGCTCGGCATTCCGTTCAAGGACTTGCTTGCCTGCGCAGGCGGCGTATGGAAAGGACGGCGGTTGAAGGCCGTGATTCCGGGTGGTTCCTCGGTGCCGGTCATGCCGGCCGAGGCGATCCTGCCTGTGAACATGGATTACGACTCGCTGAAGAAGGCCGGCTCCTCGCTCGGCACCGGCGCGGTTATCGTGATGGACGAGTCGACGTGCATGGTCGCGGCGCTCGAGCGGCTGTCGCGGTTCTACATGTCCGAGTCCTGCGGTCAGTGCACGCCGTGCCGCGAGGGCACCGGTTGGCTGGACCGTGTATTGAAGCGCATCCTCGCGGGCGAGGGGCGCCAAGAAGACGTCAACATGCTGGTCGACGTGGCGAACCGCATCGAGGGGCACACCATCTGCGCGCTCGGTGATGCCGCCGCCTGGCCGGTGCAGAGCTTCGTGAAACACTTCCGGCATGAATTCGAATACATGGTCGAGCACGGCGGGCGCTCGATCGTCGCGGCGCAAGCCGCCGCGGCCGCATGAGCATGATCGAGAGCGAACGATGAGCGAAGAACTGGTCAACATCGAAGTCAACGGCGTTCCGCTCAAGGCCCGCAAGGGCCAGATGATCATGCAGGTCACCGATCCGGCGAACATCTACATCCCGCGGTTCTGCTATCACGACAAGCTGTCGGTGGCCGCGAATTGCCGGATGTGCCTGGTCGAGGTGGAGAAGGCGCCGAAACCGTTGCCGGCGTGCGCGACACCGGTCGCCGAAGGCATGAAGATCTTCACGAAGTCGCCAAAGGCGGTCGCCGCGCAGCGTGCGACGATGGAATTCCTGTTGATCAACCACCCGCTCGACTGCCCGATCTGTGATCAGGGAGGGGAGTGCGAACTTCAAGACCTGGCGGTGGGCTATGGACGCGACATATCGCGCTTCGTCGAGCGCAAACGCGTCGTCAAGGATCAAAGCCTGGGGCCGCTGATCTCGACCGACATGACGCGCTGCATTCAATGCACGCGCTGCGTCCGCTTCGGTCAGGAGATACAGGGTTATCCCGAACTCGGCGCCCTCGGCCGCGGCGAGGGAATGCATATAACGACCTACGTCGAGCGCAGCGTCGATCACGAACTGTCGGCGAATATCATCGACCTGTGCCCGGTCGGTGCGCTGAACAACAAGCCCTTCCGCTACCACGCACGTTCCTGGGAGATGACCCAGCACGCGCTCATCTCGCCGCACGACGGCTTCGGCACGAACCTGTACGCACACTCCCTGCGCGGCAAATTGATGCGCATGGTGCCGCGGGACAACGAGGCGATCAACGAGACCTGGATCGCGGACCGTGATCGCTTCGGTTTCGAGGGCATGTACTCGCAAGAGCGCGTCGAGCGGCCGTTGCTGCGCATCGACGGCACGCTGCAACCGGTCGATTGGGAAGTGGCGTTGAACGCCGCCGCCGAGGGCCTCGGCAAACTCAAGGCGGAGCAGGGGGCCGCGGCCGCGGGTTTTCTCGCATCGCCGATGGCGACAGTCGAGGAGTTGTACCTATTCGCCCAGATCGCGCGCGCCTTCGGCAGCGATAACGTCGACCATCGCCTGAGGCAACTGGATTTTCGGGCGCAGGAGCGCGAGGGTCATCATCCGGGACTTGGCATGCCGATCGCTGACGTCGAGCATCTCGAAGGCGTGCTGGTCGTCGGCTCGAATCTGAGGAACGAAATGCCGCTGCTCGCGCACCGGATCCGCAAGGCGGCGGTCGGGGGCGGTGCGCGGGTCGCGTTCCTGAATCCGCAGCAGTACGAGTACCTGTTTCCGGTCGCCGCCTATGGGCTGGCGCAGGGCGATTTGGTGGGCGAATTCGCTGCGGTCGCGCAGGCCGCCGCCGCGCTCACCGGCAAGCCGCTGCCCGCCGGGGTGCCGGCGGCCGCCCCCGGCGAGACCCATCGCGCGCTCGCGCAGGCGCTGCTGAACGGCGGGCGTCGCGCCTTGTTGTTGGGCACGCTTGCGCAGCGCCATCCGGCGTACGCGCAACTGCAGACGATTGCGGCCGCGCTCGCGGATTTGGCCGGTGCGAAGCTCGGGTTCCTCGCCGAGGGCGCGAACGCGGCCGGCGCCTATCTGGCCGGCGCGGTGCCACACCGTTTGCCGGGAGGCGCCGCCAGTGCGAAGCCCGGTCTGACTGCGCGTGCGATGCTCGAGGGGGGGGTGCGCGCGTATGTGTTGCTCGGCGCGATCGATCCGAAGTGGGATTTCGCTCCGGGAGGCGATGCGCTTGCCGCCGCCGAATTCGTCGTCTCGATCACCTCGCATCTGTCGGCCGCGGTTGCGGCGGCAGCGAACGTCGTGCTTCCGGCGGGCACCTTCGCCGAGACTTCCGGCACCTTCGTGAACATCGAGGGTCGATGGCAGAGTTGGGCCGGCGCGGCGAGGCTCGTCGGCGAGAGCCGTCCGGCATGGAAGATCTTGCGGGTGCTCGGCAATCTTCTCGACCTGCCGAATTTCGACTATGCAAGTTCCGAACAGGTGCGCGACGCGCTCAAGGCTGTGTGCGGTGCGCCGGCGGCGATCGACACGGGCGGCGCCCTCGTGGGCGCACCGCTCGGCGCAAACGCGCCGGCGGCGCCCTGGATTGACATTCCGCCATATCAGAGCGATGCGCTGGTGCGCGCGTCGCCGGCACTGTCGAAAACGAAGGACGGGCGTCTCGCCCGCGTCGTGGTCTGATCATGTGGACCTGGGAACCGTTGCGTCAATGGCTCGCCGGCCTGATCACCTCCTATTGGGCGGATCCGGCGCTCACCGCCGTGCAGATCCTGATGGTGATGATCGGGCTGATCCTCGTCATGGCCTTCTATACGCTTGCCGAGCGCAAGGTGATCGGATGGATGCAATCGCGCCGCGGCCCGAACAGGGTGAACTTGTTCTGGGTTCCGGGGCTCGGCCAGCCGTTCGCCGATGTCGTCAAATTGCTGTTCAAGGAAATCCTGATTCCGGCGGATGCCAACAAAGTGCTGTTTCGGGTCGCGCCCTTTCTTACCCTGGTGCCGGCATTGGCGATCTGGGCGGTGATTCCGTTCGCACCGCAGCGCGTGTTCGCGAACGTCGACGCGGGGCTCCTGTACATCCTGGCGATGACCTCGCTTGGCGTCTATGGGGTGATCCTCGCCGGCTGGGCGGCGAATTCGAAATACGCGTTCCTCGGCGCGATGCGCTCGGCCGCGCAGATCGTCGCCTATGAGATCGCAATGGGTTTTGCGATGGTCGGCGTGTTGATGGCGGCCGGCAGCCTCAACATCGGCAAGATCATCGCGGCCCAGCACGGCGGCTTCCTCAGTTGGAACTGGTTCTGGCTGTTCCCGCTGCTGGTCGTCTACTACATCTCCGGCGTAGCGGAGACCAACCGCGCGCCGTTCGACGTCGCCGAGGGTGAATCGGAGATCGTCGCCGGCTTTCACGTCGACTATTCGGGCATGGCGTTCGCGCTGTTTTTCATCGCCGAATACGTGAACATGATCCTGATATCGGCCCTGACGGTGATATTCTTCTTCGGCGGCTGGCTGTCGCCGCTCGACGGTTATCTGCCGGCGTCCTCCTGGCTCGCCGCGCCGAGCTTTTTCTGGTTCGGCCTGAAGACCTTGGTGCCCATGTTCGGTTTCCTGTGGCTGCGCGCGACCTTCCCGCGCTATCGCTACGATCAAATCATGCGGCTCGGGTGGAAGGCGCTGATCCCGGTCACCCTGGTCTGGCTGTTCGTCGAGGGTGTATTGCTCTACTTTCACCTCGGTCCGTGGAAAGGTCACCCCTAAGATGCAAGGCATTCGCAGCTTCATCAAGACGTTCCTGCTCTGGGAACTGCTACAGGGCTTGTGGGTGACCATGAAGAACCTGTTCAGGCCGAAGAGCACCATCAATTACCCGGAGGAGAAGACTCCGCAGAGTCCGCGCTTCCGCGGCCTGCATGCGTTGCGTCGGTATCCGAACGGCGAGGAGCGCTGCATCGCCTGCAAGCTTTGTGAAGCGGTGTGTCCGGCGCTCGCCATCACGATCGAGTCGGGGGTCGCAGAGGACGGCACGCGCCGCACGACGCGCTACGATATCGACCTGTTCAAGTGCATCTACTGCGGTTTCTGCGAGGAGGCCTGCCCGGTCGACGCGATCGTGGAAACCCGCGTTCTCGAATATCACATGGAGCACCGCGGCGAGAACATCATGTCCAAGGACAAGCTGCTCGCGGTCGGCGAGCGTTTCGAATCCGTCATCGCGGCCGACCGGACCGCCGACGCGCGGTATCGCTGATGTTCGCGACAATCCTCTTCTTCGCCTTTTCCACGGTGCTGCTCCTCGCCGCACTCGGGGTGATCCTCGCCCGCAACCCGGTGCACTCGGTGTTGCTGCTGGTGCTGTGTTTCTTCAACAGCGCCGTGATCTGGCTGCTCCTCGACGCCGAATTCCTCGGAATCGTGCTGGTGCTGGTCTACGTCGGCGCGGTGATGGTGCTGTTCCTGTTCGTGGTCATGATGCTCGACATCAATATCGAGGAACTGCGCAAGGGGCTTGCCGGCTACTGGCCGGTCGCCGTCGCGGTTGCCGGTTTCGTCGCCTTCGCGATCGTGAACATCGTCATCGTCAGACACCTCGGCGGAGCTGCCCTGCGGATGGCGCCGCCGTTGCCGGCCGGCTATTCGAATACGCATGATCTCGGTGTTGCGCTGTTCACGCGCTACGCCTATCCGGCGGAACTCGCCGCGGTAATTCTGCTCGTGGCGAGCGTCGCGGCGATCGTGCTGACCTTGCGGCACCGCCCGGGCGCCAAGCCGCAGAACGTCTCGCAGCAGGTGCGCGTGCGGGCGGCGGACCGGGTTCGGCTCGTGAAAATGCCTTCGGAGAAGCGCCAGTGATCACCTTGACCGACGTGCTGACGCTCGGCGGCATGCTCTTCGCCATCGCCGTGGCCGGCGTATTCCTGAACCGCAAAAACATCATCGTGCTGCTGATGTGCATCGAGCTGATGTTGCTCGCCGTGAACTTCAATTTCGTGGCGTTTTCGCGGTTCCTGGGCGACATCAACGGCCAGATTTTCGTGTTTTTCATACTGACCGTCGCCGCGGCCGAGGCGGCGATCGGACTGGCGATCCTCGTGGTGCTGTTTCGTGAGCGGAGCAGCATCAACGTCGAGGACTTGGACACTTTGCAGGGCTGAGGGGCGAGATCAAAAGCATGGAGTCCATCTACCTCACCATCGTGCTGGCGCCGCTCGTCGCCGCGGTTGCCGCCGGGCTTGGCGGGCGCTTGATCGGTCGCGCAGGCGCACACAGCGTGACGATCCTCGGGGTCGCGATATCCTTCGGGCTGTCGCTGCTCGTGCTCAAGCGGATGCTTCTCGACGGCATGGGCTCGTTCGACGGCACGGTCTACACCTGGCTGGTGAGCGACGGCGTGTCGATGCGGATTGGCTTCCTGGTCGATCATTTGACCGTGCTGATGATGGTCGTTGTCACCTTCGTGTCGTTGATGGTCCACATCTACACCGTCGGCTATATGCACGAGGATCCGGGATATCAGCGCTTCTTCAGCTACATCTCGCTGTTCACCTTCTCGATGCTGATGCTCGTGATGGCCAACAACTTCATGCAGCTGTTCTTCGGCTGGGAAGCGGTCGGCGTGGTTTCCTACCTGCTGATCGGCTTCTGGTACACGCGTCCTACGGCGATCGCGGCGAACCTGAAGGCGTTCCTCGTCAACCGGGTGGGCGACTTCGGATTCCTGCTCGGCATCGCTGCGGTGCTCTATTACACCGGGTCGCTGCATTACGCCACGGTGTTCGCGCGTGCAGGTCAGATCGCCGCGGGGCATGTTGCCATCACCTCGACGATCAGCTGGTCGGCGATCAGCTTCACCTGCATCTGCCTGTTCATCGGTGCGATGGGCAAGTCCGCGCAGGTGCCGCTGCACGTCTGGCTGCCGGATTCGATGGAGGGTCCGACGCCGATATCCGCGCTGATCCACGCGGCCACGATGGTCACGGCTGGCATTTTCATGGTCGCCCGGATGTCGCCCCTGTTCGAACTGTCGCAGACGGCGTTGTCGACGGTGCTGGTGATCGGCGCGACCACCGCGTTCTTCATGGGATTGCTCGGCGTGGTCGCCAACGACATCAAGCGGGTGATTGCGTATTCGACGCTTTCACAGCTCGGCTACATGACCGTCGCGCTCGGTGCCTCGGCGTATGCCTCCGGCATATTCCACCTCATGACGCACGCATTCTTCAAGGCGTTGCTGTTCCTCGCCGCCGGTTCGGTGATCATCGCGATGCATCACGAACAGGATATGCGGCGCATGGGCGGACTCAGAAAGTACATGCCGATCACGTACTGGACCTGCCTGGTCGGTGCGCTCGCCTTGATCGGTTTCCCGGGGACAGCGGGCTTCTTCTCCAAGGACGCGCTGATCGAGGCGGTCCGGGGTTCGCACATCCCGGGGGCCGGTTATGCCTATGTCTGCGTACTTTTGGGGGTCTTCATCACGGCGCTGTACACCTTTCGCATGTTCTTCATGACGTTTCACGGCAAGGAACGCATGGACGAACACACCCGGGAACATTTGCACGAGAGTCCGTGGGTCGTGACGCTGCCGCTCGTGATGCTGGCGATCCCCTCGGCGCTCATCGGCTGGTTTACGATCAAGCCGCTGCTGTTCGGCAACTTTTTCGCCGGCGCGATTGTGGTGTTGCCCGCGCATGATGTGTTGGCGCCGATGGCGGCGGATTTTCATGGGCCGGGAGCCTTTGTGCTGAGCGCTCTCACGGCGTTGCCCGTTTGGCTGGCAGCGGCGGGCGTCTTCTGCGCTTGGTTGTTCTTCTTGAAGAAGCCCGAACTCGCCGACGCCGCGCAACGGCGTTTCCACTGGCTGTACCGGGTGCTGGTCGATAAATTCGGCTTCGACTGGTTCAATGAGCACGTGCTCGTCGCGGGCGCGCGGCGTCTCGGCGGCGGCTTGTGGCGATATGGCGATCAGGACCTCATCGACGGGGCCATGGTCAACGGCAGCGCGCAGGCCGTCGGTTGGTTCTCCTCGGTCATGCGCTATGCGCAATCGGGTTATCTGTATCACTACGCATTCGCGATGATCCTGGGACTCGCGTCGTTGCTCATGTGGATCATATGGCGGACATGATGTTTTCCGGACACCTTCTTTCCATCCTGATCTGGTTGCCGATCATCGGCGGTTTCGCCGTGCTCGCTCTCGGCAACGCGAACCCGTCGGCCGCACGATGGGCTTCCCTCACGATATCGGTGGCGGCGCTGATTCTGAGCGTGCCCCTGTATACCCGTTTCGACATCCACACCGCGGCGATGCAGTTCGTTGAACACGCCTCCTGGGTGCCGAGTATCAACGCCCGTTTCGCGCTCGGCATCGACGGTATTGCGATGCCGCTCATACTGTTGACGACCTTCACGACCGTGCTGGTGGTGATCGCCGGTTGGGGAAGCGTCGAAAAGAGGGTTGCGCAGTATTTCGGGGCATTCCTGATACTCGAAGGAGCGATGATCGGCGTGTTCTGCGCGCTGGATGCGTTGCTGTTCTACGTATTTTGGGAAGTGATGTTGATCCCGATGTTCCTCATCATCGGAGTCTGGGGCGGGGCGCGACGGGTATACGCGTCGATCAAGTTCTTCCTGTACACATTCATCGGCTCTCTTCTGATGCTGGTCGCGCTCCTTTACCTGCACTTGAAGTCCGGCAGCTACGCACTTGCCGTGTTTCAGCAGATGCCGTTGAGCCTGACCGCTCAAACCCTGATCTTCCTGGCTTTCTTCGCCGCGTTTGCCGTGAAAGTGCCGATGTGGCCAGTACACACCTGGTTGCCCGATGCGCACGTCGAGGCTCCCACCGGCGGTTCCGTGGTGCTGGCGGCGATCATGTTGAAGATGGGCGGCTACGGCTTTCTGCGCCTGTCGCTGCCGATTACGCCGGATGCGAGCCGCGAGATGACCGGGCTCATGATTGCCTTGTCGCTCATCGCGGTCGTGTACATAGGCTTCGTCGCGCTTGCGCAGACGGACATGAAGAAGTTGATTGCGTACTCCTCGATCGCTCATATGGGTTTCGTGACCCTCGGGGCGTTCGTCGGCTTCAGCATCATCGAGCACACCGGGTTGACGACCGGAGTCGAGATGGCGCTTGACGGTTCCGTCGTGCAGATGATCTCTCACGGGCTCATATCCGGCGCGCTGTTCCTGTGCGTCGGCGTCATGTACGACCGTGTACACAGCCGCGAGATCAGCGCCTATGGAGGCGTCGTCAACACGATGCCGATATTTGCCTCGTTCATGGTGTTGTTCGCACTCGCCAACTCGGGCGTTCCGGGCACATCCGGATTCGTTGGCGAGTTCCTGGTGATTCTCTCCGCGTTCAAGGCGAACGTCTGGTACGCGACGCTCGCGGCCGTGACCCTGGTGCTCGGCGCTGCGTATACGCTCTGGCTCATCAAACGGGTCATTTTCGGGCCGGTCGCCAACGCCAAGGTTGGGGCGCTCAAGGACCTCAACGGACGGGAATTCCTCGTTCTTGGACTGCTCGCCGTCGCGGTGTTGTTGGTCGGCGTATGGCCGGCACCGTTGCTCGATGTGATTCGGGCCTCGACGCAGCACCTAACCCAGCAATTGCTGGTCTCGAAGATCGCGCCCTAGGGATCACGCATGAACGTCTTCAGTGTCGCTGATTTCACCTCCGGCCTGAACCTGGCCGCTCCGGAGATTTTTCTCGGACTCTCTGCCTGCGCGATCCTGATGTTGGATCTTCTGCTCGGCGATGCGCAACGCCACTGGACCGCCACGCTGTCGGTTTTGTCCCTGCTTCTGACCGCCGTGCTGGCGGCCTCAATCCGGGTGTCGGGCCGGGTCACCGCGCTTGGCGGCATGTTCGAGGTCGACGGCATGTCTCAAGTGCTGAAGATCGTCGCCGTGCTCACGGTTGCCGTGGTGTTCGTGTATTCGGTCGAGTACATGAAGCGTCGCAACATCCTGAAGGGCGAATACTTCGTGCTCGGGTTGTTCGCGACACTGGGAATACTCGTGCTGATCTCGGCGGCGAGTCTGGTTACGCTCTACCTCGGCCTCGAACTGCTGTCGCTTTGCATGTACGCGATGGTGGCCTTCGATCGGGACTCCGGCAGGGCGGCCGAGTCGGCGATCAAATTCTTCGTCCTCGGTTCGTTGGCCTCCGGCACCCTGCTGTACGGCATGTCGATCGTCTACGGCGTGACCGGCAGCCTGCAACTCGATGCGATTGCGGCTGCGGTGCAGGGGGGGCTCGCCTCGAACATCGGGCTTCTGTTCGGAATAGCCTTCATCATCGTTGCGATCGGCTTCAAGTTCGGCGCGGTGCCGTTTCACATGTGGATCCCCGACGTCTACGAAGGCTCGCCGACCTGTGTCACGCTGTTCATCGGCAGCGCGCCGAAAATCGCGGCGTTTGCGCTGGCGATGCGCCTGCTCACCGAGGGTCTCGGCGGTGCTCAGGTCGATTGGAGTCAAATGCTGGTGCTGCTGTCGGTGCTGTCGATGGCGATCGGCAACGTCGTTGCGATCGCACAGACGAACATCAAACGCATGCTCGGCTATTCGACGATCTCACACGTCGGCTACATATTGCTGGGAATTCTCGCCGGCACGCCGCAAGGCTATCAGGCGGCGATGTATTACACGATCACCTACGTGATCGTGGCGGCCGGTTCCTTTGTAATGATTCTTCTGCTGTCGCGTCAGGGGTTCGAGGCGGAGGAGATCACGGACTTCAAGGGACTGAACGCACGCAGTCCGTGGTTTGCGGGAATGATGGCGATTTTCATGTTCAGCCTTGCCGGCCTGCCGCCGTTCATCGGTTTCTGGGCGAAACTTGGCGTGATCCAGGCGGTGCTCGGAATCCATGCGACCTGGCTCGCGATCGTCGCCGTGTTGTTCTCCGTGGTCGGCGCGTTCTACTACCTGCGTATCGTGAAAATAATGTATTTCGATGAACCCGGCGCGGCTGAGAGCCTCGGCGGTTCGATCTTGATGCGCGCGATGCTGAGTGCGAACGCGCTGCTGGTCCTCGGACTCGGCATTGCACCCGGTGCACTGCTCGAGGTATGCGCACAAGCGATCCGTTAGTGCTTGCATTGGGTCGTTAGACGGGTAGAATGGCGGGCTCACTCTGGTGCGGGGTGGAGCAGTCTGGCAGCTCGTCGGGCTCATAACCCGAAGGTCGCAGGTTCAAATCCTGCCCCCGCTACCAAATTTGTCTGTAAGCCTGCCGAGCCTCCGGCAGCGAGCAAAATAGCCGTTTCGAGCCGCCGGCTTTCGCTCAGAAACCGCACGGTTTTCCCGTCCGTCTCCACCTTGATCGAGTCTCCGGCATAGCGCCGGATGGTCGCCCGTGCGCGATCCACGTCGCGCCGCGCCGCGTTCGGCAGGTCGGCCACCAGGGCCGAGAACTGCTCCTCGAGCCTCGGGATGATCCGGTCGAGCTTCGCCGCCTCGCGTGGCGCCTGCTGGGCGCGCAGCGCGGACAACTCCGTTTCGGCCGCCTCCAGCCGCGCCGCCAGGGCCGGTGAGGACCGCAACGCGCCCGTCGCAATGGCGTCCGCCAAGTTCGCGACCTGGGCCTCCAGCTCGCCGATCCGCTTCACGTCGACCGGCTTCGCCCGGGACTGCTCTGCGAGCCGCTTGGCGACCCGGCGACGCATCTCCTCCAGAACGGGGCGCGAGAGGAGGGCCTCGCG
>VFSW01002287.1_pt1 | contig 28970 bp, 29 predicted proteins | sample 5358111 | NCBI WGS metagenome assembly VFSW01 (sample SAMN11554181, study PRJNA540505) | mine drainage metagenome | isolation source: sediment from site ElyBrook_90M | place: USA: Ely Copper Mine, Vershire, VT | collected 2017 | reverse complement strand
GTCCCGGGACTCAGACCCGAGACGTGCGACAGGGCGAAGTCGGGGCGCCGCCGGAGGGATGGATCGCCCGCCGCTCAGGCGACCGCGGCCTCCCGTTCGAGCTCACGCCCCAGCGCTTCGAGGAGCTCGCGAGTGCCCTGCTCGCGGTTGCCGGCGTTGTCGAGCCCCTCGAAGTAGGCGCCGTGCTCGGTCACGACCAGGCGCGTCCGGTTGGGCGAGCCGCCGACCGGCCTGAACTCGATCGCCGCGACGGACACCGAGATCGGCTCGCCGTTCATGGTCATCGAGTACTCGTACACGATCCGCTCGTTGGCGACGATGTTGCGGTAGTCGGCGTCGAACGTGAACGTCGTGCCGTCCGGAAGGGTGCCGACCGCACGCTCGTGCCCGCCGACGCGAAAGTCGAAGGCGCGCTCGTTGCCGACCTCGCTCGGTCCGGCGAACCAGCGTGCCTTCTTCGCCGGATCCGCCCAGGCGTCGAACACCCGATCGGGCTCCGCCTCGTAGGTGCGCTCGATCGTGAAATCGGCGTGGCTGATCGATCGCTGGGTCATGGTCGTTTCTCCTTGTAATCCGCGGGGCGCTGCTCGGCCAGGAAATCGCCGAGGCGATCGAGTCGTCGCTCCCAGGCGGCCCGGCGTTCGGCGACCCACCGCTCGACGCCCGTGAGGGCCGCCGGCTCGATGCGGCACGTCCGAACCCGTCCGACCTTCTCCGACCGGACTAGGCCGCTCTGCTCGAGCACGCCGAGGTGCTGGAGCACCGCCGGCAGAGACATCGGCAGCGGTCGGGCGAGCTCGCTCACCGTGGCGGGTCCACGGCTCAGCCGCTCGACGATGGCCCGACGAGTCGGGTCGCCGAGCGCCTGGAACACAAGGTCGAAGGAGGCGGTGGAGGCCGTCTGGGAGTCCATAGTTAAGCAATTGCTAAACTATCCGGCCACCAGGCGGGGCGCAACGCCCAGCGGCAAACGTCCCGGCAGCCGGTTCCCGGCCCGAGGCCGCGACCACGCGGCCCACCAAACGTGGACCGGGCCGAAACCGCGGGCTTCGAGATGTGGACCGAGCTACTCGGTGCGGATCTCGTCGAGCAGCGCGCCGTCCGGGCCGTGCAGCTCCAGCACCAGCGGCACCGTGCCCAGGGCGTGGGTGGAGCAGCTCAGGCAGGGGTCGTAGGCGCGGACGATGGCCGAGACGCGGTTCAGCGCCCCTTCCTGGATGTGGTTGCCGTCCACGAAGCGCTCCGCGACCTGCCGGATCCCCCGTCCCATGGCCAGGTTGTTGTGGCCCGTGGCGACGATCAGGTTGGCCCAGGTCATCGCGCCGTCGTCGTTGACCTTGTAGTTGTGGATCAGGGTGCCGCGCGGCGCCTCGATGATGCCGACGCCCTCGAGGTTGTTCACGCCCGCGTGCGCGCGAACCTTGGCCCCGAGGATGGCCGGGTCGTCGAGGAGCTGATGCATCCGCTCCATCGCGTAGGTGGCTTCGATGAGGCGGGCGTAGTGGTAGTGGAAGCCGCTCTGGACGATGCGGTGCGCGGCGCCCGTGCCGAACCTCGCCCGATACTCCGCCAGCTCGGCGTCCGCCTCCGGCGTGCCGCAGCGATCCGCCACGTTCAGCCGCGCAAGGGGCCCGACGCGATAGATGCCGCCGTCGAATCCCACGGGCTTGTAGTACGGCGCCTTCAGGTACGAGTCCGAGAGCGTCGCCTCGCCGATGTACGCGGCGTAGTCATCCGGCTTCACCTGGTCGGCGATCATCGAGCCGTCCGAGTCGACGAACCGGAGGTTGCCGTCATACAGGCGCAGCGAGCCGTCCGGTCCCACTAGGCCGCAGTACATCGTCGGGAAGTTGGAGAAGGAGTCGATCTCGTTGGGGTAAGAGTCGACCGTCTTCTTCCACAGCTCGAGCGTGCGCTGGACGATGGCCATCGCCGCCGGCCACTCGGCCAGCGTCTTCTCGCGCGCCTGGGGGTCCAGCGGCTCGTTGACGCCGCCCGGGACCGCCCACGACGGGTGGATCCGCTCCCTGGCCAGCCTCTCGATGACCGTCTGGCCGAACTTTCGAAGCGCGATCCCGTCTCGGAGCGCGTCCGGATGCTCTTCGAGCAGGCCCGCGATGTTGCGCTTGGCCGGATCGAAGTCGAAGCCGAGGAGGAGGTCCGGCGCCGACAGATGGAAGAACGAGAGCGCGTGCGACTGCACGAACTGGGCCATGTGGACGAGCTCGCGCAGCTTCGCGGCGGTGTCCGGGATGCGGACCGCCATGATCGCGTCGCAGGCCTTCGACGAGGCCAGTTCGTGGCTGATCGGGCAGATGCCGCAGATCCGCGAGGTGATGGAGGGCATCTCGTAGTAAGGCCTGCCCTCGGTGAACTTCTCGAAGCCGCGGATCTGGGTGACGTGGAACTGCGTGTCCGCGACCTTACCCGCGCCGTCGAGCTTGATCGTGATCCGCGCGTGACCCTCGATCCGAGATACGTGGTGGATCGTGATCTTCTTCATCGCCGGTCTCGTCGCCTCCGACGCCTGCCCCGCGGGCGCTTCGACCGTGGCCGCTCCAACTGCGGGCGGAACAATCTTCTTCGTCGCCATGCTCGCCTACCCGAACCTGAGCTTGGAGTCGAGATCCGGCGTGCGGCCTTCGAGCAACTCGCCCAGCACGAACAGGATCGCGTTGGGTTTGGGCGGGCAGCCGGGGACGTGAACGTCCACCTTGACCGCCGCGTGGAGCGGCTCGGCCTGCTTGAGCAGGGCCGGCACGCCGTCGGTGGGGATGCCGGGCTGAGCGGTGGCGCCCTCCACGTAGACGCGCTCGAGCAGCTTCCGCGTGGGAATGCCGTTGCGCATCGCCGGGACGTTGCCGGTTACGGCGCAATCGCCGAGCGCGACCACGACCTTGCTCCGCTCCCGCGCAGTCCTGGCGAGCTTGAGGTCGTCCTGGCTGCTGACGGCGCCTTCGATCACCGCGACGTCGACGCCCTCCGGCCATTCGTCGGCATCCACGAGCGGCCCGAATACGATGTCCGCCTTCTGGAGCACGGCCACGATGCCTTCGTCTATGTCCAGCAGGGACATGTGGCAGCCGGAGCAGCCGTCGAGCCAGCAGGTGCCGATCTTCACCTTGTCCATCACATGCCCTCGCGCATGGAGCTGAGGCGGCTCACGACGGTTCGCCGCTTGGTCATCTCTTCGACGCCCCAGCCCTTCTCGGCCATTGCGCCGGTCGGGCAGGCCTGGACACACTTGCCGCAGCTCGTGCAGCTCGTTGCCTCACCCCAGGGCCTCTGCAGCTCCGACACCAGCCGCGACTGGATCCCCCGGCCGGCGACGTCCCAGACGTGGGCGCCCTCGATCTCGGCGCAGGTCCGGACGCAGCGCGAGCAGAGGATGCAGCGGTTGTGATCCAGGACGTAGCGCGGGTGCGTCGTGTCGACGCCGAGCTTGGGGTAGTTGTACGGGTAGCGGACGTGGGTGACGCCGTGCTCCTGGGCCAGGGACTGCAGCTCGCAGTGACCCGAGGAGACGCATACGGCGCAGGTGTGATTGCGCTCGACGAGCAGGAGCTCGAGGGCGATCTTCCGATAGGAGTGAAGCTGCGGCGACGTGGTGTTTACCGACAGGCCTTCCTGAACCGGAGTGGTACAGGCCGGCAGCAGCCGGGCCACGCCGGCGACCTCGACCATGCACAGCCGGCAGGCGCCGACCGCGCTCAATCCTTCCATGTAGCAGAGCGCCGGGATGTACTTGTCGTTGGCTCGAGCGACTTCGAGGATCGTCTGGCCGGCGGTCGCCGCGATCACCTCGCCGTCGATGCGGACCTTCACCTTCTCGGTCAAGGGGATCCTTCCTATCTCTCGACGCTGCGAATGTCGCAGCGCAGGCAACGGAACGTCTCTTCGCGCGCCGCTACGGCCGTGAGACCAAGCGAGACCTCGGCGTAGGAAAGGACCCGCTGGGACGCCGGCATCTCACCGGGGACGTGCCGTGGGCTTTCGCCCGGCTCCTCCGGCGTCTCCATCTCGTATTCGAAATCGGGGATCAGGTTGGCGACCCGCTCGAGGCCCATCAGCCGCTTGTCGATGTTGCGGGCGGCCTTCTTGCCGATGCCCATCGCGTTGGACACGTTGGAGGCACCGGTGATGAGGTCGCCGCCGGCGTAGAAGCGGTCGCGGCTCGTTTCGAGCGAGTAGCGGTCCACCTCGATGGTGCCGTCTTCCTTGACCTTCAGGCCCGAAGCCTTGCAGAAGTCCGGGTCCACCTTCTCGCCGACCGCGAGGATCACCGTGTCGCAGTCGATCCGGATCACTTCGTCCGTGGGGACCGGCCGGCGGCGGCCCGACGAGTCGAACTCGCCGAGCTTGGTCCTGACGGCCTCGAGGGCGCGGACCTTGCCGTTCTTGTCGCCAACGATCCGGTGCGGAGCCGCGAGATACACGACCTTCGCGCCTTCGTGCTCGGCCGCCTCGATCTCTTCTGGGATGGCGGGCATGTCCTTGCGCTCGCGGCGATAGACGATCGTCACGTCCGCGCCAAGGCGGCGGGCCGTCCGGGCCGAGTCGATGGCGGCGTTGCCGCCACCGATGACCACCACGTTCTTGCCGACGGGCACCTTGTCGTTGCGGGCCACGCCTTCGAGGAACGGCAGGGCGGGCATCACGCCCGTCAGCTCGGTTCCGGGCAGGTAGACCCAGCCTTCCTTCCACGTGCCGATGGCAAGGAAGACGGAGTCGAACTGGTTGGCCAGGTCGTTGAGGCTGACGCCGTCGCCGACGCTGACGTTGAACTGGAACTTGACGCCCAGTCGCTCGATCAGCTCGATCTCCTTGTCGAGGACCTTCTTGGGCAGGCGGTACTCCGGCAGCGCGTACCTGAGCATGCCGCCGGCCTGTGGCCGCGACTCGAAGACGGTGACCGAGTGGCCGAGGAGGGCCAGGTAGTAGGCGCAGGCGAGGCCCGTCGGCCCGGCGCCGACGACGGCCACCTGGTGGTCCGTGGTCGGCTGCTGGCGTTCGATCACCTTCTGGATCATCGGCTCGAACTTTTCCGTGAGCAGGATTTCGTCCGCGATCAGCCGGTGGACGTCGCGGGCGTTGACCGGGGCGTCGATGCCCGCCCGCCGGCAGCGGTCGTCGCAGGGGTGCTGGCAGACCCGGCCCGTGGACGCCGGCAGCGGGTTGTCCAGGATGACCGACAGGAACGCGTCCTCGACTCGCTGCTCTTTGTAGAGCTGCAGGAAGCGCGGGATGTTCATGTGCAGCGGGCAGGAGTTCTCGCACGGCGAGAGCGCCAGATCCTCACAGACGCCGGCGCGGCAGCGCTTGGCCAGGATGTGGTCCTCGAACTCGTGCCGAAAGTGGCGCAGGCTCGTGAGCACCGGGTTCGGCGCGCTCATGCCGAGCTGACAGAGAGACGTGTCGCGGATCATCCGGCTCAGCTCGTCCACCGCGTCGATGTCCTCGCGAGTGGCCGTGCCGGTGGTGAAGCCGTTGAGGATCTTGAGAGCCTTGTCCAGGCCGACCCGGCACGGTACGCACTTGCCGCAACTCTCCGAGTGGGTGAACTCGATGAAGTAGCGGGCCACGTCCACCATGCAGTTGTCTTCGTCCATGACGACCATGCCGCCCGAGCCCATGATCGAGCCGAGCTGCGCGAGCGTCTCGTAGTCCACCGGCGTGTCGAACATGTCCGCCGGTATGCAGCCACCCGACGGGCCGCCGGTCTGCACGGCCTTGATGTCGCGGCCGTTGGTGCCGCCCTCGCCGATGTCGTAGATGAACTTGGCCAGCGGCGTGCCGAGGGGCATCTCCACGAGGCCGGTGCTGTGCACCTTGCCGACGAGCGAGAAGACCTTGGTGCCGGCGCTCTTGGCGCTGCCGGTCTCCGTGAACCAGGCGGGGCCCTTCGAGACGATGGGCGCGACGTTGTACCAGGTCTCGACGTTGTTGATGTTGGTTGGCTTGCCGTAGAGGCCCTTCTGGGCCGGGAACGGCGGCCGGGTCCGCGGCCGGCCAGCCTGGCCTTCGAGGGACGCGATCAGCGCGGTTTCCTCGCCGCAGACGAATGCGCCGGCGCCCTCGACGGTTTCGAGGTCGAAGCTGAAGCCCCGGCCGAGGACGTTCTCGCCGAGCATGCCGTAGGCCCGCGCCTGCTCGATCGCCCGCTCGATGCGCATGACCGCCAGCGGGTACTCGGCCCGGACGTAGATGATCCCTCTGGCCGTCCCGGTCACGTAGCCGGCGATGGCCATGCCTTCGATGAGGGCGTGCGGGTCGCCTTCGATCTCGTTGCGGTTCATGTACGCGCCCGGGTCGCCCTCGTCCGCGTTGCAGATGAGGTACTTCTCCGGACCCGGCGCCTTGGCCAGGAACTCCCACTTGGTCCCGGTCATGAAGCCGGCGCCGCCGCGGCCGCGCAGCTTGGCGGCCTTGATCTGCTCGATCACAGCGGCCGGGTTCTGGTCGATCAGGACCTTGTACAGGGCCTGGTACCCGCCGATGGCGATGTATTCCTCGATGTCGTCCGGGTTGATCAGGCCGCAATTCCGCAGGACGATCTTGACCTGGCCGTTGAAGAACGGGATCTCGTTCCAGCTGGGAACGTCCGGGTAGCCCAGGCCGTACTTCACGTGGCCCGTGAGGTGGTCCCACTCCTCGATCTTGCAGAGCACGATCTCAGCCGGAGGCATGCGGCCGTTGCCGAGGCCGTTGAGGATCTCGTCCACGTGGTTGGGCTGGACGCGGTGCAGCATAAGCAGCGGCCGGCCGGGGACCCAGACGCTCACGAGCGGCTCCTCGGCGCAGAAGCCGAAGCAGCCGACCGGCACGAGCTGGACCGCCAGGCCGCGGGCGTCGATTTCCGATGCGAAGGCGTGGTAGACGGCCTCCGCGCCGTTGCCCGATCCGCACGTTCCCATGCCGACGGCGATGCGCGGCTTGCTCGGGAGCAGCTTCGCCAGGCCGGCCTCCCGAACGGCGGAGAACGCGGCGAAGTCCTGGATCATCATCGAGCGCTCTCCTTGCGCAGCTGCTCGATCTCGCGGATCAGCGCCTGCTCCTTGACGTGCCCCCGGATGGCATGGTCCACCTCAACCACCGGCGCGAGCGCGCACTGGCCGAAGCAAGCCACCGTCCTGATGGTGAAGCGGTGGTCAGGAGTGGTCAGGCTGACCTTGTCGGCGCCGTCGCTCGTCTCCTGGAGGCCGAGCTGGAGCTTGACCCGCTCGAGCAGGGCTCGCGAGCCACGGGTATGGCAGGCCGTGCCACGGCAGATGGCGATGGTGTGGGTGCCCTGCGGATCCAGATTGAAGAGGGCGTAGAACGTGGCGACGCCGTAGACCTGCGACTGAGGCACGCCCGTCCGCGCGGCAACGTACTCGAGCGTCTCCATCGGGAGGTACTTGTGGCGGTTGTGTTCTTGCAGCTTCTCGAGGATGCCGAGCAGCGCCCCCGGCCGGCCGGCCTGATCGCCGATGATCCGGTCGATCAGTTCCTGGTCCTCCGGGTGGGGCAGCGCTGTCACCGGTGCGGTGGTCATCGAGGCCTCCCAAACGGAGGCCGTGCTCTCTGCAGGCGTGCGCAGTGACGGGGTCTGCATGATGCACGGCTTAGGTCAGGAGCGTACGGGGTCTTCGCGCCGACGCAACAGGGCCATCCGGACCAGGGAAGACTGGCCCGTCCTGCCCTCCCCGGGTCGGCCGGCACGTGCCGGGACGAGGACGTTCGAGTGGCCAGGCGTGCTCGACGGACCTACCTCCGCGGGGGCGGAAGTGTGGGAGCGGAGCCGGCGCTAGTTCTGCTCTGCCATCACGACGTGGCGGGCGTCGCCGGCGGCACCGGTCCGCACGCTCACGCCCATCTTCTCGAGCATGTGCTGCATCGGCGGGCCCATGTGACCGGCAACCACCCGGTCGACGCTGTGCTCGGTCAGGAACCGGGCGATGCGGGCGTGGTGGCTGCCCTCGGTGCCCTCCTCGTGCAGGCGATCCCAGCCGACTTCGATCTCCTGCCAGCTGGCGATCCGGCCTCCGACGACCTCGGCGAGGGCGACTCGATCCGCCCTGCCCCAGCCTCCACCGACCTGTCCGTCCGCCGTCACCGGAACGCAGACCACCATTCGAAATCCTCCGTTATCCCAGTTCCCTGCCGTTCAACTCCGACGATACGCCCCGACGCGTCGGGACGCCGGGAACCGAGAAGTGAGACCCGTGGCGTAGCGCCGGCGGCGAAGAGGCGCACCGCGCGACAGGAGGACGCTTCGTCCCGGGCAGCGGCACGACGGCCGGCCCACCAGCCGAATGAGCAGGTACCGCCAGACTCGACGGCATACACGGTGACCGAACCCGGAGCGAGCGCGAGATGAGCAAACAGGCTCACAGGAGCCAGAGACTGGCCGCACGGGCCACAGAGACGTCCCAGACGAGCCGGCCGGGCCGGCGCATGCTGGCGGTCCTCGGTGGCGTGGGCGTGCTCCTGGTGGCAGGGCTCGTCGTGGCCGCGATCACGTTCGCCGCCGTCAACGGCGGCAACTCCACTGGTCTTCCCTCGGGCACGCAGGTCTTTCCCGAGAACGATCACACCCACGTCACGGGCACGGTCAACTACGACCACAATCCGCCGGCCGGCGGTCCCCACAACCCGGTCCAGCTCAACTGCGGTGTCTACACCGAGCAGGTCCCCAACGAGAACGCGGTCCATTCGCTCGAGCACGGCGCCGTCTGGATCACCTACCAGCCCACGCTTCCGGCGGACCAGGTCGCCCAGCTCCAGCAGCTCGCGGTTTCCAACTACGTCGGGACCGAGCGCTACATCATCCTGAGCCCCTATCTGAACCTGCCGTCGCCGATCGTCGCAAGCGCCTGGGGTGCGCAGCTGCGCCTCCAGACGGCGTCGGATTCGCGCCTCGTCCAGTTCATCCACCACTTCGCCGGGGGCGGGCAGGGCGGCGAGCCGGGCGGGCCGTGCACCGGAGGCGTCGGCACCCCGGTCGAGTAGTCAGCGGTCAGAGGCTCGAGAGATCGGCGGCAAAGGCCACCACGGACCAGCCGTCGGCGCCCTCGGTCATCCACACCAGCGAGTTGCCGGCCATCGCCATCCAGACCGGCTGCTGAATGCTTTCCAGGAAGCCCGACCTGCCCCCCGAAAGCGACCGAAACGCCGGGTAGACCATGCCGCTCGGGCTGGTCGCGAACCAGGCGACGACCGGCCCGTGCTGCGTAGTGGCTACGACGGGGGCCGTGGGAGAGTGCAGGTCGGTCGTGACGTGCGGGCCGAGGAACGCGACGTTGCCCGTGGCAATGTCCTGGATCCCGATATCCGGCACGACCGACGCGGCCGAGAGCCCGTTGCGGACGCTCAGGTCCCAGGTGAGGTAGGCACCATCCGCCGAGAGGGAGGCGGACGACGCCGGGTGAGCCACCTCCCGCAGGTGAGGATCGGACGCGTCCGCGAGCCACAGAGTGTTCGTCGTGGCCGGCGGTTGATCGTGCGTCACCACGGCCAGCCTGTCGCCGCCGAGCATGAGTTTCGTGACGGGAGCCTCGGTTCTAGTCGTCCAGAGCGTTCGCCCGTCGATCGAGTGAACCTCGATCGTCTCGCCACCGGAGCTCGGGGTAGCGTCCTTGCGGTCGAACGCCACCACGGTTGGAGTCAGAGCGACGTTGACCGGAGGAGGGGCGGCGCCCACGACGACCGTCGGCCACGGCCCGGTGGCGAGCTCGCGGGATTTGAGGGTTCGGAGATCCATGATGTGCAGACTCCAGCTGGCCGGTCCGAACCCGTCGCAGCCGCCGAGGCTCGCCGGAGGCTGGCCCGGTGACACGACCACATAGGCAAGGTTGCCGCCTGCCGCGGCGAGCTGGACGATCGCCTGGCAGTGAGGCACGCCAACGAGCGTCAGGGGGTCCGCAGTCGATCCGAGGATGCTCGATTCGATCCGATCGCCGCCTACGACGTAGTACAGGCGATTGCCGATGACGCCGGGCGACTGGCTGGTGAGCTGGAGAGGAAGCCAGGTGATGCTCTCGCCGCTGACGTGGGCGACGAGAGGTAGACCTGTGACGTCCTGGAGCAGGGCGGGATCGTTGATGCCGGCGGATGGCGAAGCGGCCGGGGCCGGCGAGGGCGTCTCCTTGATCGCCGCCAGGTTGGTTGGCGACCGTGTCGGCGAAGGCGACCCCGCCGCGGGCGTGGACTGCGCCGCGGGATGAGGCCCGAGATAGCCCAGGCCGAGGATGCCCGCCGCGAGAGCGACCACCGCCGCGATCTTGAGGTAGGGCCTGCCGAGCCGAATTCGGACCGGTTCGGGTCCGTCAGTGAGCATGCGAACCCCGATGGCTTCGTCCTTGTCAGGCGAGGCTACGGCAAGACCCTCAGCCGGGCCACCGGCCGCGTGCGGGTGGCGTCTGCCGCGACTGAGGAGCAACGCCCTGTTCGCGAACGCCCGTTTGAACCGCTCCGGAGCCGAGCACTGCAGAACGCCATGAGGATTGCACGGTCGATCCATCGGCGTGGCGTCCGTTGGCCGACGGCCGTTCCGGCAACGATTCACAAGCGGACGGGTGGTGGATCGAGGGGACTGTACCGGCTCTACAGCCGGCGGGATGATGGGTGTTGACGAGTCCTATTGCGGGAAGGGGGTTCCTCCTCCGCCTGCCAGCGCGGAAGCAAGCGGGATCAACCCCAGAACCAGGGCCAGGACGCTGGCTACGACCAGATTGCGAAGGCTGCTCCGGCGAGCGGACATCGGACGGCTCCTTTCGGGTCCGTCCGCCCGTGGCACATGCCGGCACGGCTCGTCGGCGAGGAGATCGTAGGCTCGCCTGGTGCCTGCGGTCAACTATTTGTGAACCCGGCGGCGGTTGGATAGGGCCACCCTGCCATTTCGGGCCGAGGCCGAGTACACTGGCAAATGTGGCCAGAGTCAGTCGAACCCGTCCGCGCGTCGAAGATCCAAGACTCGCCCAGGAGATCGGGGCGCGCCTCAAGAAGGCTCGGCTGCAGGCCGGCCTGACCCAGCAGCAGCTGGCCGAGGGCCGCTACACCAAGGCCTACGTCAGCGCACTCGAGAACGGGCTCAGCAGGCCCTCGATGGTGGCGCTCGACTTCTTCTCGAACCGCCTCGGCCTGCCCACGAGCACTCTGCTCAGCGACGCACCGGCCGGCTGGGGTCGACTCGAGGCGGACGTTGCCCTAGCCTCGGGCCGCTGGGGCGACGCCATCACCGGCTACCGCGAGCTGCTCGATTCCGCCATCGCCGGTTCAGCCCGGGCGGAAATCCTGGGCGGCCTCGCCGAAGCCCTGGTCCGCCGGGGAAGCGGTCGCGAGGCGATCGCCCCCGCCGCGGAAGCCGCGCAGGCGTTCATGGCCAGCGGCCGAGAGCAAGAGGCGGCGATGGCGCAGTACTGGCTGTCGGCCGCCCAGTACCTCCAGGAGAACTACGCCGAATCCAAGGCGATCCTTCACTCGCTGCTGGCCCGGGTGCGGCTTGGGATGAAGGTGGAACCCGACTTCGAGCTTCGCCTCGTGATGGCCCTGTCCAGCAACGAATCGCGGATGGGCAATCACGCCGCGGCACTCGCCTATCTCGAAGAGGTCCGAGGCCTCGCCGACACGTTCGACGACCGGAGGCGGGCAACCTATCTTCAGGACCTGGCCTACAGCTATAGAGAGACCGGAGACTTCGAGGCGGCCGTCCGAACGGGCATGGCCAGCCTGGAGTTGTACCGCAAGAGCCAGGTCGACCGGGAGATGGCCAATCTGGAGAATGACCTGGCCCTCTCCTACCTGGCCCTGGGAAATACCGGACGGGCGGCCGAGCTTGCCAAGACGTCGCACGATCGTCTCGCATCTTTGGGCGACGACTGGCTTCTCTCTCACGTCGTGGACACGCAGGCACGGATCGCCCTCGCCGGCGGGCAGATGGACGCGGCCGTCAGCGCTTCCCTCAAGGCCGTCGAGATGGCCGAACGGATGGACAACGGCAAGGCGACCGTGGACGCCCTCCTGACGCTCGCCCGAGCTCAGAGCGCCCTCGGCCGGACCGAAGCGGCGCTGGAAGCCAACTCCCGCGCCGCGGACATCGCCCGGAACCTGGGCGGCGGTTCGCTCCTCCGCAAGGCCCTGAGCGAGCTCGCCGAGGCACTCGCGACGGCCGGCCAGCATGAGCAGGCGTTCGCGGTGATGCGCGAGGCGCTGACGATCAACTGACGCGCCGGCGCACCGGGCCAGGCGGACGGGGCGCCGGGCCGGCGTGCCTTGAGGGACCCTCGGCTGCATCGCGATGGAGCGTGGTCCGCGGCGCGTCCTGGCAACATCTTCCTACTCGACGGGCGAGACGGACGGGTACAATACCAGTTGACTTCGCCTCGCTCGGAAGGTAGGTCCGGATGGCGGTAGACGGGGCGGTGGAAACGCCCGAGAGCGCTCGTCCAGCGGGGCAGGCCGTAGCGTACGTGGTGGACCTCGATGAGCAGCTGCGCAACGCCAGCAAGATGGAGGCGCTCGGACGGCTCGCCAGCGGCGTCGCCCACGACTTCAACAACCTGCTAGTTGCCATCCGGGGCTACACGGAGCTCGTCGCCGGGACTCTCGCTCGTGACGATCCCCGCCGCGAGGATCTCGACCAGGTCCTCCGCGCCGCCGACCGGGCTTCCGAGATGACGCGCAAGCTCCTGGCCCTGGGCCGCCAGCAAGCCCTCGAGCCGCGGGTAATCGATCCCGCCGCCACCATCGAGGAGATAGGGCCGTTGCTGCGCCGCCTGCTCGGCGAGGACATCGAGCTGATCATCTCCACCGCGCCGGGAACCTGGCACGTGGTTGCGGATCCGGGCCAGATAGAGCAGGTCATCGTCAATCTGGCGGTCAACGGCCGCGACGCGATGCCGGCGGGCGGGAGCCTGAGCATCGAGCTCTTCAACGCCGAGCTCGGCGAGGACGTATCGGCGCTGCGCCCGGAGATCCCGGCCGGCCAGTACGTGGCCCTCGCGGTCTCGGACACGGGCGTGGGCATGGACGCCGACACTCTCGCCCACGCCTTCGAGCCCTTCTACACCACGAAGGCGCCCGGGGCCGGGACCGGGCTGGGCCTCTCTTCGGTGTACGGGTTCGTCAAGCAGTCCGGCGGGTTCGTGTATGTCGGAAGCGAGCCGGGGCGAGGCAGTGATTTCACGATCTACCTGCCTAGAGCAGGCGATATGGCCGGCCGCCCGGTCCCGGTCGAATCGGCGGGCACGCAGGGCGGATCCGAAACAGTGCTGGTGGTCGAGGACGATGCCGCCGTGGGGGAGTTCATGCGGCGGGTGCTCGAGCCGCTCGGTTATCGGCTGGTAGTGACGCGGACGGCGTCGGAGGCGGTCCAGTTCGCCGCGTCGGGCGAACCTATCGACCTGCTGATCGCCGACGTGGGCGTCCCGGACATGCGCGGGCCGGCTCTCGCGGCCAGGCTTACCGACGCCCGGCGCGACCTCCGTGTCTTGCTGGTTTCGGGCTACGCGGAGACAGCGCTGATCGAGCGCGGCGAGATCGAAGCCGGGGCCGTCTTCCTGGCCAAACCGTTCAGCGCCGCGGATCTCGCCCGCACGGTCCGCCTCGCCCTCAGCGGACGCCCCTGAACCGATCGGTCGCCTCCACGAGCCTGTCCACGATCCCGGGTTCGAAGGCGGCGTGGCCCGCGTCGGCGACGACCTCGAAGGCGGCTTCGGGCCAGCGGCAATGGAGGTCCCAGGCGCTCGTCATCGGGCAGCACATGTCGTAGCGGCCCTGGACGATGACCGACGGGATGCTCCGGATCGCCGAGACGCCGTCGAGCAGCTGGTCCGGGTGAGTGAAGAAGCCGCCATTGGCGAAGTAGTGCGACTCGATCCGCGCAAGGTTGAGGGCGGCGTCGGGAGCCGCCATGCCGGCGATGGTCTCGGCGTTGGGAATCAGGTTGATCGTGCTCGCCTCCCAGGTCGCCCAGGCACGGGCCGCGGCGTCTCGAGCGGCCGGGTCGTCGCCCGTCAACCGGCGCCGATAGGCTGCCAGCAGGTCGCCGCGCTCTTCGGGCGGGATCGGGGCGAGAAACGTCTCCCAGATGTCGGGAAAGACGAAGCTCGCGCCTTCCTGATAGAACCACCGGATCTCGTGGGGACGGAGCAGGAAGATGCCCCGCAGCACGAGTGCGGACACTCGATCGGGATGGGTTTCGACATAGGCGAGCGAGAGGGTGCTGCCCCACGACCCGCCGAAGACGAGCCAGCGGTCGATGCCCAGGTGCTTGCGGATCTTCTCCATGTCCTGGACGAGATCCCAGGTGGTGTTCTGCTCCAGCGAGGCCGCGGGCATGCTCTTGCCGCAGCCGCGCTGGTCGAAGACGACGATTCGGTACGTCTCGGGGTCGAAGAACTGCCGGTGCCTCGGCCCGCTGCCGGCGCCCGGGCCACCGTGGACGAAGATGACGGGCTGCCCGTCCGGCCGGCCGCTCTGCTCCAGGTACAGCTCGTGCGACTCCGAGACGCGCAGCCGTTCGGTCTTGAAAGGCTCGATTGGCGGATAGAGGTCCTTCATGGTCGGCAGTCTAGCCGGGGGCGGCGCAAACCCGCGTCCGGGAGGTACGGGCCGCCCGCTCGGGTCCACCTCGACGAGCCGGGCCGAACGGCACTCGGAGTTCGGGCCGGCCGCCTCTCAGATACATCAGCCGATATTGACACAATCGCCGCTGGCTATCCCTGAACGGGAAGGTGAGCGCCGGGCGGCTGCGGCCGTGGCGGGCACCGCGTCGCTGTCTATCGCGGCCACGGAAAGGTTCGAGAAATGCGCATCGACTCGGTGGGATTCGTCGGGGGCGGAAGGATCGCCCGGATCATGGTCGAGGGCTGGCATCACGCCGCGGCCCTCCCTGGCGACATCGTCGTCAGCGACCCGAACCAGGCGACGCTCGACGCGCTGTCCGCCCGCTTTCCGTCGGTGAAAACGTGCCTCGGCGACAACTGCAAACCGGCCGAACAGTCGGTCGTCTTCCTGGGCCTCCACCCGGCTGCCTTCGCTGAAGCGCTGCCGGCGCTGGCGGCGGCCGTCCGACCGGACTCGATCGTCGTCTCGCTGGCGCCCAAGATTTCGCTCCAGGCGATGAGCACCTTGCTCGGCGGTTTCGACCGGATTGCCCGGGCAATCCCAAATGCGCCGTCGATCGTCGGATCCGGCTACAACCCGATCGCGTTCGGTCCGAACCTCGACGAGCGCGCCCGCATGACCGTGCTCGAGCTCTTCGCGCCCCTCGGCCAGTCGCCCGTCGTGGACGAGGCTGCACTGGAGGCTTACGCGGTGACGGCGGCGATGGGCCCCACCTACCTGTGGTTCCAGCTCTACGAGCTGCGCCGTCTCGCGGCCGAGTTCGGTCTTAGCGACGAGGCCGCCGCGGCCGCGGTGGATCGGATGGCCCGCGGCGCGCTCGACACCATCGCGAGCTCCGGCCTGAGCCCCGAGCAGGTCATGGACCTGGTGCCCGTTCATCCGCTCGGCGAAGCGGAGCCGGCCTTCCTCGATGCCTACAGGTCGCGCCTCCCGGCCGTGATGGACAGGATCAGGCCGGCCTGATCGCGGGCTCTACACCGGGCGGGCCACTGAACGTGGCGGGCTTCTGAACGTGGCCGCCGCTACACCGGGCGGGCGGCGGCCTGGCTCCGCCTGGCGTTCCGGGCAAGCTCCACGAAGGGGCGAAGGCGAACGGCGACTTCCGTGCGCGTCCGCCGGAAGGCTTCGAGCTTCTCGGCGTCGGAGCCTTCGACCTCGGCGGGATCCTCGAGACCCCAGTGCATGGTGTTGTGCGTGCCTGGGAATACCGGGCAGCTCTGCCGGGCGCGGTCGCAGACCGTGATCACATAGTCGAACGGCTGGCCGAGGAACTCCGTAACGGACTTGGCTCGCGCCCCGGACCAGTCGATGCCGATCTCATCGAGCGCCTCGATGGTGAACGGGTTGACGCCCTTCGGCTCGGTTCCGGCCGAGAAGACCGCGAAGTCGGGGCCGCCGAAGTCCCGGAGGAGCGCCTCCGCTATCTGGCTTCGGGCCGAGTTGCCGGTGCATACGAACAGGACTCGGATGGGATCGTCAGGCATCTTCTCGCCCTTCTCTGAGCGCCGGGCACGGCCGGCGGCTGCGACTGTCAACTCCAGGTCCGTCAGCTCGGATTCGAGACGATCGAGATCCGTCCTCTGGCGAGCGATTGCGGTTCGCTGGCTTTCGATCAGCGGCGCCAGATCGGCGTCGATCTGACCGCGCTCCAGGCACAGGCTTGCGAGCCGGCCCGCGTCCACGGGAGCGAGGCCGAGCCGCCGCAGCGAGACGACCAGCCGCAATCGCGTCAGCGCCTCCGGACCGTATTCGCGGTAGCCGTTCTCGCGCCGCGCAGCGGCGGGCAGGACGCCCACCTCCTCGTAGAAACGGACCGCCGATGGGGCGATGCCGGCCTGGGCCGCGAGCTCGGAAACCTTCATGCCGCCAGGCTACACCTTCAAGCCACTTGAAGGTCAAGAGCCGGCGCCTCCTGTGTGACACCAGTCGAGGCAGCGGTAGAGACGGCTCTGGCACTGGACCTGCCGAGGGGCGAGCAGGCGTCACGACTGCTCCCGGGTTCGGCGCAGGACGTATCCTGAGTTGAGGGCCGGTGAGGAGGTCTACCGGCTGGAGGGTTGAGCATGGCATCCGAGCGCGATCGAAGCGCATTCGCCATCGCGGAAGTGGTGATCGCCGTCCTGCTGGTGGCCTCGTGGTGGCTGCCCTGGTTCCTGGTCACGCCCGTCACCCCCGATCAAGTCCCCACCGGTGCCGCCGCGTGGTCCACCAGCTGGTTCGGACTGGCCGACAACGGGATCACCACCGCGAAGATCATCGTGGCCATCGCGCCCGTTCTGCTCGTCGTCACGGCGGGACTGTCGCTCCTCCTGCCCTGGCGTGGGTTTGCCGTCACCACCCTTGTAGCCTTCGTGGCGACGCTGTTTGGCGCGGATGGGGTCATCGAGCGCATCAACAGCGGCGGGACCGAATTCGCGGGCAAGACCACCCCGGACCTGGGTCTGCAGCTCTTCGCCTGGCTCTGCCTGCTCGGGACCATCGTGACAGCGGTCGATCTCACCCGAAACGGCTCGAGCACGATAGTTTGGCGGAAGCTGCGAACGCCCGCCGTCGGCCGATATGGCCCATTTACCGGCTATCTTTGCCTCGTCGGCGCATGGGTGCTGATCGCGGCCTTCCCCATGTCGGCAAGCTGGACGTGGCTCGTCGTCGCGGGGATGGTGGTCGGACTGGTTGCGTGGGTGCTCGCGCTTCGGAAGGACCAGCCGAAAGTCTGACGCTCAGCGACCGCGTCGGCGGCGTCTGGCGCGCCGGCGGTGCGGACGAGGGCCCGGATCAAGCCGCGGGCGCCCCGGGGCCCCTACTCCTTACCCGAGTTGCCGCAGCCGCATCTTTTCATGCACTCGCGCATGACTTCGGGCATGTCGTCGCCCTGCATCATGCGGCCCATCATCCTGGGCATGATCCTGGGCAGCAGCACCGCGGCGAGGACCGCCACGAAAATGAGGGCGGCCACGCCTCCCAATGCCCCGGCCAGAAACGATCGACTGCTCGCCTTCATGTTCGACTCCCTCGTGGCAAATCGGCTCGACCAACTCTAGCCCGCCTGCCGTCTCAGGTCGACCGTTCGGGGTCGACTGCCGGCGTCAACAGGTTACGTGCAGGATCGCGTAGACGTCTTTCGAGTGGATGCCGGCGAGCAGGCGGCAGGCTTCCTCGGTCGGCACTGCCTCTATCTCGATGCCGCGGCGGGCGGCTTCCTCGCGAAGTTCCGGCGTCAGGCGAAGCTGGCCGCGCGCGCCCGTTCCCACGATGAGGCGGGTGCCTCCCCAGGGGATTTCTTCGGCGCCGGACAGCGGGGTGTGCCGGGAGCCGGCGTAGAGGGCCTTCGACGGCCCCTTGTCCCGCTTCCGGATCTTCCCGCCTTCGATGACGACGTCGCGGCGATACCGCTCGCCCTCGATCTCGAGCTGCCCGAAGGCAACGAGCTTAGCCTTCATGCGGAGATTCTCGCACCGGGGGCCAGCCCCGGACGAGCGGCAAGCCGGCGGCCCGTGAGGTCCCGATACGCGCGACTGGAGCCCGAGCCGGACGCCGGCCCAGCCGATCCGGCCCGATGCTGCCAACATTCGACCGGCGGCGGGATGGCGCTTCCCACGCCCGAGTCCTGCACCGACACGGGAGGTCGAAAGCGTGGTCCGGACGCCCGCACCGACGCCGGAGGTCGACGTCGGTGGCGCAGGTTCGAGACCGACCTCCCGGGTCGGAAACAGGCAAGCCCGGAGGCCGGCACCGACGCCGGAGGTCGATGTCGGGGCCAGGCAACGGGCGTGGCAGCGAGGCCGGAGGTAGCGGTGGTCTTCGAGATCGTGGGGGCGGCATGACGCGCCGGGGGATGATCCTCTTTGGCGTGATGGCATTCGTGTGGGGCATCCCCTATCTGTTCATCCGCGTCGCCGTGGAGGAAGTGTCCCCGGCCACCCTCGTCTTCGCCAGGACGGCGATCGGCGGCGCGGTGCTGCTGCCCATCGCGCTTCGCTCCGACTGGCGACCCGTGGTGGCCCGGTGGCGGTGGGTCGCTGCCTTCGGAATCGCCGAGATCGGCGTGCCCTGGGTCCTCCTGAGCTGGGCCGAGCAGCACATCACGAGCTCGCTGGCGGGCCTGCTCGTTGCGGGAGTCCCGCTCGTGGCCACGGTCCTGGCCCTGGTCACGCGCGGACGAGACCGCATCAGCGGGATGGGGATCCTCGGCCTCTTCGTGGGCATCGTCGGCGTGGCGGCGATCGTCGGGGTCAGCCTGGAGACGTCGAACGTGGCCGCGATCGCGGCTATGGCGGTCGTGGTGACGGGCTACGCCGTTGGGCCCGCGATCATGGCCAGGCGTCTGGGCGGCCTCTCGACGGTCGCGGTCATGGCCACCTCGCTGTCGGTCTGCGCCCTCGTCTATGCGCCGATCGCCCTTGTGGAGCGGCCCGCGACCGTCCCGAGCATGCACGCGCTCGTCGCCATGGTCGTCCTGGGCCTCGTCTGCACCGCTGCCGCATTCCTGCTCTTCTGGGCCCTGATCGACGAGATCGGACCTGTTCGAGCCACCGTCATCACCTACCTCAATCCCGCGGTGGCAGCGATCCTCGGCGTGGCTGTGCTGGGGGAGGCATTCACCCCGGGCATGGTCGCGGGTTTCGCGCTCGTGATCCTGGGCTCGGCCATGGCCACCGCACCGGCCTCGCGCCGGAGCCGCGAGCCCATCTCCCTGGCGCACGGCGTGCCCGACGAACCCGAGGTCGAGCCGACCGAGCTCTCCGCGTAGGCCGCTTCGGGGGACGCGCCACGGGGCGCCGGACGGACCGGAGGCCCTGCTAGGATTGATCGGCGTCCCTGACAGCCCGTTCGTGGCAGGCTCCCCGGTCCGGGATCGGGCCGGCCACCCATGAACGCACGGGCGTTGTCGGAACGGACTGGTAGGGAGGGACTCCATGACCGACGTCTACCGCTGCTGGCGATGCGGCGCCACGGCCTCGCCGGAGGCTGCTTTCTGCAGCTCGTGCGGTCAGAGCCTGGCGACGACGCCCTCCCAACAGCCCGTCCCACCGTTCGTCCCGCCGGCGCAGCCCATCGCCCCGTCCTTGCCCTTCCCGTCCTACGCCGCTCCGCCCTCGCAAATCCAGCCTGCCCCGCAGGTGCAGCAGGGTGTGTTCGGCCCTCCGCTCTCTCCGGGCGGTCCGCCTTCGATGTTCGGCGCGGCGCCGCCGAGCTTCGGCGTCCGGCCCGAGGCAATGCCCGCTCCGGCGGGGTATGCCGCGCCCGCTCCGGCGGGGTATGCCGCGCCCGCTCCGGCGGGGTATGCCGCGCCCGCTCCGGCGGGGTATGCCGCGCCCTCCGCGCCGTATGGTGCGCCCACCTTCGCCGGGCCGGCTTCCGGGTCGTGGTCCGCGCCCGTCTCCGCGGCGGCACCTGGCCAGCTCGCTGTCGCGGCCAAGCCCTTCGGCATCGTGGTCCTGGCGATTGCGATGGTCGCGACGGCTGCCGTCGGCCTGTTCGTCGCGTGGGATTACGCCTATTGGTGCAACTGGCGCCTGAACTACGACGAATTCGCCTGGGCGGTCGTGGACGGAGCTTTCGCGGTCTCCTACGTTGCCACCTCGGTGTACGGGTTCACGGTCGCGCCCAAGCTCTGGGCCATGAATCCGTGGTCGTGGCGGACAGCCAACCAGATCGTCGCCGCGTGGTCCGGCCTCAACTTCCTGGGCATCGTGATATGGGGCGCGAGCCCCCTCTCCCTCGTGGGGCTGGTGGTGATGCTGGGGATGCTCGTCTACCTGAACCTGACGCCCACTCGGGCGATGTTCGGGCGCGGGCCACTCGTCACCTTCGTGCCGGCGGCTTAGCGGCCGATCCGGGCCGCGCCCCGGCCCGTGCTCAGCGAACGAGCTGTCCGTGGAAGGCGCGGCGCAGTTCGTTCATGTCGATCTTGGACATCTGGAGCATGGCTTCCATCGCCCGTCTCGAGGCTTCGGCGTCCGGGGACGACATCAGCTCCCCCATCTCGCGGGGGATGACCTGCCACGACAGGCCAAAACGGTCCTTGAGCCAGCCGCACTGACTCGGCGACCCGCCACCGGCGATGAGCGCGTCCCAGAGCCGATCGACCTCGGCCTGGTCTTCGCAGTCGATCAAGAACGAGACCGCCTCCGTGAACTGGAACTGCGGCCCGCCGTTGATGGCGGTGAAGTGCTGACCGGCCAGGGTGAAATCGACCAGGAGGACCGCGCCTGCCGGAGTGCTCGGATTGTCCGCGGGCGATCGGTAGACGTTGTCGATGCGACTGTCGGGCAAGAGCGAGACGTAGAAGCTGGCGGCCTCTTCGGCGTTGCCGTCGAACCAGAGGTTCGGGGTGATCTTCGCCATAGCTGCTCCTTGACGTGGGGGACGGCGGCGCAGCGTTTCTGCCGGGCAAATGATCCGGCCCTTCGGCCGTCCGGCACGCCCCGGACGCCGGCCGATCCGTCCTCCGCTACGGGTCCTCGTGGGCCGGCCCGCCTAGAACAGCCACGATCCTTCGCGCATGAGCAGCTTGCCGGCCAGCTCGTTGGCTTCCCGCCAGGCCTGGATCCGAACCGGCCGAAGGAACAGGAGACGATAGGCGTCCCGCTCGGCCCGGGGATCCCAGCCCGACTGCCGGGCGTACGCGCCGGCGACCTCTTCGGGCGCCTCGCCGGCGTCGAGCTGGCCGGCGAGCTCGACATCCATCAGCACGACGTCGCGAGTGGGGCCAAAGCCGAGCCGGGCCCGACCCGACGCCACGAGGTTGCGCAAAGTTAGCGAATCGGCCAGGACGGCCAGCGCTATCTGCTGCCCGTCCCAGGCATACGAGAGCGGGACGAGGTGCGCGACACCGGACGGCGCTGCCGTGGCCACCCATGTGTCCGCGCCTACCTCTTGAAGCCTGGCGAGCGTGTCCGCCTTGCGTTGAGGCCCGGATCGAGGCGCCGCTGTCATGCCGCCATCATGGCACGGCTTTGCCGCTAACCGTCAGCTGGAGGCCAAGCCGACTCTCCGCGGCGAGTACTTCGTAGTGGACGGCGCTGCCCGCCACGACCCAGCCGGGCAGCCTGATCGGCAGAACCTGGCTGAGGTCGCCGTCCGTCGCCGTCACGATCGCGTCCCAGTCGGTCCAGAGAGTGGCCAGCATGACGTCCGTGCCGCGGACCCCCGCCGCGATCGAGACGCAGCTCGGATTGGCCTCGAAGTTGGCCAGGTACAACTCCGCGGACCGCGAATCGAACCTGTCCGGGTCGCCCTCCACGACGGTGCCGCGAAACAGCCGCACCACGGAGGGCCGGCGAGTACGGTCCCAGGCTCCATGGGCGCGGCAGCGGTAGGCCTCGGTGGCTCCCGTCCGCGCCGCGGCCCCCAGGTCGTCGCCGAGTCGCAGCTGCCCCGCGGCGTCCTCGAGGCCCGCCCCCGCGATGTCCGGCCGGAGCGATACCACGACGATCTCCTCGCCCTCGGAGTAGTCGAGCAGCCGGCGACCGATCCAGCGGCACTCGCCCGACGGTGGAACGGCAAGCGCCCGGAACTCGGAGTTGCGAGCGGTGCTGACTTCGGGCAAGCGGAACGTGCCAATACGGAGCACCAACTCTTCCGCCGGCCCAGCCCCGCCGTACGACATCGACCACCCCCCACAAAGGTGCGACTCCACGAATGTGCGCCGGACGCCAGCCGGTGTCAATGGGTTCGGTCGAGCATCCGGGCGGTTGCGAGCGCTAACCCCCTGCCGTCTCGGCAGCGAGAGCAGCTTCGGGCTCCGGAGAACGCATCGCCTCGCGCTCGGGGGCAAGGGAGACAATCAAGATTCCGGCGAAAGTCACTGTGAAGCCCGCCAGATCGAGGAGCGTGAGCGGCTCGCCGAGCAGGACGGCCGACGACAGCAGCCCGACTACCGGCACCGCGAGGAACCCCATCGTGGCCCCGAGGGGGCTCAGCGCCCGCGAGATCGACTGGCTCAGCCAGAAGGCGAGCGCGGTGGCGAGCGGTCCGCTGTAGGCGATCACGGCGATGGCTGTCGGTGTCCAGTGGATCGGCTTGCCGGCGTCGAGTGCGACCGCGGCGATGGCGAGCGGGACGAGCGCGGCGAGGAGCTGCCAGGGTTCGAGGTCCAGCGGCGCGGAGTGCCACACGTGGTGGCGGATGTGGATTGTGGTCACGGCCCAGATCACCGCGCTGACCATCAGCTCGGCGCTGCCAAGGAGCTGGCCGGAAGAGCCCCACTCGATCGCAAACGGGTTCAGCAGCAGGCCGATGCCCGCCAGGCCGACCAGGAGGCCGCCGATCTGACGCGCCCCAACCCTGTTCCGGAAGGCCGCCATCTGGATCACCGCGACCCACAAGGGCATGGTGTAGACCAGGATCGAGGAGCGTCCCGCCGAGATCATCGGCAGAGCCAGGTTCATCAGGACGATGCCGCCGGCCATCTGCCCGAGTGCCACGGACATGACCACCGGCCAGTCGCGGCGGTCCGGCAGGCGCAGGCCACCTCTCGCCGCCTGTATCGCGGCGAGCGGGACGAGCGCGGTCGCGACTCGGAAGAAGCCGTAGGTGAAGGGCGGCAGATCGCGGAGACCGGTCTTGGCCACGGGCCAGTGGATGCCCCACACGAGTGCCAGGCACGCAAGCAACAGATATGGTCTTGCCCGCGCCATCGCTACTTGCTGCTCCGTTTCACGAGCGCTGAGGCTCCGAGTCAGGGGTCTCGGCAGCGGGGTCGGGGGCGGAGGGAAGCGACGACGCGGCAGGCGCGGCATGGGCGGGACGGGCGTCGGCGGAGGAAGCGCCATCCGGCGAGGCGACGGACCCCTCGGCCGCGCCGGTCGGATCGGCCGTGCCCGTCTGATCGGCCGCGCGGGGGCCCTCGGCCGCGGCGGTCGGCTCGGGCAGTGCGGTCGCCGCGGAAGCCGGGCGCGGTGTCCGCTTTCGCTTGCCCCGGCCGGGCGTCTTCGCGTCGGGCAGCGGATACCAATCGCAGGCGCACAGGCCCTTGCGGCAGCCGGCATGAGGCAGCCTGGGCTCCTTGAGCTCGGCGGCGATCCGGAAGGCCCGCCCGTCGTCCTTGGAGCAGACGGCGCAGCAGCCACCGGCGACGAGCTCCGCGTCGCGCCCGACTGCCTGGGCGGCCTTGAGCGCGGCGGTCGACCACTCGCGGTGTATGGCGACGATTTCGTCCGGCGGCGGGATCGGCGATCCGGCGGCGCGATAGAGAGCGGCGGCCTGGTCGCGCCTGATGCGGGCAAGCTCGGCCCATCGCCTGGCCCGCCGGGCCGCCCGGACGGCCTTCTCGAGCGACGCGAAGTACAGCTCTTTTGCCGACTCGACCGAAGCCGCGGACGGAGCCGCGCCTTCCAGGCGGGCGACTTTCCGCTCGGGGGCGGCCACGGACCTGGCCAGCGACAGCCAGCGTCGCCGCTCGCCGGTCCAGTTGCGCTCGTTGGTCTCGCGATCGCGCTCGGCCTCGAAGACGTCGAGCGCCTCCCTGGTCAGCAGGACCCGCAGCCCGTTGACGCGCCGGACGACGATGGGGCGCTTGCAGCGAGGACACAGCCTGCCACGCTCCGGCGGGGGGTCGAGCAGCAGGGCGCAGTACGGGCATGTCGCGGCCCCGCCGGGCGCACTCTGTGCCATGCGAGCCGGCGCGGCGAACGGTGCCGGGTCCCCGGATCGCGGCGAGCGAGAAGACCGCGCCGCCGCGGGTCGAGCTGCTGCGGCCCGGCCGACGGCGGGCCGAGCGGCCGCGGGTCGAGCGGCTGGGGCTGGCCGGGCGGCCGTGGGTCGGGCGGCCGCGGACCGAGGCGCCGCCTCGCGCGACCCCTGGCGCGCCGGACTCGGGACCGAACCACCGGCCGGCCGGATATCAGCCGGCGAGAACGGTGGGAAGACACCCACTCCGGGCCCGCCCGCCGCCGGCGCCTGCGGGTAACCGGGCGGCCAGGCACCGGCCGGCGGCGAACCGACTGGCGGCAGACCCGGCGCGGACGAGAGACCCGGAGGGTAGTGCGGCGGGGCCGGCGAATCCAACCCGACCGACGGCCGCAGCGGTGCGCGGCTGTGCGCATTGACCGGGAACGGGTCCAGCGTGGTCAGCACCAGGTCCACGCGCGGCTCGTCGCCGGGCTTGAGGTCCGGACGATCGCCTCCGAGGAGGCGCTTCAGAAGGCCTATGCCGATCTCCCGGATTGACATTGCATGGTCAGGGTACCTCGACAAGCGCGGCCTCAACCACTTCGACCTTGTCGACGGGCGACCGGTACCGTGCCGCGCGGCAGGCAGATCCGCAAACTACGATCAGTCGCCTCCGGCGACGGACCGGTCCCTACTAGAAGTGATCGGTGAACATCCCCTCGCCGTCAAATGCAATCTCGTGGAGCGACTCCGCGAGCTCGCAGCGGCCGGTCGCCAGGACCTCCGGCAGAGCCGCCTCGCTGACGAGGAGCCGGTCGAGGTGCTTGGTGTCGAGGATCCGTACGACGCGCGCACTGACCGGCTGGACCCGCAGGCAGCAGGCCAGGGCGATGTCGAGCGCCTCCCGGTCGCATTCGACCGTCAGAGGAATGCGGGCGCCCTCGGGTGTCTTGGCGGTGATGCAGTTCATGTAGGTCTTGTACGAGTCCACCTTCGCGACCGCCCGGCGCAACGCCACGTCCGCCATCCCGAGCCCCACGGCATTGCCCTGGGTCGCCTCCGTCAGATCGCGAACGACGATCCGCTGGATCGCCGGCGGGACGCCAGTGGGACCGGTGTAGTAGCGGCCCACGACGTTCGAATCCATGCCGAGTCCGCTGACGTCCTTGCCGAGCTCGTCGATCACCAGCACGTCGATCTGGGAGAGCGGGATGCGCGCCAGGGCTTCGGTCGCCATGACGAGCAGCTCGGGTTCGCGGGTGGGGATGCGATCGGCCGGGACCGCCTCTATGTACTGCAGCCGCGCCCGCCCGTTCTCGATCAGCGCCAGCCCGAACGGGATCGGGGCGTGGGCGAGGGTGAACGTGGCGACGGCCGGGATCAGCTCGTGGAATGAGGCGAAGCCCTGCGCGTGCAGGGTGTCGGCGCCGTGCTGCTTGGCCAGGCCGATGGCGATCATCTTCATGAGCCCGCTCTCGACCGGTCCGCTGAAGTCCGTGTGGACCTTCACCCGGTTGATCGGGACGATGAGGTCCGCGCCCTCGAAGGCGTTGCGGTCGAGGAAGGCGGGCAATCCTGGGCGGGCTTCGCCGAGGGTGACGACTTCCATCGAGGAGCGGATCTCGCAGCCCATCGACTCGGGCGTGATACCGTACTCGGCAAGCACCTCGAGCTGGCCTTCGGGCGTTGCCCCGCCGTGGCTGCCCATCGCCGGAATGATGAAGACGCTTGCCCCGGCCTCGCGGAAGCGGTCCACGGCCGCGCGAACGACCTGGTCGATCCGATCGATCCCCCGGCTGCCGGCGGCCACGCAGACGCGGGCGCCCGGCCGAACCATCGAGATGACGGGCTCGAGAGCGACGCGGACGGCCTGGCGGACGTCTTCGATCTCCGCGGGGTCGAACGACTGGCGGACGAGCGCCCAGCGGGGCAGCTTCTCGTGCGCGAACTCGGCAAAGCCCCGGTGGTCGGTCGTGGGCGGATCGCTGAGCTGGCCCGCGCTGTCGATGAGATCGCCCTGGCCTTCGGTCGGCATGTTCGTGAACCTCGCCTGGATCCTCAGCGTGGAGTCGCCGGGTCGCGCTGCCCGGTCATTCTGACGCCCCATCGTCGAGCCGGTAGGCACGCTTCGCCAGATCGTAGGCCGTTTCGCGAGCCATCTGGCGCGCCTCGTCTTCGGTCACGATCCGGCGGACGACCAGGCCGGCCAGCCAGCTGGCGCTGGCCCGCCGCCAGACGTCGTGCCGGACGGGGATGGAGCAGAAGGCGCGCGTGTCGTCGTTGAAGCCGGTGGTGTTGTACAGGCCTGCCGTCTCGATCACCTGATCGAAGTAGCGGGTCATCCCGTTGAGACTGTCGTGGAACCACCACGGAGGCCCAAGCCGGACGGCCGGGTAGTGGCCCGCAAGCGGCGCGAGCTCCCGGGCGTAGGCCGTTTCGTCGAGCGTGAACAGGATCAGGGTGAGGCGCGGATCGGTGCCGAAACGTTCAAGGAGCGGCCGGAGGCTCCGCGTGAACTCGACTGCCACGGGGATGTCGCCGCCCATGTCGGGGCCGAAGCGCTCGTAGAGCGCCGGGTCGTGGTCGCGCAGCGAGCCCACGTGGAGCTGCATCACCAGGCCGTCATCGACGCTCATGCGGGCCAGCTCGACGAGCATGTGGCCGGTGAACCGGCGGGCATCGTCCGGCGTGGCCTTGCGTCGCAGCGCTCGAGAGAAGATGCCCTCCGCCTCGGCCGGCGTGAGCGCCTCCGTGTAAGCCGACTCGATGCCGTGATCCGTGGCAACGCAGCCCATCTCGCAGAAGTAGGTCCGCCGCTCCTCAAGAGCTGCCACCAGCGCGGCGACGCTGGTGACGTCGCGGCCCACCGACGCCGACAAAGCGTCCAAGCGATCGCGCCACTCGGGCACGAGCACGTTTACCAGCTGGTCGCACCTGAACGTGGGCCGGACGTCGCCGGACCAGCCCGATTCGCGGATGGCCCGGTGCGAGGCCAGGGGATCCGCGGCGTCGTCGGTCGTGCAGAGCGTCTCGATCCGCGCCCTCTCGAAGAGCCGGCGGGGTCGGAACTCCGGGCGCGCCAGCTTCTCGGAGACCTCGTCGTAGATGGCCATGGCGCTGGCGCCGGTGAGCGGCTCGGCGATCCCGAACGTTTCCCGCAGCGCTTCGGACAGCCACAAGCCCGAGGGCGTCGCCCGGAACAGGAACGCGTTGTCGGCGAAGAGCTGCCAGATCCGGCGATGGTCCGTCTCCACGGCAGGGGCGGTGGTGGAGGCCGCGGTGGCGGCGCCGGTGGTTGCACCGGCCGCGGTGGCGGCGCCGGGCCTGGCCGGGCGCGGCTCGACTCCGAGCGCCTCCAGCGGAATCCCCTGCGAGTAGAGCATCCGCAGGATGTAGTGGTCCGGAATTATGAACAGGTCGGCCGGAGTCCCCAGAGTGGCGTCCGGATCGGCCAGGAGCCGCGGCTCCACGTGACCGTGCGGGCTGACGATCGGCAATCCGGCTATGCCTTCGTACAGTTCGCGGGCAATCCGCCGTTGCGCCGGGTCAGGATCGAAATACCGATCCGCCCGGTCCGGGTCGGTCTCCGCGAATCGCTCTCTCACAACACCACAGTCTAGGCGGCGGGAAGCCTTCGGGCAGGCGGACTGCGACTCAGCCGATTGGCTGTGGCTTGATGAGCACTCCCAGCCAGGCCGAAGTGGTCGATCCGGTCAGATCGACCTCCAGAAGGTAGAGCCCGGATGGCCATGACACGGACGCGCCGGCCGGCGGCTCGGCGACCGCTCCGCCCGAACCCGCGGCGGCTGCGAGCCGGCCGACGAGCTTGCGCGCGGTGGCCGAGCCGCCCGGAGCCTGCCACCACAACCTGCCCGTCCAGGACGGCATCGAGCTCCCGGCCGAGACGTTCGGCTGGCAGAAGCCGAGCTGGCGGACGTCGCCGGACACGAGCGTCGCGACCGGGATCGTCGACTGGACGGGCGCCTCACCGGGGCCTTCCGAGACGGCGTTTATTACCAGCCAGGTCCGGACCACCCGGCCGAGTTCCATGTCATCCACCACGACCAGCCAGCCGGCGTGGCTCTGGCAGAGACCGGAAAGGACGTCGTCCTCTCCGGGAGTGGCCTTGCTCGTGGCCCGAGGCGGAGTGGCCGCCGCAATATCCGAAGTGGACGCGGTTTCGGAGACCGCAACCGGGGACGAGGTGGCCGGCTCGGCGGGATTACCGCCCGGCCACGGCTTGGCGATCGCAACGATCACCAGGAAGGCGGCAGCCGCGAGCCCGAGCCGGATCCGCCATCGGATGCCACCCGTCTTGAACCGCCCCCCAAACCCCTCGCCGTATGGACCCAAGATCGCTGCCTCGCACCTGCCGGTTGCGCCATCTCTACAAAGGCAGTATGGGCCGCCGTGATGTGGCTCGACCCGTGCCGCGAGACACGCCCCGCCGGGATTCCGGCACGCTCAGTCGTGGGGGGTGGCCGGCGGGTCCGCGTCGGGCGACCGCTTCAGGCGGGCGGACCGGCCGGCGTTCGGCGATTCGTCGATGCTCATCAATCGCTCGTCGCCGCCGGCCTCCCCGTTGCCCCGGCCGCCGGCGTTGCCGCTGCCCCGGCCGCCCGAGCGCGCCGACCGAGCGCGGTTTCCCCCGGCATCGCCGGTATCTCCCGCGGGCGCGGCCATGGCCTCGTCTACCGCCCGCAGGAGCGCCTCCGGAGTGAACGGCTTCGCCAGGAACCGGCGCGACG
>VFSW01002286.1_pt1 | contig 28973 bp, 25 predicted proteins | sample 5358111 | NCBI WGS metagenome assembly VFSW01 (sample SAMN11554181, study PRJNA540505) | mine drainage metagenome | isolation source: sediment from site ElyBrook_90M | place: USA: Ely Copper Mine, Vershire, VT | collected 2017 | reverse complement strand
CAGGGCGTCGGCCTGCCGCATCTGCGCATTGGTCAGCAGCGCCGCCTTGTTCATCCGGCGCCCATCTGCATGATCAGCGCCCATTCCGCGTCGCTCACCGGCTGCACTGAAAGCCGCGAATTGGTCACCAGCACCATTTTCGCCAGCCTCGGCTCGGCCTTGATCGCCACCAGCGTCACCGGCCGCGCCAAAGGCCGCGCGGCGGCGACGTCAACCATGCCGAATTTGCCGCTGGCGTCGGTCGGATCAGGATAGAATTCCTTGATGATCCGCACCACGCCGACAACCGCCTTGCCTTCGTTGGAATGGTAAAACAGCGCCTCGTCGCCAATCTTCATCGCCATCAGATGCAGCTTGGCGGAATGGTTGCGCACGCCGTTCCAGAATGTGCCGCTGGCCCCCGCCGCAACCTGTTGCTCCCACGACCATGTGGCCGGTTCGGATTTCAGCAGCCAATGCGCCATCCTTGCGTCTCCCGCTAGCCTACGACAACAGACCCGCTGCAATATTGATCGTCAAGGCCAGCACCGTGGTGTTGAACACAAACGCGACAATGCCCTGGATCATCACCAGCATCCGCATGGCGCGCGAGGATGTCGCGACATCGGCGGTTTGCGAGGCGACGCCAATGACAAAGGCGACATAGAGAAAATCGGCATATTGCGGATTGAGCGTGCCGGGAAAGACCAAACCGCCACGCTCGGTCGCCTCGGCGTCAGGGTTTTCCACCCATTCGGCGTAATATTCATGGGCATATTGCAGCGCAAACATCAGATGAATGAACATGAACGAGGTGATGATGGTGAGGCTGGAAAGGCCAATATGAAAGGCCTTCAGCGCGCCGTGCATGTCTTTCACGCCCGCCAGTTGCAAAATGATGGCAACCACGGAGGCGGTTGCCGCCACCATCGCCAGAATGAGAATGGCGGTCTGGCCCTCATCCTGCATTTTGGCGTGTTCGCGGATGTCCTCATGGGTGGCGCCGCGCATCATGTGGCTGACCAGTGCCGCGTACAGCAATGTGAGCACATTCCAGGCAATCAGCGCGCGGGTCGAGGGTTCCCAGCTTTGGGGCGCGATCAGCCACACTATGAAAGCGACGCCAACGCAGATGAACAGGCGCGGGCGCGCAGCTATCGCCCGCCAGGGGGCGAGCCACGGGCTTTCGCTGACAAGGGGGATTTCTTCGGTCATGATGGGCCTCCTTGCGCCTGCTTCACGTCTCGCGGGTCGCGACAAAACGGGCAACTTCGGCAAGGCGTGCGGCTTTGGCCCCAAACCCGCCGCGCTGCAACGCCGCCACTGCCGCCTCAACCTGTTGCTGGCACAGGGCGCGGGCGCTGGCAAGGCCATGGCGCGCCACCAGCGTCGCCTTGTTGCGGGCGGCATCCTTGCCAGCCTTCTTTCCCAGCCGCGCTTCATGGCTGGTAGCATCGAGAATATCGTCGGCGATCTGAAAAGCCGCCCCCAGCGCCGCGCCATAGCTGGCCAGGGCTTCTGACTGCTGCGGCGAGGCCCCGCCGAGCAGCGCCCCGCCCATAACGCCAAACGCCAGCAGCGCGCCGGTTTTCATCGCCTGAAGCTGGCTGATGGCGGCGCTGTCCAAAGGTTCGTCCGCCGTTTCCGCAGCCAGATCAAGCGCCTGCCCGCCCGCCATGCCGCCGGGGCCGGAGGCCCGCGCCAGACCCAGCACCAGCGCCGCGCGGATGCTGGCATCGGCATGGGTTCGGGGATCAGCCATGACCTCAAAGGCCAGAGTCAGAAGCGCATCGCCCGCCAGAATCGCCGTCGCTTCGTCAAACGCGCGATGCACCGTCGGGCGGCCGCGCCGCATGTCATCATCGTCCATCGCGGGCAGATCATCATGCACCAGCGAATAACAATGCACCAGTTCCAGCGCAGCGGCAGCATGAAGCGCTGCCGCTGGCGCAATCCCGAACAGACCGGCGGTTTCGATCAGCAAATACGGCCGGATGCGCTTGCCACCGGCCAGCGCGGCGTGGCGCATCGCTGCCATCAGCCGCGCCGGGCGTGCCATCTCATGGGGCTGGGCGCGCAGCGACAAGATGAGATCAAGCCGCTCCTCCACCAAGGCTGCGGCATCAGCCATGGCCTGGGTCAGATCGGCAGCGGTGTGGAGCGTTTCAGGCATGGCACAGGCGCTTGCCTCAAGCCCGGCTCAAGGTCAAGCGCCAGACGGCGCTGCGGGCAAAACGTCATTTTGCTAAAATTTTATTCATTCCGGCAACGGCGCTTTGACTGTCTTGGCCAATTGCTTTGCCGGTTCCCGGAATTACTTCAAATTTGAGCGATTGATTTAGCTCCACTGCCATGCACCCACGCCTACTCATGCTGAACATGCGGATTTTCCGCGTTGAGGTGCAAATGTGCAGTCCCTGAAACCGCCAATAACAGCGCCCCCCGGCACAGGCTCAACCCTCGCACGCCTGGAGCAGGCCGATAGCAGCCATCCGGAAGGGGCGCGCCATGTCGAAATTCAGCGCCGCAAGGTGCTGTTCGATCGGTCCTGCGCGGGCGTCAGCGTCAAAATCTCGGTGCCGACCAGCGCGTATCGCGGCGTCTTGATGAGCCTTGTCATGACCGGCACCGGCGATGTGCTGTACCGCACTGTGCTTCTGCATCAAGACCCGGAGCTTTCCGTTCCGCTCCTCGATCATCCCGAACGCGCCACGATTGAGGATCATTGGCGGCGCTGGGCGCGGGCGCTGGGCGTGCCCTTGCTGGTCGAGCGCGACCTCGACTGCATCGAAATGGTGCGCCAGAAACCATCTGGCTCACCGCCGCCGCCTCTGCGCCGCACGCGCGCCCTGACGCGCGACCGCCGTGGCATTTTCGCGCGCCGTCGCAAGACCGGCCAGGCGCAATTGATGCAGGTGCGGCTGTCACCAAAGCGCGAGATTATCGCGCGGAATTAACCCGTGCGTTGCAACAGGGCTTTGAGATCTGTCGAAGGCGAGGCCGCTTCCTGTGGCGAGATGCGATGCCCGTCCGCCAGCAACCGCCGAGCGATTTGATGATCGCTCGCCATATTGATGCTGTCGACGGCGATCAGTCTGTCGTCCAAGAAATAAAACACTGAAAACCGCCCGCTCGAAGGCACACCGCGCACCACATGCTGCGTCGCACCCGCGCTGAGCCCGGCAATCTGCAATTTCGCGTCAAACTGATCTGACCAGAACCACGGCACCACGCCAAAGCCGCGCGGCGCGCCCAGAATGGTTTCCGCGGCGCATTTGGCCTGATCCACTGCGTTCTGCACCGATTCGAGGCGGATTGAAGCCCCTGCATGAAAATGGGCATTGGGTGCTTCGGCGCAATCGCCAATCGCCAGAACATGCGGATCGGCGGTTCGCATGTGCGCATCAACACGGATGCCCGCCCCGGTTTCAAGGCCGCAAGCCTTGGCAAGTTCGAGATTGGCCATGGCACCGATGCCATAGACCAGGAGATCGCACGGCAATTCGCCGCCATCGGCAAGCGTCAATCCAGTGATGCGACCCGCCTTGACATGCAGTTCCTTGACGCCGCTGCGCAACAGCAGGTCCGTGCCATGCGATGAATGCAATTGCAAATACCATTCGGACGTGGGTGCTCCGACCGCGCGGGCCATCAGCCGATCGGCCATTTCGATGATTGTCACCGAACGTCCAAGCTTGCGCGCAACGGCGGCAAATTCGAGCCCGATAAACCCGCCGCCAATCACCACGACGTTGCGGGCCGTAACAAACGCTTCGCGCAAGCGCCGCGCATCCTCCAGTGAACGCAAGGCAAACACGCCGTCGGCCATATGGCCCGCCAACGGCAGCACCCGGTTGCGGCTGCCAGTCGCCAGCACCAGATCATCATAAGTCCAGACCGTGCCATCAGCGCAGGTGACTTGGCTCTGATCGCGGTCAATGCTGACGGCTGACGTCGATGAGATGATTTCGACGTTTTGGGCCGACCAGAAATCCGGGGGCCGCACCTCAAGCTGGGCTTCCGTCGTCTCCTGTTTCAGAAAGCCCTTCGACAGCGGCGGGCGATGGTAGGGCAACTCCGGCTCGCTGGAGAGCATGCGCAGGGGCAAGGAATAACCACCAGCGCGCAGGCTGATAGCCAGTTGCGCGGCAGCCTGGCCACCGCCAATAACAAGGGTTCCGGACATGGGGGGCATCTTTCGGGTTGCCGATCTTGCAGCACCGTTCTCACAAATGCGCACCCCAAGGCAATCGCATCCCGCCTCAAGTTTGCGCGAGCCACATGTGACCGTGGCGCATCGCCCTGTTGAACCCGGCGCGACAATAGGCGATGCTGCGATCAGCTTGCTTCGCTCACATGAGGTTGAACACCATGCACGGCCTGAACTTTGCGCTTGGCGAAACCCTCGACATGCTGCGCGCCAGCGTCAGCGGTTTCGCTGCCACTGAAATTGCGCCGCGCGCACAGCAAATTGACCGCGACAATGACTTTCCACGTGACCTCTGGCGCAAGTTTGGCGATCTTGGTCTCAACGGCATCACGGTCAGCGAGGCCGATGGCGGTGCTGGCATGGGCTATCTCGCGCATGTCATTGCCATGGAGGAAATCAGCCGCGCCAGCGCCGCAGTGGGCTTGTCCTATGGGGCTCATTCCAATCTCTGCATCAACCAGATCGCCCGCAACGGCTCTGCCGCGCAAAAAGCCCGCTATCTGCCAAAATTGATCTCAGGCGAGCATATTGGCTCGCTGGCGATGAGCGAACCGGAGGCAGGCTCCGATGTGGTCTCGATGCGCCTTCATGCCAAGGCGGACGGCGATGGCTTCAGCCTCACCGGCACGAAAATGTGGATCACCAACGGGCCAAATGCCGATGTGCTGGTGGTCTATGCCAAAACCGCGCCCGAGGCCGGGCCGCGCGGCATAACCGCCTTCCTGATCGAGAAATCCATGCCGGGTTTTTCAACTTCGCCGAAGCTGGACAAGCTCGGCATGCGCGGTTCCAATACCTGCGAACTGGTGTTCAACAATTGCAAAGTCCCGCACGAAAACGTGCTGGGTTCGCTGAATGACGGCGTCAGGGTGCTGATGTCTGGCCTTGATTACGAGCGCGCCGTGCTGGCGGGCGGGCCGCTCGGCATCATGGCAGCCTGTCTTGACACTGTGCTGCCCTATGTGCGCGAGCGTCGGCAATTTGGCCGCGCCATTGGCGAATTCCAGCTCATGCAGGGCAAGATTGCCGATATGTATGTGACGATGAATGCCACGCGCGCCTACGTCTATGCCGTTGCAGGGGCCTGTGATCGCGGCGAGACCAGCCGCAAGGATGCGGCGGGGGCCATCCTTCATGCCGCCGAGAAAGCCACCTGGATGGCGGGCGAGGCCATCCAGGCGCTAGGTGGCAATGGCTACGTGAATGATACCGCAACCGGGCGCTTGTGGCGCGATGCCAAGCTTTATGAAATTGGTGCGGGCACCAGCGAAATCCGGCGTATGCTGATCGGGCGCGAACTCTTTGAAGGGAAGGCCTGAACTCATGCCGGTGTTAGCCAGCGCCATCAACCCAAGGGACGCCGAGTTCATGGCCAATGCCGCCGCCTTCCAGGCGCAGGCCGAGGCTGTCGCAGCCCATCAAGCCAAAGCGGCGCTGGGTGGCACGGCGGCTTCGCGCCAGCGCCATCAGGAACGCGGCAAAATGCTGGCGCGCGAGCGGGTGGAGGCATTGCTTGATCCGGGCGCGCCCTTCCTCGAACTTTCGCCGCTGGCCGCGCAGGGCATGTATGGCGATGAAGTGCCGGGCGCCGGGCTGATTACCGGTCTCGGCCAGGTCAGCGGGCGCACCTGCATGGTTGTCTGCAATGATGCCACCGTGAAAGGCGGCACCTATTATCCGCTGACCGTGAAAAAGCACCTGCGCGCCCAGGAAATCGCCGCGCAAAACTATCTCCCCTGCATTTATTTGGTGGATTCGGGTGGTGGTTTTCTGCCCTTGCAGGACGATGTCTTTCCCGACCGCGAGCATTTTGGCCGCATCTTTTACAATCAGGCGCAGATGTCGTCCCAGGGCATTGCCCAGATTGCGGTGGTGATGGGCTCCTGCACAGCGGGCGGGGCCTATATTCCGGCGATGGCCGACCAGACCATCATCGTCAGGAATCAGGGCACGATTTTTCTGGGCGGCCCGCCGCTGGTCAAGGCCGCGACCGGCGAAGTCGTCAGCGCCGAGGATCTTGGCGGCGGTGATGTCCACACCAGACTGTCGGGCGTTGCCGATCACCTCGCCCAGTCCGATGCGCACGCGCTGGCTCTGGCGCGCGATGCAGTGCGGATTTCGCAAGGCCGCCCCGGCGATGCGCGGCCCATACCGGCCTTCAGGCCACCGCTCCATGATGCCGCCGAGATTGGCGGCATCATCCCCGCCGACACCCGCAAGCCCTATGACGTGCGCGACATCATTGCCCGGCTGGTTGATGGCAGCGAATTTGATGAATTCAAGCCGCGCTATGGCACAACGCTGGTCACCGGCTTTGCCCATATTCACGGTATGGCGGTGGGTATCATCGCCAACAATGGCATCCTTTTCTCCGAATCAGCGCAAAAGGCGGCGCATTTCATCCAGATTTGCGCCCAGCAGCAGATTCCTCTGGTGTTTCTGCAAAACATCACCGGCTTCATGGTGGGCCGGCGCGCCGAAAATGCCGGTATCGCCCGCGATGGAGCCAAAATGGTGACAGCGGTGGCGACTGCCGCCGTGCCGAAATTCACCGTGCTGATTGGCGGCTCGTTCGGGGCGGGCAATTACGGCATGTGCGGGCGCGCCTATAGTCCGCGTCTGCTGTTTGCATGGCCCAACAGCCGCATTTCGATCATGGGTGGCGAGCAGGCGTCGAGCGTGCTGGCGACAGTGCGCCGCGACGCACTGGAAGCGCGCGGGCAGGCATGGAGCGCCGAGGATGAGGAAGCTTTCCGCGCGCCGCTTCGCCAGCAATATGAGACGCAGGGCCATCCGCTCTATGCCACCGCGCGCCTGTGGGACGATGGCATCATCACCCCGCAGCAAACCCGGCGGGCGCTGGCGCTGGGTCTCGCTGCGGCGCGCAATGCCCCGGTTGAGCCGACCAAATTCGGCCTGTTTCGCATGTAGGACGCCACACCTTGATCACCTCTTTGCTCATTGCCAATCGCGGCGAAATCGCCTGCCGCATCATCCGCAGCTGCCGCAGGCTTGGGGTGCGCGCCGTCGCGGTGTTTTCCGAAGCTGACCGCGATGCCCAGCACGTGCGCGCGGCGGATGCGGCAATTTTCATTGGCGAGGCCGCGCCGCGCGCCAGCTACCTGTCGATCGAGGCCCTGATCGGTGCGGCGAAAGCCGCAGGCGTCGAGGCGGTGCATCCAGGCTATGGGTTTCTCTCGGAAAATGCCGATTTTGCTGAGGCCTGCGCGGCGGCGGGGCTGATTTTCATCGGCCCGTCGCCGCAGGCCATCAGGCTTATGGGTTCAAAATCCGCAGCCAAGGCACTGATGGCCAAGGCTGGCGTGCCGGTTATCCCCGGTTGGCAGGGCGAGGCGCAGGACGATGCCAGCCTTGCCGCGGCCGCGGGGGCGCTTGGCTTTCCGCTGATGATCAAGGCGGTGGCGGGCGGTGGTGGGCGCGGGATGCGCGAGGTTTTGGATCCTGGGGCGTTCTCAGAGGCGCTGGCCGCCTGTCGCCGCGAGGCCCTCTCCGCTTTTGGCGACGACAAGGTGCTGCTGGAGCGGCTGGTGGCACGGCCTCGCCACATTGAGGTGCAGGTGTTTGGCGATAGTCATGGCGCGATGGTGCATCTCTTCGAGCGCGACTGCTCGCTGCAACGCCGCCACCAGAAACTCGTCGAGGAGGCCCCCGCCTCTGGCCTGCTTGCCCATGAACGCCAGGCCATGGCGGCGGCAGCCTGCGCGGCGGCGCGGGCTGTCGATTATGTTGGAGCGGGCACGGTGGAATTCATCCGCGATGGCGCGGGACAGTTCTATTTCATGGAAATGAACACGCGCCTGCAAGTCGAGCATCCGGTGACGGAACTGATTACCGGACTGGATCTGGTCGAATGGCAAATACGCGTCGCATCGGGTGAAAAATTGCCCCTGGCGCAGCAGGCCATCACCTGCACCGGCCATGCCTTTGAATTTCGCCTCTGCGCCGAAGACCCGGAACGGGGCTTCCTGCCCTCGAGCGGGCGATTCGGACTGTTTGAAGTGCCGCCTCAGGATGAGCACGTCCGTCTCGACAGCGGCTTTGGTGCAGGCGATGTTCTGCCACCCAACTATGATTCGATGTTTGCCAAGCTGATCGTGCAGGACGCAACGCGCGAAAGCGCACTTGTGCGGGCACGCGGCGCGCTGGCGGCCTGCCACATCAGCGGACCGTCAACCAATATCGGCTTCCTGCGCCGCCTCGCTGATGCGCCCGAGTTCAGCAAAGGCGGCTATGACACCGGCTTGCTGGAGCGCAGTGGCGAGGCTTTGGCCAAAGCCGCCATGCCCGCACCCGCCGCCGCCCTTGCCGCGATGATCGAGCTTTTGCGGGAAGCGGCGGGCGATGAGGCGCAAGCCTCCCCGTGGGCCCGCCATGATAGCTGGCGGCTCGGCCCCCCCGCAGCACGGCCCTTCAGCTTTGCGGCCCATGGCACCGAAGTGACGGTTCACGCCACCGCGCTGCGCGATGGCGGCTGGGACCTCGCCAGCGAGGGGCAGCACTGGCAAGGCCGCGGGCGCCTGCTCGATGCCAGCCACGCCGAAATCCAGCTTGACCGAACGATGTTCGCCGTCGCGTTCGCGCACGATGATACCTCGTGCCAGGTGTTTTTCGAGGGCCTGAATGTGCGCTTCGAGAAACTGCCTCGCCTGCGCTGGCGCGACGACAACGCCGCCTCGCAAGGCTCGCTCCTCGCCCCGATGCCAGGACGTATCATGGCGCATTTCGCCAAGGTGGGCGATGCCGTCGAAGCTGGTGCGGTGCTGGTGATCATGGAGGCCATGAAGATGGAGCATCATCTGCGATCCCCCCACGCCGGCACGCTTAGCGCGCTCATCGGCGATGTCGGCGATCAGGTGGAACAGGGGCGCGAACTGGCCCGCGTGACACCGCTGGCGGATTGAGGCAGCAAGGCAAATCAACGCGCAAATCATTTTTTGGTTGATCATCGCGGCGATTTGCGCCAAGAGACGGTTCGAATTTGATCCGGGGCACGCCCGGTATTTCCGGGAACATGTCATGAAAGTCCGTAATTCGCTGAAATCCCTGCGCCTGCGCCACCGCGACAACCAGTTGGTGCGCCGCCGTGGCCGCGTTTACATCATCAACAAGACCCAGAAGCGCTATAAAGCCCGCCAGGGTTGAGGCGAGGTTGACAGGCGTTCCGTGCGCCTTACGTTGTTGCAATGCGTGTTTTATCGGCCCTGCTGATCGCTGCGACCTTGCCGATGCCCGGAGCCCCCGCGGTTGCCGGGCCTTTGCCGCAGGCTGAGACCAGACCGGCGGCAAAACCGCGGGAAACAAAGCAGCAGCGGCTAAACCAGCTCTATGATCGCCTCGCTGTCACCAGGGATGCCCATGAAGGCGTGATGATCGCATCGCGGATTCAGGCATTGCAGCTTCGCTCGGGCTCAGCCACCGCGGATTTGCTGGTAACCCGGGCGCTCAGCGTTGCCTCTGCCCAGCAACCGGCGCTGGCGTTGAAACTGCTGGATCAGGTGGTGGTGCTTGATCCGGACTGGGCCGAAGGCTGGAATCAGCGCGCCACACTCCGTTTTCTGAATTTTGATGATTCGGGCTCGATGCGCGACATCGCCCGCGTCCTGAAGCTGGAGCCCCGCCATTTTGGCGCGCTCAACGGTATGGCCCAAATCCTCCATCGCAACGGCATGGACAAGGACGCGCTGACTATCTACCGGCACCTCCTCAAAATTTACCCCACCATGAACGGTCTGAAAAAGGCCGTTGATGATTTGACCCTGAAGGTTGAGGGCCGCCCGATCTAACGCAGGCACTTGCCCTTGCCGCACAGATGGTGTTGAGACTTCCTTGGCGCTGCACATGCGGCTGGTGGGTAGAGTGCAATGAAAATCTGCATTGTCGGCGCGGGCGCCATAGGTGGCCTGTTGGCGGTGAGGCTCGCGACACGCGGCCATCACATCAGCGTTGTGGCGCGCGGCGCGCAGCTTGCGGCCATCAACACCTCTGGCCTGACCCTGAAAGAAGGCAACGCAGAGATCAATGCCCGTGTCCAGGCCAGCGCCAGGATGGCGGATTTTGGCGTGCAGGATCTGGTCATTCTTGGCGTCAAGGCCCACCAGCTTTCGGCTGTTGTGCAGGATTTGCCGCACCTTTACGGCCAGGACACGATGGTTCTGACCGCGCAGAACGGCATTCCCTGGTGGTATTTTTGCAAGACCGGCGGGCCGTTCGAAGGCCATCATCTCGAAACCGTCGATCCTGGCGGGCATATTGCCGCGAATCTGCCGGTGTCCCGCGTGATCGGCAGCGTCATCTATCCAGCGGCCGAAGTCATTGCCCCCGGCATTATCCAGCACATTGAGGGCAATCGTATTTCTCTCGCTGAAATCGACAATTCCGTAACGCCTCGCCTGCAAGCCCTGTCCGACACGCTGCGCGAGGCGGGCTTCAAGGCACCCATGGTGAGTGACATTCGCAGCGAAATCTGGACGAAGCTCTGGGGCAATCTCAGTTTCAACCCGATCAGCGCGCTCACCGGCACGACTTTGGCCGAGCTTTGCCAATTCCCGCCGACGCGGGCGCTGGCGGGGGCGATGATGCAGGAGGCACAAAACGTCGGCGAGGCGCTCGGCATCAGGTTTCGTATCAGCATCGAAAAGCGGCTGGCTGGCGGCGAGGCGGTCGGCGAACACAAGACCTCGATGCTGCAGGATGTCGAGGCCGGCCGCGTGCTGGAGGCCGACGCACTTTTGGGCTCCGTGATCGAATTGGGGCAACTGACGAAGATCGCCACCCCGCATCTTGACGCTGTCTATGCCCTGGTAAAAATGCTTGATGACCGCGTGCAAAAGGCGGGGGCAGCGGCAAGGCCCCGCACACAATGACATTATGAAGGCAAAACTCATGACCACCAACACCCAACGCTCCAGCACCTTGATCGAACTCATCGCCTCAGGAAATAACGAGGCCCCTGCTCTCCTGGCACCGGGCGCAAAAGCCCTCACTTACGGCGGCCTGCGGGCCCTCGTGACGCGCACGCGCGCCGTGCTCAATGCCCACGGCATCGGCCGCAACGACCGGGTGGCCATCGTGCTGCCCAATGGGCCGCATATGGCGGCAGCCTTCATCGCGGTGGCGTCATCGGCTACTGCGGCACCGCTCAATCCCGCCTACAAGGCTGATGAGTTCAAGTTTTACCTTGAGGATTTGCACGCCAAGGCGCTGATGGTTGAGGCGGGCAGCACCTCGCCCGCATTGGCGGTAGCCCGTGCGCTCGGCATCGCCATTATCACCCTGCATCCGCAAGACGCTGACGGCGCTGGTGCCTTCACGCTCGAAGCCGAAGGCGCGGGCTCGTGCACGTCCGGCCCCGCCGAACCCAACGACATCGCGCTGATTTTGCACACGTCGGGCACCACCTCGCGGCCCAAGATAGTACCCCTCACCCAGACCAATATCAGCGTTTCAGCGGGTAATATCGCGGCAACCCTGGCCCTCGGTGCCACCGATTGCGGCCTCAACATCATGCCGCTGTTTCACATTCACGGCTTGATGGCCGGGCTGCTCGCGCCGCTTTCTGCGGGGGGCAGGGTCTTTTGCACGCCGGGCTTCAATGCCTTGCGGTTTTTTGCGTGGATGGAGGAGAGCCGCCCGACATGGTACACGGCGGTTCCAACCATGCATCAGGCCATTTTGGCGCGCGCCGCGCAACATCGTGACATGATCAGCCGCCATCCCCTTCGCTTCATCCGCTCGTCATCCTCGTCCATGCCGCCGCAAGTGATCGCGGAACTGGGGCAGACCTTTGGCACGGCGGTCATCGAAGCCTATGGCATGACGGAAGCCGCCCATCAGATGGCCTCCAACCCGCTGCATGGCACGCGCAAGCCCGGCTCAGTGGGCCTGGCCGCTGGCCCGGAACTGGCCATCATGGCGGCTGACGGCAACCTGCTGAAGCCCGGCGAAACCGGCGAAATCGTGATTCGCGGCGCCAATGTCACGGCAGGCTATGAGGCCAACCCGCAGGCCAACGCCAGCGCCTTCACGAATGGCTGGTTTCGTACCGGCGATCAGGGCACCATGGATGATGAGGGCTATGTCAGCCTCACCGGTCGGCTCAAGGAGATCATCAATCGCGGTGGCGAAAAAATCTCTCCCCGCGAAGTCGATGAAGTCTTGATGGATCATCCGGCCATCCGTCAGGCGGTGGTGTTTGCCATGAAGCATGACAAGCTCGGCGAGGATGTGGCCGCCGCCGTGGTGCTGCGCGAGGGCGTCAGCGCCACCGAGGCCGACATCCGCCAGTTTGTCGGCCAGAAGCTCGCGCCCTACAAGGTGCCGCGCAAAGTGTTGTTCATGGAGCAGATTCCGCTCGGAGCCACCGGCAAATTGCAGCGCATCGGCCTGGCCGCCAAGCTCGGGCTGGAATGAGGCTAGGGCTGCAACTGCAGCGCAAATCACGCTGAAACAATCGCGTCTTCACCTTGCAAGGGGCTGATCGCGCTTGTCGTGACGCTCGAGTGCCGATAAAGCTTCTGACAACAGAAATTAACCTTGCAAGGCAAAGCCTATGTCAGCCGCTTTGGTGCTCCATCCTGACCGTCTGTTTCCCGCCGATCCCTCCACACGCAGCGTGGCGCGGCGGCTTTACGAGCTGGTGGAACATGCACCCATTGTTTCGCCGCATGGCCATACCGACCCGCGCTGGTATGCGGAAAATCAGCCATTTCCCGATCCGGCGACACTGCTGGTCAAGCCGGATCATTACATTTTCCGCATGCTCTACAGCCAGGGCGTCAAGCTTGAGGACTTGGGTCTCGCCCGCAAGGATGGCGGACCGGTCGAGACGGATCCCCGCAAGGTCTGGCGTCTGTTCGCGCAAAACTTCCACTTGTTTGCCGGAACGCCGACGCGACTTTGGCTCGACCACGTCTTTGTCACCCTGTTTGGCATCAACAAGCGGCTCTCAGCCACAAGCGCCGATGAGTCCTATGACATCATCGCCGACAAGCTGGCGCGCCCGGAGTTTCTGCCGCGCGCGCTCTTTGAGCGCTTCAATATCGAGGTGATTGCCACCACGGAAAGCCCGCTTGATCCTCTGACCAGCCATGCCAGCCTGCGCACCTCCGGCTGGAAGGGCCGCGTAGTCACCACCTACCGGCCTGATCCGGTGGTTGACCCGGATTTTGCAAACTTTGCCGATAATCTGCGCCAATTTGGCGAAATCACTGGCTGCGACACGACGACTTATGCCGGCTATCTGGCGGCCCACCGGTCCCGCCGGGCGTTTTTCCGGCTCCATGGCGCAACCGCGACCGATCATGGCCATCCCACCGCGCAGACCGCCGACCTGTCCCTTCCGCAAGCAACAGCACTTTATGACAAGGTGCGGCGCGGCAGGCCAAGTGCGGCCGACGCCGAATTGTTCCGCGCCCAGATGCTCACGGAAATGGCGGCGATGAGCCTTGAAGATGGCATGGTCATGCAAATTCACGCTGGCTCCATGCGGAACCACAACCCGCTGATTTTCAACAGTTTTGGTCGCGACATGGGTGCCGACATGCCCACGCGAACTGATTACGTGCATGCGCTCAAGCCCCTGCTCGACCGTTTCGGCAACGAAGCTTCGTTGACCATCATCCTGTTCACCCTTGATGAAACGGTTTACGCGCGTGAACTCGCGCCGCTCGCCGGGCACTATCCCGCGTTGCGGCTGGGGCCACCCTGGTGGTTCCACGATTCGGTGGAAGGGATGACGCGCTTCCGCCAGCAAGCGATCGAGACGGCGGGCTTTGCCAACACCGTTGGCTTCAATGATGACACCCGTGCCTATCTCTCCATCCCCGCCCGCCACGATGTCGCAAGGCGCGTCGATTGCGCGACTTTGGCGCAGATGGTGACGTCGCACCGGATGGGAGAGGATGAGGCGGCAACACTGGTGGTGGCGCTGGCGGGTAGCCTCGCCAAGGCCGCCTATCGCCTTTAGTCAAAGCTAAAACTGCGCCAATCCGTCACTCGCTTTCAGACCCATGTGCCCCTATAAGCTCAGGTCATGACACTGACAGACACCGAAACGGCGGCGCCCGCGCAGGCGACCGCCAAAAAAACCCGCACGAACCCGCTGGTGGCGCTGGCCCCGCTGCTGCCGTTTGTCAAAAATTACCGCGGTCGCATTGCCGCGGCCTTGGTCGCGCTGATGATGGCGTCCGCAGCAACGCTGGTGGTGCCCATGGCTGTGCGCCGGGTCATCGACATTGGCTTTGCCCCGGCCCATGCCAACGCCATCAACAACACGTTTCTGGGTTTGATCGCCGCTGTGGCGGTGCTCGCCCTCGCCTCGGCCTCGCGGTATTATTTTGTGATGACGGTTGGCGAGCGGGTTGTGGCCGACCTTCGCACGGTGGCTTTCTCCCATCTTGCCTCGCTCGATGCCAGGTTTTACGACACCGCCAAAACCGGCGAATTGGTCTCGCGGCTCACCGCTGACACCACCCAGCTCAAGGCCACTTTCGGCGCATCGGCGTCGGTAGCCCTGCGGAATTTTTTCCTGTTTATTGGCGCCGTGGCGCTGATGATTTATTCCAGCCCGCATTTGTCGGCGCTGACCTTGCTGGCCATCGTCCTCATCGTGTTGCCGCTGGTTGTCTCCGGGCGTGGTGTCGCCCGCCGTTCTCGCCGGGCACAGGACCGCCTGGCCGACGCCACCGCCTTTGCGTCCGAGAACCTCGCTGCGGTGAGAACCATGCAGGCCTATGGCGAGGAACAGCGCACGATTGGCCGTTTCAGCAAAGCTGTCGGCGAAGCCTATGATGCCGCGCGGGCCGCGCTACAGGCACGCGCTATCCTCACGGGCATCGCGATTTTCGTGGCGTTCAGCAGCGTCGTCGCGGTCTTGTGGTTTGGAGCCCATGATGTGCTGACCGGCCAGATGACCGGCGGCATGCTGTCGCAATTTCTGCTTTACGCCGTGCTCGGTGCCTCCTCCCTCGGCCAACTCAGCGAAGTCTGGAACGAGCTTTCCGCCGCAGCCGGGGCCGCAGGCCGACTGGCCGAGATTCTGGCCATTAAACCTACCATTCTGGCGCAACGCCCGGTGCAGCACCTCGCCAGGCCGCGCGGCGAGATTGTGTTTGAGGACGTGTCCTTCGCCTATCCCACGCGCCCTCAGGATCAAGCGCTGCACAATCTCTCCTTCACGGTGAGCCCCGGGGAGAGCGTGGCGCTGGTCGGGCCTTCCGGGGCCGGAAAATCGACCGTACTGCAAATGCTGATGCGGTTTTATGATCCGGCTTCGGGCGTCATCCGGCTCGATGGCATCAACATCGCCCAGCTGGAGCCCGATAACCTGCGCTCCGCCTTCGCGCTGGTGCCACAGGACCCGGTGATTTTCGGCACGTCGATTGCCGACAACATCCGCTATGGTTCACCAGGCGCCAGCATGGACGATGTGCGCAATGCGGCAACACGCGCGGCAGCGGCGGGCTTTATCGAGGCTTTGCCGCAAGGTTACGAGACGCTGGTGGGCGAGCGCGGTATCACGCTCTCGGGTGGACAGCGCCAGAGACTGGCGCTGGCGCGAGCCATTCTGAAGGATGCCAGCGTGCTCCTGCTTGACGAAGCAACATCGGCGCTTGATGCTGAAAACGAGCAACTGGTGCAGCAGGCGCTCGAAGGCGTGATGTCCGAACGCACAACTTTGGTCATCGCCCATCGGCTTGCCACCGTGCTGCACGCCACCCGCATTCTGGTGTTTGATGGCGGGCGGGTCGTCGAGCAGGGCACCCACGAGAGCCTTGTGCGCCAGGATGGGCTTTACGCGCGGTTGGCGCGGCTGCAGTTTGATACCGGTGCCAGCGCTTTGCAGGGTTGATGGCCAATTTGAACCCCACCTTCCAGCCGCTTCGTAACCGGATATTAACCCTGTCCAGCGCTTAAATTACTGCACACCAGCGGGTTAACTCCCGTTAGGCCGCAGTTTTGTCGGATTTTGCCCGCAGAGGTTTTGCGCGGGCAATGACCTCGCGCCCATCAGGGAACATCAAATGGATCCAACACACGTGGCGGCCGCCGCCAGCGCACCGGAAATGACCCTCCTGGGCATGTTCTGGACTGCGGCCTTTGTCGTCAAGCTGGTCATGCTCGGCTTGCTGGCAGCCTCGGTCTGGTGCTGGTCGATCATCATCAATAAATGGATGATGTTTTCCAGCACCCGCAAAGCCATTGATCGGTTTGAAGAAACCTTCTGGTCAGGCGGCTCGTTGGACGAGCTTTATGGCACCTTGTCCGAGCGTCCGACGGTGGGCCTCGCCACGCTGTTTGTCGCCGCCATGCGGGAATGGAAGCGCTCTTTCCAGAACGCCGGAGCGTCATTCATGGGGCTGCAGGCGCGCATCGAAAAGGTGCTCGACGTCACGATCTCGCGCGAAACCGAGCGGCTCGAATCAAACCTGCTGGTTTTGGCTTCGGTGGCCTCGGCGGGGCCGTTTGTCGGCCTCTTTGGCACGGTCTGGGGCATCATGACCTCGTTCCGCTCGATTGCGGCCTCCAAAAACACTTCGCTCGCTGTCGTCGCTCCCGGCATTGCCGAAGCCCTGCTGGCGACCGCCATCGGCCTGTTTGCCGCCATCCCGGCGCTGATCTTCTTCAACATTCTGCAAGGGCGGGTCTCGCAGATGCAGGCACGCATGGAGGCCTTCGCCGACGAATTCTCCGCGATTCTCTCGCGGCAAATCGACATGCACAAGACCACTGACCGCGACCGCGCGGCCTGACCGGAGATTTGATCGATGGGCATGTCAGCAGCAGGCGGGCATAAAGGCGGTCGGCGCGGACGGCGCGGCGTCGCGCGCTACAGCGCCATGGCCGACATCAACATGACACCCTTCATCGACGTGATGCTGGTTCTGTTGATTATCTTCATGGTCGCGGCCCCGTTGCTCTCGACGGGGGTACCGATCAATCTGCCGCAAACCCAGGCGGGCGCCCTGAACATTGACCGCAAGCCCGTTCAGGTGGCGGTCGACGGCAAGGGCAATATTTTTGTCAACGACAAGCCGGTCGACGACGCAAATTTCATCACCAGCCTGCAGCAGGTTGCACCCGATGCCGCCAAAGAGCGCATCTATCTGCGTGGCGCGACCGATGTGAGCTATGGGCGCATCGCCGCTTTGATGGGGTTGATGACCAAGGCTGGCTATAAAAAAGTCGCGCTGGTGACGCAACCTATTCAGAAATGAGGCCCGGCGTGGAAGGACGTCGCGTTGACAAGGGCATGGTGACATCAGCAGTGGCGCATCTGGCGCTGCTGGGTTTTGTCGTGTTCAATTTCTCCTCAACGCCGAAATTCCAGAATGCCGCCGAATCCATTCCCGTCGAGGTGGTCAGTTCCGCCCAGATGAACGCCATCATGAAGGGCGAACACGCGGCCCCCAGGGCCAAACCGGTTGCCCATCCCAAACCGAGGGCAGCAACCAGGCCGGTGCCCCTTCCGCCCCATAGCCCGGCGGCACCGCCCATACCGATGCCCCAATTACGCCCGGCAGCCACGCCGAAAGTCGCGGTTCAGAAGCCCCCGATTCCACCCAAACCTGTCCCGGCACCGAAGAAACCGGCGGTCGCCAAACCGGTCGATGACAAGGCCCTGAAGCAAAAGCTGGCCGCCATTGAGGCCGCGCAGCAACGCGCCGATACGGCCAAAGCTGCGGCAGTGGCCAAGGCGCAGGCACAGGCCAGGGCCGACGCCAAAATCAAGGCCGCCGAACATGCCAAAGCCGAAGCGCAAGCCAAGGCAGCGGCAGAAGCCAAAGCTCAGGAAAAGGCGCAGGCGCTTGCCAAGGCCAAAGCAGAAGCGCAAGCCAAGGCAGCGGCGGCAGCCAAAGCGGCCGCAGCGCACGCCAAAGCTGTTGCCGAAGCCAGGGCCAAGGCCGAGCAGAAAAAGAAATTCGAAAAGACGCTGGCCAGCGCCGCCAATTTTCTGAAATCAAGCCATGATCCGGCCCATGACAACAGGGGGCGGCCTGATTCCGCCGACACCAAGGCCGCGCAAAGGGCCAAAGGCACAACGCGCATGTCCAACGCGATGATTTCGCAACTTAACGCACTGCTCGCCCATAGTTTCAACCATTGCATACCGCCCAGCGATCAGCGCACCGCCTACGTGCCGCAGGTGGAATTGCACCTCAACCGTGATGGCACCTTCAGCGCCCCCCCGCATCTGGTCAATCCGTCGGGCGATCCGGCAGAGCAATCGCTCGCCGATACCGACGTTCAGGGCATTGCCGGTTGTGCACCACCGGTGATCCCCGCCCGTTTCCTGCCGTATTTCAGCCAGTGGCAGGATATTGTTTTCAAGGTTCCGGCCCGCTTTAACGGCTGAATTTGGCCCATATCTGCTCAAGGATTAACAACAATGCTGATTTCGTCCCATCGCCTGCCACTTTCACGCCGCGAACTCCTCGGGGGCGGAATGGCAGCCTTGGCAACAGCCAGCGCTGCCGCCGCGCCCTTGGTGGTGGAGCTTAACCCCAGCGGCACCTTCAGGCCGATCAGCATTGCCATCACGCCCCTGCAAGGCGGGGCCGCTGCGGGGCAACTGACCGGCGTCATCACCAATAATATGAGTCAATCCATCTTTCTGGCACCGCTCGATCCGGCCAGCTTTCCCGAAAGCATCACCAACCCTGCCACAGCACCCGATATGGGCAAGTGGCGGCAGGCGGGCGTGCAATATGTGGTGACGGGCAGCGCTGAAGGTGGCGGCACGCTCAACGTCCAGTTTCGCATGTGGGACGTCAATTCCGCCCAGCAGGTGGTCGGCAAGCAATTTTCCGGCGGCGCCAGCGCCCTGCGCCGCATTGGCCACAAGATCGCCGATGCCATTTTCGAGCGCGCCACCGGTCGCGGCGGGTTCTTCGACAGTCGCGTGGCTTTTGTCGATGGCACCGGGCCGGCAACGCGGCGTGTCAAGCGCATTGCCATCATGGACGAGGATGGAGCCAATGTGCGCTATCTCACGCGCGGCGACGACCTGGCGGTGACCCCGCGCTTTTCGCCCAACGCCCATGAGATTGCCTACATGTCTTTCGGGGTTGGCCACCCCAAGGTCACCATGCTCAATGTCGATTCAGGGCGTCGCGAAACGCTCGGCAATTTCCCAGGCATGACCTTTTCGCCGCGCTTTTCGCCTGATGGCCGTTCGGTACTGATGTCCCTGTCGCAAGGCACCGCTTCCAACATTTACCTTTATCAGCGCGGCTCGCGCCAGACGGTGCAGCTTACCAATTCGCAGTCGATCAATGCCTCGCCCTGCTATTCGCCCGATGGCAGCAAAATCGTCTTTGAATCGGATCGCGGAGGCAACCAGCAGATTTATGTCATGGCGGCGTCGGGTGGCGACGCCAACCGGATTTCCTTCGGCGAAGGGCGCTATTCAACGCCGGTCTGGTCGCCCAAGGGCGATCTCATTGCCTTTACCAAACAGCATGGCGGCGAATTTGCCATTGGTGTCATGAAGCCGGATGGCTCGGGCGAGAAAATTCTCACCCAAGGCTTTCATAACGAGGGGCCGACGTGGGCACCCAATGGCTTGTTCGTGATGTTTTTCCGCGACCCTGGCGGCAATGCCGGCTCGCATATTCTGATGAGCGATATTTTCGGCCATGGCATCGTCAAAGTGCCAACGCCGCATTTCGCCTCGGATCCAACGTGGGGGCCGTTACGGGCCTGAAGCTCAAGGCTGCGGCGCCTCTTTCTGGTCCTGGCCCGTCGGCCACGTCTTTGGCGGTGGGCCTTGTAAATCCTGCGGCACCATCATGCCATCCACAAACACCTGCTCGGCAGCAAAGCCCCGTTCCGGTGGTGTTTGCTGGTCGCCGAGCAAGGCTTCATTGCCAAATGATGCCGGCTCCAGGCTGCTCACCGGCCCGGCGGCAGGGCCCAGGGATATTTTGGGTTTTGCCGCAACCAACGGCTGCGGCAAGGCAGCGAGCAAACGCGCTTCGATGCTGGCGCTGGGTGCGGGCTTGCCAAGTTCGTGCCCGATCAACGCGCTAATATCCGGGATGGGCGCTGGATTGATCAGCACGTCGGCTACATGCGGCGCGGCAACTGGCGACATACCCGGTGGGCCCGGCGCGGCAGTTGCGGCGGGAGGAATCAGCGGCCGCTCGACGGGGGCGGTCTCGGCCACGGCGGGAGCCGCCCCATTCGGGCGGGCCTTTTGATAGATGGCGTCGATAGAGGCTTGCAGGAATTGCGCCGCCTTGTTGGCACCTTCAGGGGTGAAATGAATGCCATCGGACTTGCGCAACCGTGCTTCATTGCCCTGAGCATCAGGACCCATCACGTTATAATTGCCTTTGTCGTCCTCAAAGCCGTCCCAAAGATCAACATAGGTCGCGCCGGAGGCGAGCGCCGCCGCCTTGTAAATGTCATTGAGCGACAGATAGGCGGCAGCAAGGCGAGGCGAACGCACAATCGGCAACCCGACCCAGATCAGCGGCACGTGTTTGGCCGCAAACAGCCCCATCAGCGCGGTGACCCGCGCCTGATACATCTGCGTCCATTGTGGTGTATCCGGTTTGACATACCCGCTGGCAGTGCGGATCGGCTGATGATCGTCGGTGCCCAGAAACATCACCGCCGCATCAATATGCTGCGTTCCATTCAACAGCGCCGCAACTTGTTGCGGCCAGTTATAATAATCATCGCGCACGAGGCCCGAAATGGCTTTCACCTGCGGCAGGATGCCGATGTCCGGCTTGTCGGGAAAGGCCTGGCGCAAGCCATCGGCCAGCGAGGCGGCCATGCCGTTACCCAGCACCGCGATAAAGAAATCAGGCGCAACAGCCGGTGCGGCAGGCGTTGGCGCCACCGCGGCGGGCGGCGCGGCCGGCTGATGCGGCCGAATCATGATGATATGGCGGTGTTGCAACCGCCGCACGTGCCGCGAGCCTGTGCTGGCGTGATAATGCCTGGTTGGAACTACTGTTATGAAATGCGGCATATGCGTTGCCCGCAAGGCCCGCTGCTGGCGGCGCTGCATCACCCAATAGGCCGCACCTTCCTCATCGGTGGATTGCGCCAGAGCGGCGCTGGCCAGAGCCGCGACGCAGCCCAAAGCCAGCAGACCCGCGACAAGTCGCTGCCGCCAGGCTTGAGAAGATAGGGACTGCGTCATGAGCCTCGCTCCGGAAGCCTCTCATAGCACTTTTCCACGATCCTTGCCACGCCGTCGCCGTGCGTCAATCAGGCTGCGGACGCAGGGCCGAGGCTGCGCAGAAACGCCCCAAAACGCATCAACCCCTCGGGCCAGGGGCCAAATCCGGCCTCGGCATCCAGACCGCCCGCTTCGCCCGCATCGACAAACCCCGCCCCCAGCGCGCTGCCCAGGGCCTCACTGGCAGCGTAATCCGCAGCAGGGTCATTGCGGCTGGCGATCAGCAATGCCGGGAATGGCAATCTCAAATGCGGCACCGGCGCAAAACCGGCCGCATGCTTGCGCAAATAGTCGTCGGAGGGCGGTGCGACCAAAAAGGCCCCGCGCACCCGGCCCTGGACAAAACCATGCGCCGCCAGCAGCGCGGCGCTGCACCCAAGAGCGTGGCAGACCAGCACCACCGGCAAGGCCATCTCATCGGCAATTGCCCTTTGCAGGGTGGCCACATAATGCGCGCGCTCGGGTGATGGATGAACGCGGTGCGCGGTGGCAAGCCTCGTCTGCCACCGGCTGAGCCAATGTTCCGACCCGGTTTCCCCCAGTCCCGGCACCAAAATAATCCGCGTTTCACTGATTTTCATGCTGACCCCGGCCTCTTTTCACCGCGCAAGCATAAATCGCCTTGATGCGTGTTGTCACGCCAAGACTGGGAAGCCATGACTGGGAATGTCGCCGGACGAAGGAACATTCGGCTGGCATCCTTGTTCAATTTGTGCGCCAGACATGGCGCATTGGCCGCGAGCTTGCTATTCTTGAGGCAACCAGACGGGCTAAACCAGCCCGCCGCCCCTTGAGGTCGCCATGAACATCACCATCAATCCATCCGCCATGCCCGCCGCGCGCCATCTCAGCCGCCAGGTTGTCGTTGGCCACGGCAAGGGCGCGGTGGCGATCGGCGGCGGCGCGCCCATCGCCGTGCAATCCATGACCAACACCGATACCGCCGATGTTGAAGGCACCGTGACGCAAGTGGCAGCGCTGGCCAAAGCTGGCTCGGAACTCGTGCGCATCACGGTTGACCGGGCTGAGGCTGCTGCCGCTGTGCCCCATATCCGCGATGGCCTTGCGCGGCGCGGCATCCACGTGCCGCTGATCGGCGATTTTCACTATATCGGCCACACGTTGTTGCGCGAACACCCGGCCTGCGCGCAGGCTCTGGACAAATACCGCATCAATCCCGGCAATGTCGGCTTTGGCAACAAGCGCGACAAGCAATTCAGCCAGATCATCGAAATGGCGATGCAGCATGGCAAGACTGTCCGCATCGGTGCCAACTGGGGCTCGCTTGATCAGGATTTGCTCACCAGCCTGATGGACGAAAACGCCACGATCCCGCAACCCTTGCCAGCCCGCGCGGTGATGCGCGAGGCGATGGTGCGCTCGGCGCTGCTCTCAGCCGCGCAGGCCGAAGCCATGGGGCTGGAGCGCGACCGCATCATTCTTTCGGCCAAGGTTTCGGCGGTGCAGGACTTGATTGCGGTCTATCAAATGCTCGCCGCCCGCTCCGATTACGCGCTGCATCTCGGCCTGACCGAGGCGGGCATGGGCTCGAAGGGCATTGTCGCCTCGTCGGCAGCCATGGGGATTTTGCTGCAGCAGGGCATTGGCGACACCATTCGCGTGTCGCTGACCCCTGAACCGGGCGGTGATCGCACGCTCGAAGTCACGGTCGCGCAGGAATTGCTGCAAACCATGGGCTTTCGCACGTTCGTGCCGCTGGTTGCCGCCTGCCCCGGTTGCGGGCGCACCACCTCAACGGTGTTTCAGGAACTGGCACGCGATATTCAGGACCATATCCGCGCCTCGATGCCAGCATGGAAACAGCTTTATCCGGGTGTCGAGGCGCTCAATGTCGCGGTCATGGGCTGCATCGTCAACGGCCCGGGCGAGAGCAAACATGCCGATATCGGCATATCGCTGCCCGGCACCGGCGAAACTCCCGTTGCGCCGGTGTTCATTGATGGCAAGAAGGCCGCAACCCTGCGCGGCCCGACCATCGCCAATGATTTCAAGGCGATGGTGCAGGCCTATATCGAGCAGCGCTTTAGCGGAGCCTCTGCCGCACCGTCAAAATGACAGTGCTTTCACCTGCTTGACACCCGGCAGCGCCCGCACCTTGGCGAGCACGCCTTCAGGCACTTTGCCGTCAACCGCCACCAGCGCAATCGCCGAGCCGCCTTCTTCATCGCGGCCGAGCGCAAAGGTCGCGATATTTACAGAGGCATCGCCGAGCAGGCCGGCAAAGCGGCCGATGAAGCCGGGCTTGTCCTCGTTGGTGACATAAATCATGTCGGGGGCGAATTCAGCGTCGACCTGGATGCCCTTGATCGAGATGATGCGGGCACGGCCATCATGCAGCACCGTGCCGGAGACCGACCGCACCTGCTTGTCGGTCGCCACTTCCAGCGTGATCAGCGATTCATAATCGCCATCGGCGGCCCGCGTCACCTCATCAATCATGATGCCGCGCTCCTTGGCGACGATCGGGGCCGAAACCACATTCACATCCGACAGCAACGGGCGCAGCAGCCCGGCGATGGCCGAGGCGGTGAGCGCCTTGGTCTTGAGGCCCGCCACCTGGCCCTCATAGCGGATGGTGACCTTGTGCAGGCCGGTTTCGGTGAGTTGTCCCGCAAAAGAACCGAGCTTTTCGGCCAGCGCGATGAAGGGCTTCAGCTTGGGGGCTTCCTCCGCCGTGATCGAGGGGAAATTGACGGCGTTGGAGATCGCCCCGCGCATCAGATAATCCGACATCTGCTCGGCGACTTGCAGCGCGACATTTTCCTGCGCCTCGCTGGTTGCCGCGCCCAGATGTGGTGTGCAGACCACGTTGGGGTGGTTGAACAGCGGGTTGGCCTTGGCCGGCTCCTCGACAAATACGTCAAAGGCCGCACCCGCGACATGGCCCGAATCCAGCGCCGCGCGCAGGGCGACTTCATCGACCAGGCCACCACGGGCGCAATTGATGATTCGCACGCCCTTTTTGGTCTTGGCGATATTTTCCGCCGACAGGATGTTTTTAGTTTGCGGCGTCATTGGCGTATGCAGCGTGATGACATCGGCGCGGGCGAGAAGTTGGTCAAGTTCGACTTTCTCGACGCCAATATCCAGGGCGCGCTCCGGCGTCAGGAACGGATCATAGGCAATAACCCGCATTTTCAGGCCGATGCCACGCTCGGCCACAATCGAGCCGATATTGCCGCAGCCGATGATGCCGAGCACCTTGCCGGTGAGTTCGACACCCATGAAGCGATTCTTCTCCCATTTGCCCGCCTGCGTCGAGGTATCGGCCGCCGGGATTTGGCGAGCGAGCGCAAACATCAGCGCAATGGCGTGTTCGGCAGTGGTGATGGAATTGCCAAACGGCGTGTTCATGACAATCACGCCGCGCGCCGTAGCGGCGGGAATATCGACATTGTCAACACCAATGCCTGCCCGGCCAATGACCTTCAGCCTGGTGGCATTTTCCAGGATTTTGGCCGTGACCTTGGTGGCCGAGCGGATGGCAAGGCCGTCATACTGGCCAATGACGGCGGCCAGTTTGTCCTTGTCCTTGCCAAGATCAGGCTGGAAATCGACCTCGATGCCATGATCCTTGAAAATCTGGATGGCGGCGGGGGAGAGGGCATCAGAAATGAGAACGCGGGGCATGGGGAGGTTCCTTCAAGGATGAGATTGGGGGGTTCAGCCGCTCATGAAGCGGCGAAGGGCACGGGGCAGCTAAGGGCACGGCGCGGCCCCGGCTTCAGGCCAGAGGCTTTCGGCGGGGACGGCGCAACGCGAAATTTCGGCTCAAGCCGCTTTGACGAGCTTGGCTTTTTCCTGCGCGAAGGCCCAGTCCAGCCACTGCGTCAGCAACGCGACATCGGTGGCTTCCACCGTCGCACCGCACCAGATACGCAGGCCGGGCGGGGCATCGCGATAGGCACCGATATCAAAGGCGACTTTTTCCTTGTCCAGCACCGTGGCGAGGCCCTTGGCGAAGGCCGCTTGCGCCTCGGGGGGGAGCGCCGTAATCGCCGGATCCACCACCTTCAGGCAGACGCTGGTGTTGGAGCGGGTTTCGGCCCGGCGGGCGAGATGCTCGACCCATGGAGTTTTGGCCACCCAGTCGGCCAGCACTTTGGCATTGGCGTCAGCCCGCGCGACAAGGCCATCCAGCCCGCCAACGCTCTCGCTCCAATGAAGCGCATCAAGATAATCCTCAACGCAGAGCATCGAAGGCGTATTGATGGTTTCACCCGCAAAAATGCCCTCGATCAGCTTGCCGCCCGAAGTGAGGCGGAAAATTTTCGGCATCGGCCAGGCCGGGGTATAGGTCAAAAGCCGCTCGACGGCGCGCGGCCCCAAAATCAACATGCCGTGCGCAGCCTCGCCGCCCAGCACTTTTTGCCAGGAGAAGGTGACGACATCGAGCTTGGAGAAATCAAGCTTCTGCGCGAAAGCCGCGGAGGTCGCGTCGCAGATGGTCAGACCCTTGCGGTCCGCCGGGATAAAATCAGCATTGGGCACGCGCACGCCCGACGTGGTGCCATTCCAGGTGAACACGACGTCATGATCAAAATTGATCGACTTCAGATCGACAATCTCGCCATAGGGCGCGGTCAGCTTGCGGGCATCTTTCAGCTTGAGCTGTTTGACGGCATCGGAAACCCAGCCATCGCCGAAGCTCTCCCATGCAACCATGTCGACCGGGCGCTGGCCGAGCAGGCTCCACATCGCCATCTCGACGGCGCCGGTATCTGACGCGGGCACAATGCCGATGCGATAATCGGCAGGCACGTCCAGCACCTTGCGGGTAAGGTCGATAGCTTTTTTGAGTTTGTTTTTGCCGATGGAGGCCCGGTGCGAACGCCCAAGTGCGGCATCCTTGAGGGCTTCAACAGACCAGCCAGGGCGCTTGGCGCAGGGGCCGGAAGAAAATTGCGGATTTACCGGCCGCTGGCCGGGCATAATATTCGTCATGATTGACCATCCTCTCAGATGGGCGCCTCCCGTTGGGGGGAAGTGTCCCGGCGCTGCGGTTAGGCCGATGCCTGCGCGCCGTCAAGCGCAATTATGCCGCAGGTAGGCAGCAGGGTTAAGGCAAAATGAAAAACGCGGGCCTTGCGAGGCCCGCGCTGACTTTTCGGAAAATGAAAAATCGCAGCGATCAGAACCGCTTGACTCAGAACCGCTTGACGATGGGTTCCTGCGGAGCCGGTTCCCAGGCGGCAGGCTGCGCCTGCGCGTAACCGCCGAATGTCCACAACATGCCGAGATGGAAGTCGTTGGAGGCGAGGTTATAGCGGTGCACCTCATTCGGGCAGCCAGCAGGAATAGTGCAGGCGATCACGCCTGATTTCGTTGCCCCCATGTTGAGATAACGATACCCCAATTCCATTTTCAGGTTCGGGTTGATGGTATAATCAAGACCCGCCATAAGCGCCCAGGCAAGGCTGGTGTTTGAGTGTGTCTTGGCATAACCATAGCCGCCGTTGCCGGTTCCAAGCGCTGACGTGCTGCCCGCACCTTGGTCAGAAAGACCCGATACGGTGTTGTAGGACATGCCGACGCCCGCACCCAGATAGGGAGTGACTCGGCTCCAGGTGCCAAGATCAACATAGCCGTTGGCCATTACAAGCGCATGGCTGATGTTGGCTCCATAATGATCAAAGCCGGTATAGGGCCCATTGGCATCGGTACCCGTGTAGGATTCCGTAGCGCGCATCGCCGTATCAGCACGATATTCTTCGGTCACGTCAGCACGGAACCAATCATTGAACTGGTAGCCAACGCCGGCGTCGATAAAGGCCCCTCCACCCACCGACGCGTCATTCACTTGAAAACCAGGCACAGGAGCGTTGAAGCTCGGCCTCAATGAACTCAGATAGGTGTCACCTACCCCGACATCGCCGCGCAAATACCAACCGCCGCTTGACGGCGCGATATAGGCCTCGGGAGCTGGCGGGGGCGGTGGTGGCAGCAGATCGGCGGCGCGGGCCATCCCGCTGAGGGCGACAACACTGGTCGCGGCAAGCGCAAGGGCACGATACAAGCCCATCTTCAACATCCTTTTAGAAAGGCCAGAGCCTATGCTGCTGGCGGTGATCAACGAGACCAACACTGCCGCGCAAAGTTTAAGATTGACTTAAGCTTAAAAATTAACCTTGAGACTTGTTTAAATGGATAAATATCAGTATGTTATAGACGATTTCTGACGATGCATAAACATCGCATGCGGGGCAATTCGCGCCGCATGCGATGTCGATTTTTGCTTATGAAAGAGTTTGTCGGAAGCACGCCGTCGCGATTACATCCGCGCTGAGCGCCCTGCGTTGGGCGCTCCATGGTCTTCGCGCTGCGCCTCGCTGTTTTTCTCGCGATTTTCCAGGCCCTGCGCCTTGTTCAGTTCTTCCTGCGCCTCAGCTTGGCGGCCTTTGGCTTCTTCAAGCTGCGAGCCAAGATCGGTGGCGGAATTTTTGAGATTATCGCGACGCGCCCGGGCGGCGCGGGCATAAGTGGAATAAGCAAAATGCGCCGGATCGGTATTACCGGTGCGCGTTTCTTCATTGGTGATCTCGCGGTTGAGTTCCAGCGCCATGCGCGAAAACTCGGCGATCATGGTCTCAAGCTGCGCCACCCGGCGCCGGCTTTCCTCGACCTGGAACCGCTTAAGGCGGAGAATGGCATCACGCGACTTCATATTACGCCTACTCCTAAAACTGCAAAGCTGGGTGCGCCCTGATTCAACCCCCGGACTTCACCACAGACAAATCTATGGCGCATGGAAGTTGCATCTTCCTTACCAGCCAACAAAACGCTATTGCTGAGGACGAATCAGTTGCGTTGTCGGCGTTGACGGGCCCGAAACCCGTGCGAAAGCGCACTTTTTCCGGTGCCAGTTCTCCTGCGCCGCTTGTGATCGTTTTCCGCGGCGTTTTTCATCGCGATGATAAATTATTAACCAATCAGTCGTAGCGTTATGGTTGACGATTAACCAACATCACGTTGGGCCTTGAACTGACGGAGCGTTAGCGCCGTTAGGGCTGCAAGGTTTGATAGCTGCGGGACATGGTGGGGACCTGACATGCGGGTTTTATTGATAGAAGATGACCGCGCTACGGCTCAAAGCATCGAACTGATGCTGAAGTCCGAGAATTTCAATGTCTATGCCACCGATCTGGGTGAGGAAGGCGTCGATCTCGGCAAACTGTATGATTATGACATCATCTTGCTTGATTTGAATCTGCCCGACATGTCCGGCTATGAGGTGCTGCGCACCCTGCGGGTCGCCAAGGTCAAGACGCCGATCTTGATTTTGTCAGGCCTCGCTGGCATTGAAGACAAGGTCAAGGGCCTCGGCTTTGGCGCAGACGATTATCTCACCAAGCCGTTCCATAAGGACGAATTGGTCGCCCGCATTCACGCCATCGTGCGCCGCTCGAAGGGCCATGCCCAATCGGTGATTGCCACCGGCGATCTCATCGTCAATCTCGACCAGAAAACGGTTGAGGTCTCCGGGTCGCGGGTGCATCTGACCGGCAAGGAATATCAGATGCTGGAGCTGCTCTCGCTGCGCAAGGGCAC
>VFSW01002285.1_pt1 | contig 28975 bp, 26 predicted proteins | sample 5358111 | NCBI WGS metagenome assembly VFSW01 (sample SAMN11554181, study PRJNA540505) | mine drainage metagenome | isolation source: sediment from site ElyBrook_90M | place: USA: Ely Copper Mine, Vershire, VT | collected 2017 | reverse complement strand
GACCCCGATCATGACCGAACCCACTTCCGCCCCCGAGATCCCCGAGGTCCGGCTAAAGGACCTCTCCCCCTCGGTTTCGCCGGTCGAGCTCGTCGCGCGGATCGTCCTCGCCGAACGGCGCGAGGTCACGCGCCGGACGGACGGAAGCCGACGCCCCCTCCTCTCGGGGCTCCTGAGCGACGGCACGGCCAGCGTTCGGTTCACTTGGTGGGACCCGCCGCGCGAGGGGGTCGAGCGCGGCACGGTCGTGCGCGCCGTCGGCGCCGAGGTTCGCGAGTTCCGGGGTCGGCCCGAGGTGTCGTTCACCTGGCGGACCCGAATCGGCTCCGCGAGCCCGGCCGAGCTCCCGCGGGTGGATGCCGAGTCGATCCCTTTCCGCACGGTCCGGGAGCTCGCCGCCCCCATGGAAGGGTTCCGGGTCGAGGTTCGGATCCTCCGAGTCGCCCCTCGCACCGTGACCGTCGGTACGGAGCGGCGCGTCCTCTTCGACGGGCTCGCCGCGGATCGGACGGGGGCGATCGTCCTCTCCGCCTGGAGCGACTTCGGCCTGCGCGCTGGCGAGGCCGTACGCATCGCGGGCGGATACGTGCGGAGCTTCCGCGGTCGTTCGCAGCTCGTCCTGGACGAGCGGGCATCGGTGGTCCGCATCGAAGGGAACGAACTTCCCGACCCGGCGTCGCTGCTGATGGGCCCGCCGCGGTCGATCGCCCGCGTCGAGGACGAAGGCGGCGGGGAGACCGTCGCGATCGAGGGCATCGTGGTCGGGCTCCTGCCTCCGAGCGGTCTTGTGTATCGTTGCCCGACCTGCGAGCGCTCGGTGAAGAACGGTCTCTGTCGTATCCACGGCTCGGTCGAGGGGCAACCGGACCTGCGGGCGCGCATCGTTCTGGACGACGGGACCGGTGCGTTGACGGTCAACGCCGGCCGAGCCGACACGGAACGGCTTTCGGGCCTGACGCTCGAGGAGGCTCGGCGCCGCCTACGGGAGCGGCCCGATGCGAGCCTGATCGAGGAGGAGATCCTGGAGCGCCTGCTCGGCCGCCGGTTCCGCATCCGCGGCCAGGGAACGAAAGACGACTTCGGCGTGACCGTTTCCCCGGAGTCGATCGAGCCGGTGGACGTCGACCTGGACGCGACCGCCCAAGAGCTCGCCGCGCGGCTCGGGGAGGGCCGACCCTGACGCTCCGCGAGCCCGCCTGGCGGGTGACCGCCCGGGAGCTCGAAGGCGCACTCGAGGAAGAGAAGGGCGTGGGGGAACGTGCCGCCAGCTACCTCCTCTCACCGTTCGGGGCGCGGATGAACCGGGTCCTTGTCACGGGCACGCTCTCTCCCGCCGAACCGATCGGCCGTGACGAGAGCCAGCCGTTCTGGAGGGCGCGGCTCAGCGACCCGACCGGCGCCGTCGCCGTCACCGCCGGGAGCTTCCAGCCCCGCGCGATGGCCCAGCTCCGGGCGTCAAGCGCACCGCGGCCCGCGATCGTCGTCGGAAAGGCCCACCTCTTCCGGGGCCGTGACGGCGTCGGCTACGTCTCCGTGCGGGCGGAGGCGGTGCGGTTCGTCGCCGAGTCGGACGAGCGCGCGGTCCTCGCCGACATCGTTCGTCAGACGCTCGACCGCCTCGACCTCCTCGAGCGAATCGCGAAGGGCCCGTCCGTCCCGAACGCCACGTTCGTTGCCGATGGGACGCCCCGCGCCTGGCTCCGCGCCGCCCACGCAGCGCGCGCGCGCTACCCCGCGGGGCACCGGGCCGCGTTCCGGCGGCAGCTGCGCGCGGCCGTACGCCGCGGGGCCGGCGACGCGGGGCCGGTCGCCTCGCCGACCGGACCCCCCGCGACCGTGACCGTTACGCGCACCCCCGCGCCCCGGGTCCCTCCGACCCCGTCGCCGGCCGACCGGGCGGAAGAGTCCGTGTTCCTCGACCAGCTCGACGAGATCGCCGAGGTGTCGGTGGATGGCTATGCGGACCTGAAGGAGCTCCTCGGCCGCGTCGCCGGGCGCGGGATGGCCGCTCCGCGGGCCGAGGCGGTCCTGAGCCGCCTCGAAGAAGAAGGGGTGGTGGAGGAGCCGATCGTCGGAAAGCTCCGCCGGGCGTAGCCCGCGTCGCGCGCACGAGCATTTATATCGCCCCCGGGCTCGGGGCGCGGGGGAATGAGGACCACCTGTCTCTCCGAACTCGTGACGAGACCAGCGACGAGCTGACCCCCAACTCCTGAATCCGTCGGATCACCATGGCACCACCGCGACCGTCCCGGCTCGTTCCGATCCTATTCGTCGTGCTCCTGATCGCCGGCGCGGGCATCGCCACCGCACTGCTCTACGAGTTCAACCACCCGAGCCCGGGCGCGGCGGTGCGCACGGTCGCGGTCGGCGACAACGTGACGGTGAACTACATCGGCTCCTTCGGGAGCACCCCGCAGCTCGGGCGGGTCTTCGACACCTCGCTCTACGCCGTCGCGACCAACAACGTCTCCTACCCGAAGTCCCTCGAGTTCTCCTACCGGGGGAGCGCCTCCCAGTACACGCCGCTCGGGGTGCACGTGGGCGGTTCGGCGCCGTCGGGCGGCTACTCGATCAACGGGGTCACGTTCGGGAGCGTTGTGCCAGGGTTCTGGCAGGGCCTGCTGGGGCTTCCCGTGAACCACACCGCGTGGGTGACGTTCCCGGCGAGCCTCGGATACGGTCCCGTGAACCCGACCTGTCTCGCCACGCAGCCTCTCTCGTTCACGGTGCCGGCCGTGGTGAGCGTCGCCGCGGATGCGTTCGCCACGTTGTATCCGGGGATCAACGCCACCGCCGGGACGGAGTTCACCGACCCCGCGTACGGCTGGACGGACCTCGTCTTTTCCACGAACGCGACCGCGGTTGTCGTCGAGCATCTTCCGCCCCTCGGATGGACGGTGCCTCGCGTCGGGTGGCCCCAGGTAGTGACCGGGCTCTCCGCTTCGACGATCTCGATCACGAACCGGCTGACGGCCGCGAACGCGGGGCTCGTGCTCGGCAAGGTCTCGGGCGCGGGAACCTGCGGCAACACTCAGTTCATCGTCTCCGCAGTGAACACGGCCAACGGGACGTATACCGAGAACTTCAACCGTGAGGTCGTCGGCGCGTCCTTGACTTTCGAAGTGACGATCGTCCGGTTCTACTGAGCCGGGCTCCGGTCTCGAACGGAGGCGGGTCAGCCCCCGAGCGTGATCTTCCCGCGCTTGAGAAGTTCCTCGAGCTGAGCCTCGGCCGTCGACTCGAGGAGGTCGGAGGAGGGCCGGTGGGACCGCGAATAGGTTCGTAGCGTCTTCCGGGCCTCGTCGCGTCGGGCGCGGATCTCGGCGAGGGTCTTCCGGCCCTCCCGCTCCGCCTCGAAGATCTCCCGGCTCACCGCGTCGACCTTCGCCATAACCTCGGCCCGGGCCCGGCCCTTCGCCCGTAACTCCGCGACCAGCCCGCCGGCGGTGACGAGCTTCGAACGGACGGCGCGCATCTTCTCGTCCCGGAGCGTCCGGGTCGTGGCGAGTTCGCGCCCCAGGCGCTCGGCGTCGGCGCGCGCGGCGGCGACCCGCGCCTCGGCCTCCAGGCGCTGCCGCTCGTGCTCGGCGACCACGGCGGTCCTCGCCTCCCCCTCCTTGAGCTCCTTCGACTTCTGGCGCAGGGTGGCGATGAGCGCATTCTCGTCGTCGAGCGAGAGGGCCCGGGTCTGTTGAGCGAGCTCGAGGTCGGCGATCTCGCGCTTCAGGCGCTCGGGATTGATCCGTTCTCCCGGAGCGAACGTGAGGCGAAGCTCCCGCAGCTGGATCACCGCCTCGTCGACCTTTCCCCGCGCCGCGTCCCGTTGGCGTCGCAGCTCGGAAAGTCGCCGGCCGAGCTCGCCGTGCTCGCGGTAGAGCTCCTCCACCTCGACCTGAGGAGCTTGCCGGCGGTCGTACAGCTCCTTCTGCTCGGAAGAGAGTCGGCGCATCTCGGCGATCAGGTCGCCGCGCCGACGGTAGAGCCCGTCGAGCTGGCGGTCGATCGCGTGCAGCCGGTCCTGGTCCTCCCGTTCCCGGCGTTCTTCCTCGTCGGAGAGTACGGCTCGCGGTGGCACGGAACGAGCAAGACGACGAGGGTCAGAAAAGCCCTTCTAGCGGACCCCAGGGGCCGTTTCGGGGCGCCGGTCGGCCACCCACCAGAGGTGGAAGTCGGTCCGGAGCTCCGCGGCCCCCCGCTCGAAGCCCGGCCGGGCGAAACGGGCGAGCGTTTCCCGCCGGTAGTAGCGCATCGGGCCCTCGTGCGGGCCGCCCGAGTAGACGTCGGGGGCGACCTCGGTGCCTTGTCCGTAATGAGGATCGGTGGTCGAGCGCACCGCGAACAGGTGCGCGCCGCCCGGCCGCAGCGCGCGATAGATCCCGGCGAGGAGCTGGTCGAGCTCCTCTTCCGGGAGGATCATGTAGAGGGCGTGGGCATAGACGACGTCGAACCCCCCGGGCGGTGCCGCTTCGACCTCGTCCCTGGCCGACCCCCGGACGAACTCGGGATTCCCCGGCCCGGGGGCCCTCGAGCGGGCCCGTTCGATGGCGACCGAAGAATGGTCGACGGCGCGCACCCGGGCGCCGGCACGGGCGAGGACGAACGAATCCCGACCGGGACCGCACCCCAACTCGAGTACCCGGGCCCCGGCCGGCGGCTGGGGGAACCGCTCGAGGGCCCAGGAGACGAAGTGGCTCGGTTCACGGCCGAATCGGTCGGGACTCCGGGCGTAGAGTCGGTCGGAGATCGCCCGCCGTTCCGCCTCGTCGGGCCAGTTCACCGGGGGCCCGTCGGGCGTCGTCGCTGCCTCCCCCCGCGGCGCGGGACCCGGCGGATCGGACGGACGAACCGTTGGGCGGCGAAGAGCGCCGCGGGAACCGCCGCGTCGATGTTCACGACCGCGATCGGCGCGCAGGACTGCAGCATGGCGGAAAGTGCGGCTTCCCCCCGTCCGCCGCGGCCGTAGCCTACCGAGGTCGGCACGCCGACCACGGGAGCCCGCACGAGCCCTGCGAGGACGGTCGGGAGCGCTCCCTCCCTTCCGGCGAAAACGATGTAGAGCTCGGGACGACGGGCCTCGAGGCGTCGGACGGCGCGGAACAGTCGGTGCAGGCCCGCGACCCCCACGTCGTAGGCGGTCACGACACGGATCCCGAGCTCGGTGAGGATCGCCCCGGCCTCCTCCGCGAGCGGGACGTCACTCGTACCCGCAGTGACGAGCGCGACGAGCCCGTCCCGATAGGTGACCCCGAGCGGGCCCGCGAGCCGAAGCACGCGACCTGCGGCGAGCGAGCGGACCGAGAGCCGCCTCTTTCGAACCTCGACCGACAGGGCCCGCCGCTGGGCGGCGGTCGGGCGCGAGACCAGGGCACCGTCGCCGCGGGTGGAGAGCGCCCGGAGAATCCCGAGCAGGTGCGCCACGCTCTTCCCCTCCCCGAGCACGACCTCCGGAACGCCCACGCGCCGGGCGCGGTCCCGGTCGAGACGTGCGTACCCTCCGACCGGAAGTTCACGGGCGGCGGAGCGAGGGGCGAGCGTTGTCACGCCCCGAGGGACCGGAAACGGAACATAACCTCCTCGCTGCGGGCTCCGGGAGGGCTCTCCGCCCGCCCCCGGGCCTCGCACCTGCGTCCCTCCCATAGCGGAGACTACGTGCGCGTATGCCGGTCCGACCGCGCGGGCGCAGTGAGTCGAGCTCGCGTCGATACCGACGCCTCCGGGGTGACTACGAGTTCCTCGCCGCCTGCCCGCGAGGGGGTGCTCCCTTTCTTCGCATTCGGGAGGAGATCGGTCGCTTACCTCCCCGGTCGCCGTCCCGACCGGACCGCTTTCCCTGCCGGGGAGCCCGCCCTAAGGTCAGGTCTACCCAAGCCGTGATATAGCGGGCGCCGGTGGCACGCCCGCCTTCGACCGATGCCCGATTTCTCCCTCTCGCCCGAACAAGAGAGCCTGCGGGACCTGGCCCGGAAGTTCGCCCGCACCGAGATGGCCCCGCACGCGGCCGAATGCGACCGAACGGCGCGGTTTCCCGAGGAGATCTACCGCAAGGCGTTCGAGCTCGGGCTGATGAATCTGAACGTTCCCACCGAGTACGGTGGAAGCGGTCTCGGCGTGCTCGACCAGTGCCTGATCGTCGAGGAGCTCGCGTACGCCTGCGGCGGGATGACCACGTCCATCATCGCGAACTGCCTCGCCCTCGAGCCGATCCTCCTCGGGGGAACTCCCGAGCAGAAGGAGAGGTTCCTCAAGCCGTTCTGCGCCGACTACCAGTTCGCCTCCTTCGCCCTGACCGAGCCGTCCGGCGGGAGCGATGCGGGAGCGCTCCGCACCCGGGCCCGACGCGAGGGGGACCACTACGTGCTCGACGGGGAGAAGTGCTTCATCACCAACGCCCCCCATGCTTCCCTCTACACGGTCTTCGCGACCGTCGACCCGGCCCTGCGTCACAAGGGGGTCACGGCGTTCGTCGTGCCCCGTACGACGGAGGGGGTGACGCCGGGCAAGGACGAGGAGAAGATGGGCCACCGTGCCTCCTCGACCGGCACCGTCCGCTTCGACGGGGCGCGGGTGCCCGCGGCGAACCGCCTCGGGGGGGAGGGCGACGGGTTCTCCCTCGCCATGCGTACGCTCGATCAGACCCGGACCCCCATCGGGTCGCTCGCGACCGGTATCGCCCAGGCGGCCCTCGACCACGCCGCGGCGTACGCGCTGAAACGCCATTCGTTCGGGAAGCCGATCGCCGAGCACCAGGCGATCCAGATCAAGCTCGCCAACATGGCCCAGTCGATCCATGCCGCACGCCTGCTCACGTGGCATGCCGCGTGGAAGATCGACCGGGGCGAGCGAGGTACGCTCGAGTCGTCGATCGCAAAGTGCTTCGCCTCCGATGCCGCCCTCCACGTCGCGGACGAGGCGCTCCAGACGTTCGGCGGGTACGGCTACATGAAGGAGTACCCCGTCGAAAAGCTCCTGCGAGACGCGAAGCTCACCCAGATCTACGAGGGCGCGAACGAGATCCAGCGGTCGGTGATCGCGCGCGAACTGCTGCGCTCCTACGAGTAGTCGAGGAGCGCGACACCGTGGAGATCGTGGTCTGCGTGAAGCCGGTCCCCGAGGGGGAGACCCGACTGCGGGCCTCCGCCGATGGGGCGTCGCTCGACCCCGAGGCGGTCAAGTTCGTTCTGGCGGGCTACGACGAGTCCGCGGTGGAGCAAGCCCTGCTCCTCAAGGAGTCACTGCCGGGCTCGAAAGTACATGCGGTCTCCTTGGGGCCGGCCCCCCGGACCGAAGAGGTCCTGCGGGCCGCGATCGCCCTCGGGTGCGATGCGGCCACCTGGGTCGACTCCGGACCCGCGGCGTCGCCGGATCCGATCGACGTCGCCCGGGCGCTCGCCGCGGCGCTCGCCCCGCTTCCCCACGATCTGGTGCTGCTCGGTAAGCAGGCGGGCGACGACGAAGAGGGGCTCGTCCCCGCGGCGCTCGCGGAGTTCCTCGGCGTTCCCGACGTGGGCCACGTCGTAGACCTTCGTTGGGATGCGGGACGCTCCCGGTTCACCTTCCGACGCGCGGTCGAGGCCGGTCAGGAGACCTGGGAAGCCCCCGCGCCGCTCGTCGTCGCGCTCCAGCAGGCGTGGAACGACCCGCGTACGGCGAAGCTGCCGGCGATCCTGAAGTCCCGCAAGGTGCCGATCGCGAGGGTCCCGCCGGTCGCCCTCGTCCCGGGCGTCGGCCGGAGTCAGTCCGTGCGCTTCGAGCTCCCGCCGCCCCGGAGCGGGGCACGTCTCGTAGACTTCCAGACGCCTGAGCAAGCCGCCGAGAAGCTCGTGAAGCTGTTGCGTGAGGAGGCGAAGGTCTTCCCGTGACCGAGCGCGTTCTCGTCGTCGGAGAGCTGCTCACCGACCGCCTGTCGGGCTCCACGGTCGAGGCGATCGGAGCGGGCGCCCGCCTCGCGGGCGGAGCCTCCTCCGTCGTTGGGTTTCTCGCGGGCGCTACCGCCCGGTCCCGGGCCCCCGAGTTCGGCCGATACGGCGTGACCGAGGTCGCGATCCTCGAGGATCCCGCCTGCGAGGGGGCGCCGGTCGCCGCGCTTGTGACGGCCGTCGTCGCGGCCGCGACCGAGCTCGGGACCGAGACGATCCTGCTCGCGGGAACGTCGTTCGGCCGGGACCTTGCCGGCCGGCTCGCGGCGCGGTGGGGCGCCACCGCCGCGACCGGCGTGACCGAGATCACCCGCGTCGGGAGCACGCTCGAGCTGCGTCGACCGGTCTTCGGGGGCCGCGCGACGGAGACCCGGCGCATCGAAGGTGGCCGGGCGGTCCTGGCCCTGCGACCCCATGCGTTCCCCTCGGCGACCGAGGCACCGTGCGAGACCCGGCTCCGCCCGATCGTGGCTCCCGCAGTCCCGGAGCTCCTCCGTGCCGCGCATCGCACCGGCCTCGAAGCGAGCCCGGGGGGCGCGGGCCCGGGCCTTGCCGAGGCGGCGGTCGTGGTGTCGGGGGGTCGCGGCCTCCGAGCTCCGGAGAACTTCCGCCTGGTGGAGGAGCTCGCCGCCGCCCTCGGTGCGGCGGTCGGCGCGTCCCGGGCAGTCACGGATGCCGGCTGGCGCCCTTCGTCGCTCCAGGTCGGGCAGACCGGTAAGGCGGTCTCGCCGCAACTCTACATCGCGGTCGGGATCTCGGGCGCGATCCAGCACTTGGTCGGGATGATGAGCTCGCGCGTGATCGTCGCGATCAACTCCGACGCTTCCGCCCCGATTTTCAAGGTCGCCGATTACGGCGTGGTCGGGGATCTCTTCCAGATCCTCCCCGCGCTCACGAACGAGGTCCGCCGGGTCCGGGGCCAGTAACCCTCGGCCTACACGTCGCGGACGACGTCGATCCCGTCCCGGACGAGCTGCAGGGTGGAAAGGCCCGCGGCTTTCTGGGCCTTGCGCACGAGACGCCGGAGGGGTTGTTTCGGTGCCCCGGTCTCGGTCATCATGGCGTGGAGGAGGTCGGTCGCGAACTTGGGGTAGGCGGTGTAGTACCGCGGGTTCCACTTCACTTCGTCCATCCGCTCGAAGTCGCGGAAGTCCGCCAAGATCCCCGAGCGCTCGAGACGCCGGTCGTAGGCGGCGAGCCGGGCAGAGGAGGCCTCCTTCGACAGGCGCGCCTCGAGCGCGGTCTCGGCCGCGGCGATCCCCGACCGCACGGCGTAGTTCATCCCCTGGATCACGAGCCCGTTCGAGAAGACGAAGCCGGCAGCATCGCCCGCCACCATCCATCCTTCCCCGTGGAACGCGCTCGGCCGGCTCGCCCACCCCGAGCTGATGAGCTTCGCGCCGTACTCGACGAGCTCGGCGCCCTTGAGGCGATTCGCGATGGTGGGGTGCAGCTTGAACCGCTCGACGAGCTCCTGGGAGTAGACCCCCTTGCCGTAGAGCGAGGCGATATTGACGATCAGGCCGAGAGAGATCGTGTCGCGGTTGGTGTAGAGGAATCCCCCGCCGAGGACCCCGGAGGGGAAGAGCCCGGTCACCCACTCCTCGGCATGGCCCTCCCCCGGGCCGACCTGGAAACGGTCCTCGATCACCGACGGGTCGAGACGGTAGACCTCCTTGATCCCGAGCTCGGTCGCCTCGCCCGAAAGGCGCGACGCGGGCCGGATCGGCGTTCCGAGCGAGACTCGGGAGTTCGTGCCGTCGGCCACGATCGTCACGGGAGCGGTCATCGTCTCGCCTTCCTGGACGACCCCCCGGACGCGGGAGCCCTCCCAGAGGAGACGCTCGACCGGCACGCCCGGCACGACGGTCGCGCCGGCGGCCTCGGCTTGCTGGGCGAGCCACGCATCCGTGCGCGCCCTCAGGACCGAGTGCGCGACGTACGGCTCTTTCTTCCAGTCTCCGTCCTCGAAATCGAACGAGGCGGACCGCTCGCCGGTCAAGAGCCCGAAGCGCTTGCGCACGATGTGGCGCTCGAGGGGCATCTCGCGCCACCAGTTCGGCAGAATCGCGTCGAGGTCGTGGCCCCAGAGGATCCCGCCCGAGAGGTTCTTCGCGCCCGCTGCCGAACCGCGTTCGAGCAGCAAGACGTTCGCCCCGCCCTGGGCGAGCCGGATCGCGGCCGCACACCCGGCCATGCCGGCGCCCACGACGATGGCGTCGAACTCGTCGGCCATACGAGGCCCGACGGAGGCGGCGCGGCCCATTTAACCCTGCTCGGCCCCCGGGCCGTACGGCGGCGGGCCGGAGCGCCGTACGCCCCCCTTTCGGACGCCGAACGAGCGGCCCGGCTGCGGGGGCTCATGCTTGGGGGAGGAGGTAGCCCCAGAGCTCGGCGAACCGACTGACCATTTCCTCCCGGAAGTTCTCGCGGTAGGTGCCGAGCAATCGGACCGCCTGCTGGGGATGGGCCACGCGGTAGCGACGTGTGATGTTATCGAGCTCGCCCTGAACGAGCCCGGCCTGCACGAGCCGTGTGAGGTGAAAGTAGACGGTCGACTTCGACAGCCGAAGGCGTTCGGCGAGGTCGGACGGGCTCAGGCCGGGGCTACCGAGCAGGGTGAGGAGAATGCCACGGGGGTTCTCTCCTCGCAGGAAGACGAGGTACTTGCGGTCGTCCCAGGTGAGGTCCGAGGCGAAATAGAAGTCCCGGTTCGGCGCCCGCTCCCGTCGGAGGACCCCGGCGGTAGCCATCCGATCGAGATGGTAGGAGGTCTCGCCCCAGCCGAGTCCCACGAGACGCTGGATGTCGCGCGCCGAAAGCCCCGGGTTCTTCGAGACAGCGTCGAAGATCCGTTGCCGGGTCTCGAGACGAAGGACATCATCCATGTTCGGGAGGGCGGGAAGAGGGGAACCGAACGAAGAGGGGGAGGTTCAGCAGGAAGACGGTGAGCACGAGGAGCGCGAGCGGGACGAGCCCGATGTCGAGGGACGGCTCTTGGTCGGGAAAGATCGCCGCGAAGAGGGACGTCGCCCCCACCACTGCGAGTAGCAGGAGGCCGAGGCCAATGGCGAGGAACCGCAGGTCCCGGTAGTCCCGGCGGGCGAGCAGCGCCATCGCCGCCATCGTTCCGGCGAGGACGAGGAGGACCACGGACAGTAGCGTCTCGACGAGCTCCACGTTCCCTCCCCGGATCGGCTCCGTCGAGACGGGGGGGACCGTAGATAAGGGGTGCCGTTGGTCGCAGGGATCCTCCCGGTAGCCCGGGCCGAGCGCAGCCGGCCCTTCGGTATGTTCGATTCGAGGGGGCCGTGCCTCACGGTGCGGCGGCAGGTCCGCCGGTGCCGCTTCGGAGCTCGATCGGTCCTGAGCCCGCCGGTGGGGGGGCGAGGACCCCTTCCGATCGGGAGAGCGATCCGACGCACCCGAAGGTCATGCCCCCCGGGGTGCGGAGGGTGTTTCCGCCCCAGCTCACGGGAGGGTAGTCCCACACGCGGACTCGGAGCAGCGCGGGACGAGGATCCGAACCGGCGGTCCCCTCGGGTAGGGGTCCCCGCAAGAGCCCATGGCGGGACCCGGTTTCGAGCCAGACTGCCAGCGCGCGCGCTCCCCGCTGGCACGTGGAATAGACGACGTACCCGGAGAGGTCGATCGGTGACGAGACGGGTCCCGCGACCATCCGGTCCCCCGGGGAGCCCGGAGGGTCCGTCGGCGCGTTCCCAACCTCTTCCGCGAGGGCAAAGCGCGTCGATCGAACGAGCTCCCCCGAGAGCTCCTGGCGTTCGAGGAGATCGATCACGGGGCGGAGGTCCGAGCGCACCGCGTACGCGCGCGGGAGGGCGACCTCCTCGCGTATCCGCACGGCGCCGGCAAAGCGAGGCCACGTGAGCCATTCGGAGCGGCCGGAGCTCGGATGTCGGACGAGCACGGGAGCCGAACTCCCGTCCTCGACCCAGCGCGCGTCGAAGGGCACGGTCTCTCCCGCTGTCGGAAGCGGAGGTCCCCGCTCGAGGAGCTCCCGGTGGCGAATCGCCCAGGCCGTGGCCGCCTGCAACGACGCGAGCTGGGCCCGGGTGGTTCGTTCGGTGGCCTCCGGCGTGCGCGTACGCCCTGGGTCGCGCCCCTCGAGGAGCAGGGTAGGAATCCCGTAGCGGAGCGCGAGCGCGTTCCGCGCGTCGTGCGTTTCGAGGGTGCTCGGCCGCGCGCGGCCCGAACGACGCACGAGCGTGTACGGCGCGCCGGAGTACCCCACTTCGGAGAGCGACTCGGCGATCGACCGGGTCAGGTCCTCCCACTCCGACCCGCCGAGCGCCGTCCGGATCGCGGGATGGGTCGGCACCCCGAACTGAACGTCGGTGTCGATCGTCCAATCCCGTCTGAGCAACTGTCGACGGCGGGCCGGATAGTTGTGGACGTCCACCACCAGGTGCGGTTGGTAGCGACGGACGAACCGATGGATCGCGACCGTCTCGGGCGTCGAAAGTGCCCGGTGGTCCCGGTTGAGGTCGACCCCGCCCGCGTTCTTCCGGGTGCCGTGGAACGAGCCGTCCGGGTTCGTGTCGACGATCGCCGCGAGCCCCACCGCCCGCGACGCGGTCCCGTCACCGATCGCGCGGCGCGCGTGGTCGATCCACCGCGCGACGGCCTCGCGGCCCCAGGGTTCGTCCCCGTGCTGGCCCCCGAGGACGAACAGGCGGAGGGCGGCGTCGGGGGAAGAATCGACCACGACCGCGTCGATCGGACGGTGCTCGACCGAGCGGCCGATCCGATACCGTCGGGCGGGAGCGAGGTCGCCCCGTAGCGGGGGGGGCGAAGGCCGTGGGATCGGGCGCTCGAGGGGACCGACCGCGGAGGGAACGGCGATCATGCGGTGAGGACCTCCGCCGACCGCGATCGGCGGACCGGGGTGCGGATCGCATACGAGGAGGCCGGCCGCTGCTCGACCACGCGGCCCCCCTCCATCACGACGATCTCGTCGGCGACCTCGAGCACCCCGTCGAGGTGGTGAGCGACCATGACGACGGTGACCACTCCCTTCAGCCGCGAGAGCTGCGAGAGGAGGCGCGCCTCGGTCTCGCGGTCGAGCGCGGAGTTCGGCTCGTCCAAAAGGAGAATCCGGGGCCGGCGGAGGAGCGCCCGGGCAATCGCGACCTGCTGCGCCTCCCCGCCCGAAAGGCGGATCCCGTCCGGCCCGAGACGCGTGGAGTACCCCTGGGGCAGTCGCTCGATGAACACGCTCGCGCCCGAGCTCTTCGCGGCCCAGTCGACCTCGGCCACGGTGGCCCGCGGATGGCCGAGACGCAGGTTCTCCTCGATCGTTCCGGAGAAGATCGTGGGCGACTGGGGGACGACGCCGACCTGAGCTCGCAGGGAGGAGAGCCGCACCTGTTTCAGGTCCTGGCCGTCGACGAGGACCGCGCCCTCGGTCGGGTCGTAGAGCCGCGCGATGAGCTTGAGAAGGGTGCTCTTGCCCGAACCGTTGCGGCCGACGATCGCGGTCATCCGGTTGCCCGGGAGCGTCAGTCGCACCTGCGAGAGCGAGCGGGACGTGCCGTAGCCGAACGTCACGTCGCGGAACTCGATGTCGCCCGCGTGGATCCGCAGCGGCGCGGCAGCGGGATCCTCGGCAAGCGCGGAAGGGCTCTCGAGGACTTCCCGGATACGCTCGAAGGCCACCATGCCGGTCTGGTAGGTGTTCGCGACCGAAGTGAACCGCTGCATCGGGAGGTAGAGGATCGCGACATAGCCGGTGACCGCGACCAGGACCCCGATCGAGAGCGACCCGTGGAGCACTTGCCAGCCGCCGACGGCCCAGGCGAGGGCGACGCCGACCGAAGTGAGCGTCCAAGTGGTGCCGTTGATCAGCCCGAAGTACGTCCGGACCTTGATCTGGTCCGCCGCGAGCTGGTCGGCTTCCCGGCTGACCCGGGCGATCGCGACCTCCTCGGCGTGCGAGGTCTGGATCGTCTCGATCCCGTCGAGGTTCTCCTTGACCGCGCCGGCGAGCCGTCCCTTGGTCGTGCGCGCCTTGCGGGAGGCCGTGCGGAGCCCGCGCTGGAAGTGGCGGGAGAGAACCCACTCTACGGGGAGAATGGAGACTGCGACGAGCCCGATGGCGGGGTCGAGCAATGCCAGCGCTACGACGGGGAAGACGATTCGCGCCACGTTCTGAACCGTGTTGAAGAACACCTGGGTGACGAAGCTGCGGGTCGACTCGGTGTCGGTAATGACCCGGCTCATCAGCTCGCCCGAGCCGAGCCGCTGGTGGAACGCCATCGGGCTACGGTCGAGCTTCCGAATGAGGTCCTTCTGTTGTTCCCGGACGAACGTCCGCCCGAGCTCCGCGACCGAGTAGGAGCTCAAGTACGCGGTGAGCCCGTAGGCGCCCGCGACGACCGCGAGACCGATCACGGCGAACCAGAAGATATCGGTCGACTGGGTGAGCGTCCAAACCCCGTAGAACGTCGCCGACTGCCCAAGGAGTCCGTTGACCAGCATCCCGGCGAGCAGTGGGATCTGCATGGGAACGATCACGAAGAGGATCGACCAAACGAGGGCCGCGACGAACGCCCAACGGAAGCGGGCGAGATGGCGAAAGATGAATCCGAGCGGGGTGGGCGGGCGTCCGTCGTCGGCGGCCACCGTGGGAGGCGCGATCGGCGGAAGAGACCCTGCTTTCGACCGGGTGAACATGGGAGGGAACCTGCGTTCTGCGAGCGTGGATCGGACCGGACGGAGGCTCGCTCACTCCGAGGCGGATGCCACCACTTCGCCTCGGGACGCTGCTGGCGCCGATCGCCAGGTGGAAACCGCGAACGCCTCCATGACCCGGGCCGCGAGCTCGGTACCGACTCCGGTCGACGGGAGCACCGGCACATCCCCGTGATCGGAGAACTCCCGCACGAACAGCGGCGCGGAAGTGAACGCGCCCGACACTCCGAGGACCGGGTAGCCGAGCTTGCGCAGTTCCTCGACCGCGCCGAGGGCCGAGAGGGGGCAGTCGGCGGCGACGAGAACTCCCGTGACGCGCTGCCGGAACTGGGGGTCCCGGAGGATCAAGGCGGTCTCGCGCTCAAGCACCCCGTCGGCGATCTCCAGGATAGTGAGGTCCGGTCGGCTCTCCCCGCTCACCGCGAGGAGCTCCCGCCAGAGGAGCGAGAGCTCCGCGGGGTCGGCCAGGTACGTCGACGGAAAGCCGTAGTCGCTGAAGTCGTAGACGGAGACGGCGTCCGCGCCGCGCATTTCGTCCACGTCGCGGTTCGACACACTGCCCGTGAGCTTGCCGGCGGCGACCCGGAGGCCCTGGCGGCTCAGGCCGTGCAGGGTCTGGGAGAGGACGGTGGTCTTCCCGGAGTTCATCCCGGTGCCGACGACCACGAGCAGCGGCCCGGCGCCCGACGTGTCGCGGGCGGTGGGCCGGAACAGGCGTTCTTTGAGGTTGACCGGAATGCCGTGCGGGTCGACTACGGAACCGACGAAGGAGACCGAAGTCCCGCGGCCCATCTCCCGGTGGCTCGAGCGGATCGTGCCCACCATGCCCCCCGCGGTGAGGAGGCTCAGCTCGTCGCGCCCTTCCACTTCCGCCTCGTAGGCGTCGGTGGCGTAGCGGTTGCCGAGCACGCCGACCAGGAGATCGCCGGGGTAGATCCGGATCTTCCGGTTATCCGTCACGACGATCGAGGAGTGGTAGCCGAGCTTCTCGACGCGGACGACGACGACGTCGCCCACTCGCGCCGGCGCCGCGGGAACCCGGGCATCGAGGAACGCTTCGCCCCGGATAAGCCGACGGAGCGCCCACGACCACTTCGTCCCGTCCGCGATCGGGGTCGGGTGGACCGCGCGCAGAGCCCCGAAGGGCTCCGCGACACCGGACGCGCGGGAGAACGGGGCGGGCACCCGGGTCGTTGACGTCAATAGGCCGTGCATTCTGAGGTCTTGCAACGCATCTTCCGAACCGGCAGAACTCGTGGTTCCTTCGTGGGGGCCGAGCATCACTCCTCCTTCCGGCGGGAGGGGGTGTATCGATTTTGGTGCGGCCGTCAGAACGTTTGGTGCGTGCCCCGAATCTCGCGCCCCCGGGGCCCCTCGAGCTCTCGATCTCCCCGCGGAACGCCGGAACTCCAAGAGCGACCGCGCGCCACTGGGACTGCGAACGTGCGACGGGGGACCTCGCAACCTGGGGAGGAGATGCCCCCGACCGTTCCCGGGAGGCGAACGATCTCGGGAGCTGGCGCCGGACACCGGGGAGCTGGGGGAGGGGAGAAGTCGGCTAGCGCGGAGGTGCCGAGGAGGTCCACGCCACGGGACCCGTCGGCTGAAGGTTCGCGACCGCGTTCTCGATCAGCTTCTGGAACTTGAACGGCCGAGGGATCCCTCTCCAGTCCTCGTTGCCGAGATGTCCCGCACCCTCCGAGCTGACCCGCACCGTCCCGTAGCCCAGGAGGCGCTGGCCGAACGACTGGTGGACGTCGACCCCCCGCACTTGCAGCACCGGGATCTCGTCGAAATCGCGACCGAGAATCCCCTTTTGGATGATGACTCGGCGGGTGGTGACCGCGTACACGATGGAGATCCAGCGCAGGTAGCGGACGAGCAGCCGGAGCAGGCCGAGAAAGACGAGGAACAGAAGGACGTAGAACAAGTACCGCTCGAGCTCGCTTGTCCCGACATGGACCCACCCGGCGAGCGTCGAGAGCGCCGAACCGTAGGAGGCGACCTGACCCGCCCAGCCGTACCGGAGCGCCGCTGTGAGGTACGCGAGGACCCCCCAGAAGAGGAGCCAGACGATGGGGCCCGGAAAGTAGTAGAGCGCCGTTGCCCGCGTTTCCTCCAGCAACGACTCCTGGTCGGCGAGGTACGTCGCCTTGAGGAACCTCGGCATCGTCCTCGGTGCAGCGCTGGCCATCGAACTTCGATGGCGGTGCCCCGGGTGATAAAGACTCGTCCGCAGCGGTCCGGTCCCCGAATCGGCCGGTTCCGCTGTATTCGGGGGGGCGTAACGATTCGGCGGAGCACACTCTCACCCTACGGTACGTCCAGTATCGACAGCCGCTTTGGTTCGGCGTAGGTCGACCCTCAGGGTCGTTCTTCCGCTCCTCCACGGTACCGGTGCATCTACTTCGGGCACCTCAAGACCGAGGTGGTCCGAATCGGCCCGCGCTGCGAGTCACCCCAGTGGAACGTCCCAGAGGTACGTCTTCCATCGTACGATGGATGGGGTCTCGGAATCGCAGAGAGCATCTCGCCGGAGCGGAAAGCAATCCGGGCGCTCCATCGTACGCGCGGCTTCTCTCACCCGCGTGTCTTCGCTCCGGTCGCTCGAGGTGAGGCCGGCCCCGAGAGCGACGTCGACCTATGGGTCAGACCCAGTGGAGGCGATCGCGGAGAGATGGTAGCGCTTCGAATCGACATTGGAAACCTCCGGAGCCGCCCAGTCCACCTGGTCCCGAGGACTCGTTGAAACAGTGTGCCGCTCCCGATGTCAACGCCGAGGCGGTGCCGCTTTGAGGGAGAACGAGAGGACCGACGCCCCGCAGTTCGACGTCACGCGAGCCACCTCCCGCGCATCGAGGGCGTGACCGAGGGACTCGACCGAGACGAGTTCCTAGTCAACACGACTGTTCCGTAAGGAGGGGCCTTTCGATGCAAGGTGCTCGGCGACGCGGCGAGGAACATTTCGAAACGGGCGCAGAGTGCGGGCCCAACTTCCACGGGGGCTACGACTTCATACCGGAGAACCTGGGGGAGTTCATCCAGGGGATCCTGCCGAAGCGGGAGAGCAAGCTCCGGAAGGTCACGCCGGCACCCCCGGTCACTCGTCCGTCTCCCGGCCGCTGGGATACATCCCTCGAAGGACGGCCTTCATCAGCCGAGATGCTACGGAACCGTCCGCGGATGCGCGGGCGGCCCGCCCGTTATATGGCCCGGGGGGTCCCCGTTCCCCGATGGGCGTCACCGACTGCCACGTCCACATCAACCTCCTGCGCGAGATGCGGGCCGACGCGGTCCGGTTGCTGACGCACCTCGACCCCACGACCTCGCGCTACCTCGAGCAGCCTCGGGCATTCCTCGACTACCTCGACCACGTGGGCGTCGAGCGGGCCCTCCTGATCAACTACGTCGCCCCCGAGGTGATCGGGTACACCGAGGCGACGAACGAGTTCGTCAGCGGGTACGCGAAGGCCGACCCCGAACGCTTAGTGGCCGTCGGTGGCATCCGCCCCGATCACCCCGACCCCGAGCGCGAGGTCCTTCGACTTACTCGCGAGCTCGGGATCCGCGCCCTGAAGCTCCATCCGCCGCACCAGTGGTTCCGTCCGAACGCCTATACGGACGGCGAGATCCCGTCCCTCGCCCGGCTCTACGAGGCCTGCCAGCGGCACCGAGTCCCCGTGATCTTCCACACGGGAACGTCGGTCTTCCCCCGAGCACGGAACCGCTTCGCCGACCCGCTCCTCGTCGAGGACGTCGCGATCGACTACCCCGACCTCACGATCGTGCTCGCCCACGGCGGCCGCCCGATCTGGATGGACACCGCGGTCTTCCTCGCCCGACGCTTCCCGAACGTCTGGCTCGAGGTTTCAGGGGTGCCGCCACGGCGCCTGCTCGACTATTTTCCTCAGCTTCCGCGCATCACCGAAAAGGTCCTCTTCGGCTCGGACTGGCCCGGGCCCGGCGTGAAGGATATCGGCGAGAACCTCGACGCGTTCCGTTCGCTGCCCCTCCCGCCCGAAGCGATGCGGCGCATCCTCGAGGAGAATCCGCTCCGGGTCTTCCCGCGCGGGACGCCCCCTTGAAATAGTGGGCTTCGCTCGGCGGTGCGTGCCCGAGACCCCCCCATCGCCTTCCGACCCCACCGAACGGACCGAGCCGGTGGCCGTTCCCCCGGTGATCGAGGTCGTGGAGGCAGGGGAGGAGGTCGGTCGGCTACCGCTACCGCGGCGCGACCGCGGCGAGGTGTTCGGGATCGCGAGTCAGCTGCTCGGCGCCGCCCGCATTCGGGTGATGTGCGAGGACAGCATCTCGCGGATGGGCCGGATCACGGGGAAGATGAAGAAGAAGATGTGGATCCGGGAGGGCGACCTCCTGATCCTTCGTCCCTGGGGATTCCAGGAAGGGAAGGCCGACATCCTCTTCCGGTACAGCCGCACCCAGTCGCAGTACCTCGCCCGGCGGAACCTCCTTCCGACCTCGGTCAACATCTTCTCGAATCTGGACGCCCGCCCCGAGGGCACCCCGTCCTCGTAGCCCGCACTATGTGGGCCTCCGCGCGCCGACCCCTCTCCTCGGAGGAGATGGCGGTGGTCGAGCAGAACGCGGTCGCCCTGGGCGTGACGCTCGATGCGCTGATGGAGAACGCGGGTCGCGCGGTCGCCGAAGAGGCGGCGCGGCACCTGCCGGTGCCTCCCGCCCGGGTCGCCGTCGTCGCGGGCACCGGCAACAACGGCGGCGACGGGACCTGCGCCGCGTTCTACCTCCAGCAGTGGGGGTACTCCCCCGAGATCTGGCTCGTACGGCCCCCCTCTGACATCCGCTCCCGCGCCGCGCGCCGCTGCTTCGAACGGATCCAGACCCGATGCCCCGTCCATCTCCGCGTCCCGAGGCCCGAGGAGCTCGCGACGATGCCGCTCGTCGTCGATGCCCTGCTCGGCACGGGCCAGTCCCCGCCGCTCCGCGGCTCGATCCGGGAGGCGGTGGCAGCGGTACGCGCGAGCCGCGCACCGGTCCTTTCGATCGACATTCCCACCGGCGGGGCCGAACCCGAGGGTCTCCGGCCCTCCTGGACGGTCACGCTCACCACCCCCAAGGAGGAGCTCGCCCGCGGGGCCCCGGGCGAGGTCACGGTCCGCGACATCGGCATTCCGTTCGAAGCCTGGCGCCGGACCGGCCCCGGGGAGTTCCTCTTCTTCCGTCCACCGAACGGTCGCACGGACCGCGGCCGGACGGGCCGACTGGTCATCATCGGAGGCGGCCCGTACTCGGGGGCTCCAGCGCTCGCGGGCCTCGCCGCGCTACGCTCTGGAGCCGAACGGGCCACGATCCTCGCCCCTGAAGGGGCCGCCGAACAGATCCAATCGTTCAGTCCGAACCTGGTCGTCCGCCCGTTCGGACGCGAGCATTTCCGCCCCACGGACGTCCGCGAAATCCTCGATTTCCTCCACGCCGCCCCCCCGAAGTCGGTCGTCCTCGGGATGGGCGCCGGGGCGCATCCGGAGACCCTGGAGGCGTTCCGCGCCCTCGAGGCGGAACTCGCCGGACGGTTCCCCCTCGTGGTCGACGCGGACGCGCTCGCGGCGCTACCCGACGCTTCGGATCGGCCCCCCGGAGTCGGACCCGGAGTGATCGCGACTCCCAATGCGGGCGAGTTCGAGCGGGTCTTTGGCGGGTCGGCGGCCGGGGACCTTCCGTCCCGGATCGAGGAGGTGCGCCGGATCGCCGCCGAGCGCCGCCTGTTCCTGCTCGTGAAGGGAGCGCCGGACCTCGGCTCGGACGGGGAGACCGTCTTTGAGAATACCCACCACCACGCGGCGATGACCGTTGGCGGACTCGGCGATGTGCTCGCGGGAGTCCTGGGCAGCCTCTCCTCCCAGGGGCTGGCCTCGCTGCCGGCGGCCCGCCTCGCAACCTATTGGACGGGCGAGGCCGGCCAACGCGCCGCGTCCCGGCGCGGCTTTGGCCTCCTCGCGACCGACGTCCTCGAGGAGCTCCCGGCGGCGCTGGTCGCCGGCCTCGAACGCGTCCGGCCGAGCGCCTGAGCGGGACCGCTCACGCGTAGCGGACGCGGCCCTTGATCGCCCGCGCCCGGGCGCGGACGTCCTTCTCTCCCGAGGGGTTCCCCGCCAAGTATCCCTCGTGGAACGCGCGGACGAGTCCCTCCGATCGCCCGTGGAGCGCCTTCAGGTCCTCCTCGACCAGATGGAGGTCGATCCCAAGCTCCTCGATCCCCGCGCTGCGGCTGCCCATGGAGAGGTCGAGGAGCGCCGGCGGACCTTCCACCCCCTCAGGGAACAGCACGTTCGAGCTCGTGAGGTCGCCGTGGGAGATCCCACCGGCGTGAAGCCGGCCGAGCGCGGTGCCGAACGCCCGCACCGCGCGAAGAAGCGCCTCGGGGGCCACGGCCGGGTCCTCGAGCAGCTCCCGGAACGTCGGGCCGGGCAGCTCCTCGAGGATCAGCCGATGGCGGGCGAGGTCGATGTCGTAGAGGATCGGCGTGCGAACGCCGAGCCTCCGCGCATCGACGAGGAGGCGCGCCTCGGTACGCGTGCGTTCCCGGCGTAGGCGGTCGTCGAGCGCCTTCGGTCGGTAGCTCTTCGGGTCCCGCTCTTTGAGCAGCGCAGGGAACCCCCACCAATCGACGCGGCGGAGGGCAGCCTCCGCTCCCCGGGAGATGGTCGGGCCCTCCCCAGTAGCGTCGCCGGTCATCGCTTCTCGCTCGCCCTAGTGGGTCGTACGGGCGGCGAGGCGGCGGACGACGGCCTCGCGCACGAGCCGTGCGGCCAGCGCGCTCGTATTGCCGTTGTCGTAGTGCGGGCTCACCTCCATGATGTCCAGCCCCGCGAGCCGCGGCGCGGCCTGGTCGATGACATACTTCACGTCCCGCGGCGTCAGTCCGAACGGCTCGGGGGTTCCCGTGCCCCCCGCGTACGCCGGGTCGATCGCGTCGATGTCGAGCGAGATGTAGATCCGTTCGGTCTTGAGCATGTTCATCGCCCGCCCCACGGCGGCGGAGATCCCCTCTTTCGCGATCTCGTGCGCGGTGACGAAGGACATGCCGATCGACCGGTTGTCGTCGACCTCCTCACGCGACACCGAGCGGACCCCGAGGACGACGATGTTGCGGGCCCCGACCTTCTCGAGGATCCGTCGGGACGAGCAGCCATGGCTGCGCCGGTCGCCGAGGTAGCTGTCCCGGAAGTCCATATGGGCGTCGAGGTACAGTACGCCTAGGCTCGGGGCGCCCTCGGGGTAGGCCTCGACGCACGGCGGCGAGCAGGCGTGGTCGCCCCCCAACACGATCGGAGTCTTCCCCGCGGTGTAGATCGCTCGCACCTCCTCCCGCACGGAACGCACCATGTCCTCCGCGCTGCCGAACTCTTCGGTGTTGCCGAGGTCGTGGAGCTTCGCATCGGCGAGGTCGAGTCCGGTCTCGAGATCGTAGGACTCGAAGTTGAAGGAGTGCTGGCGGATCGAGTCCGGACCGAAGCGGGCCCCGGGCCGGAACGAGGTCGTCCGGTCGAACGGGACCCCCAGGAGGACGAACTCCGCGTCCTCGAACGACGCGTCCGCGTCGGCGAACGTGGTCGGTTTCGGCACGCCCGGTCGACGACCGTGCGCTATTTGAGGGTGCTCAGGCCGACGGGAAATCGGGGGGCGCGGGGAGCGACGGCGGACCCTGGAGCCGCGCGCGGAGGCCCATCTCGCCGTAGAGCAGTTCCATGACCACGAGCGAGACGACGGTCGTACCGATCGCCATCAAGAAGAGGCCGAGGTAGCCCCCGACGAGGATCGCCAGGGCGCCGACCAGCGGGCCGACGCTCCATAGGGTCGAATTGATGAGCGCAAAGACTCCGAGATACTCGGCCCGGCGGTCGGCGGGGGCCATGCGCGCGACCCAGGCCTGCATGCCGGGGCCGACGAGGCTGAGACCGGCGTTGCGTACCGCCTGGGCCGGGACGACCTCGGCCCAGCTGGTCGACGCGAGGAAGATCCCGTAGGAGGCGAGGCCGAGCGCGGTCCCGTACCAGATTCCTCGGATCTCACCGGCCCGGTCGATCCATCGCCCGAGCGGGAGCGAGACCAGGGCCGCAGTGACGAGGCCGGCGACGGCGATGGCGCTGATCTCGAGGTCGTTCGCTCCCAGGGTGGCGGCGAGGTACCCGTAGAATGTCGCGACCGCGCCGCTGCCGATCGCCCGGATCGATACGGCGACGGAGAACGTGACGACCGGCCGCATCTCCCGCAGCGGACGGTGGGCCGGCGGCGGTAGGTCGAGCCGCACGTCGGGGACGAGGAAGACCACGACCGCCAACGTTCCGACCATGACGACCACCACGAACGGGAAGAGGGCGGCGAGCCCGAACCAGTAGGTGAAGAGCCCCGCGAGGACGAACCCGGCGACGGCGCCGCCGTTCGAGGTCGCGTTGAGTAGTCCATAGCCCATCCCCCGTTCGTTCTCTCGGGTCACGTCGGCGACGTACGCGGTGTAGGCGGGGCCCCCGATCGCGAGCGCGATCTCCGCGGCGACGAACAGCCCTCCGGCGAGGAGGTAGCCGGGAGCGAACACGATCGCGAGGAAGAGGGGGAACGCGACGGCCTCCCCAATGAGGAGGAACGGACGGCGGCGACGGGCCCGGTCGGAAAGGCGCCCCACGTAAGGACCGATCAAGCTCGCCGGGACGTACGCGAGCGTGAGGATCGTGAGGGCCGCGGGGAGGCTCGCGCCCTTGAGCTCGACCAGATAGAGAGGCAGGAAGACGATGAAGAGGCCGCCGCGGTTGCTCGCGAGGAGCGAATAGAGCGAGAGGGAGAGCAGCTCGCGGGAGGGCACGGCCGCGCCACCGGTGGTCGTTACTTACGCTTCGCCTCCCAACGGACGAACCGAACGGTCGACCGGAGAGTCCGAGTTATGAGCCCCCACGCACCTCCCCGATCCGGTGGACGGCATGGCAGAGCCGGATAAGGTCGGGCGGAAGAGCGAGGAGGACGGCGTCGAGGTACTGATCCTGAAGAATCCTCCCGTGAACGCCCTCAGCACCGCGCTCCTCGCCGACCTCGACCACCGGGTCGGCGAGCTCGAGGCGGACCCGCGGGTCCGGGCCGTAATCCTCACTGGGGACGGACAGTACTTCAGCGCGGGCGCCGACCTCAAGGAGATGGCGACGCTCGATCTCGCCGCCGCACCGGAGATGGTCCGCCGGACGCACGCGCTCTTCGCCCGGCTCGCGGGCCTCCGGGCCCCCGTGGTAGCCGCGATCAACGGTCTCGCCCTCGGCGGAGGGCTCGAACTGGCCCTGGCCTGCGACCTAAGGATCGCGGGAGAGTCCGCGAAGCTCGGCGCGCCCGAGGTCAACTACGGGCTCATGCCGGCCTACGGGGGAACGCAACGGCTGCCGCGCCTCGTCGGCCTCGCGAAGGCGCGGGAGCTCATCTTCACTGGGTCGATGATCTCGGCCGCGGAGGCGCTCAAGATCGGCCTCGTCAACAAGACGGTGCCGGCGGGCCAGGAGCTACGGGCGGCGCGCGACCTCGCGCACACGATCGCCCAGAAGGCTCCGAAGGCCGTACAGGCCGCGAAGCGCGCGATCGCCGAGGGCGTCGAGAAACCCCTCGGGGCTGGTATCGAAGGCGAGACCGCGCTCTTCGCTTCCGAAGTGCTCCCGAGCGAGGACCTCGCAGAGGGGATCTTCGCCTTCGCCGAGCGTCGTCCACCGAAGTTCAAGGGAGCGTAGCGATGCCGTTCGAGTTCTCGTTCACTCCCGACCAGGAGGCGTTCCGGGACGCGGTCCGGGCGTTCCTCGCCAAGGAGGTCGCGCCGATCGTCCCGGCGATGGACGAATCCGAGGAGTTCCCGCGGGCGACCGTCCGCCGCATGCAGGAGGAGGGCTACTTCGGCGTCCCGATCCCCGAAGCGTACGGGGGGCTCGGGCTCGGCAAGGTCGGCTACTGCATCCTCCTCGAGGAGCTCGGCAAGGTCGACGCGTCGCACGGCACGATCGTGGGGGCCCACACCTCCCTCGGGACGACCCCATTGCTCTACTACGGTACGGAGGAACAGAAGCGGCGCTGGCTCGTCCCCGCGGCGAAGGGCGAGAAGCTGCTCGCGTTCAGCCTCACCGAACCCGGCTCGGGGAGCGACTCGGGCGCGGTCCACACGGTCGCCGAGAAGGACGGGGACGGTTGGACGATCACCGGCAACAAGATCTACGTCTCGAACGGTCGCGAAGCCGACTCGATCGTCCTGATGGCCGGCAACGATGTGAAGCTCGGTCCGAACGGCGGCGTCACGGCGTTCCTCGTCGATACGGACCTTCCGGGGTTCTCCGTCGGCCGCTGCGAGAAGAAGATGGGACTGCACGGCACTTCGACGGCCGAGCTCGTCCTCGACCATGTGCGCGTCGGCCCCGAGCGCGTGCTCGGCGAGGTCGGCAAGGGCTTCCACGTCGCGATGACGGCGCTCGACGTCGGCCGCGTCTCCCTCGGCGCCGCATCCCTCGGCGGCATGGAGGCGGCGACCGAGCAGGCGCTCGAGTTCTCGAAGAACCGCACCCAGTTCGGCCTGCCGATCAGCGAGTACGAAGCGATCCAGTTCAAGCTCGCGGACATGGCGATGCGGATCCACGCCCTCCGCTACATGGTCTACCACGCTGCGGCCCACCACGACCGCCTCGGTACCGACCCGAAGAAGTGGACGCGTCTCGAGCGAATGGTCAAGACGCGCGAGTCGGCGATCGTGAAGTGCCTCGCCTCGGAGTGGGCGAGCGAGGTGATCGACGAGGCGCTCCAGATCCACGGGGGGCTCGGCTACATCCGGGGGACTCCGATCGAGCGGGCCTACCGGGATGCCCGGATCAGCGAGATCTTCGAGGGGACGAACGAGATCCAGCGCCTGGTCGTCTCGCGCGACCTCCTGACGCGGGGTCTCTAGCGGCGCTCCGAGGGCGCTGCGGGAGCTCCGCTTCCCGCGCCGTCGCGCAGGACCCGGCGCAGGACCTTCTGGACGCCGCTGCGCGGCAGGGCGTCCCGGAACTCGACGTCGCGCGGGGCCTTGTAGTGGGCGATGCGCGCGCGCACGAACGCGATCAGCTCTTCGGAAGTGACGGCGGTCCCGGCACGCCGGACGACGAACGCTTTCACGACCTCCCCGCGCTGGGCGTCGGGGACCCCGATCACCGCGGCGTCGGCGACGGCCGGGTGTTGGAACAGCACCTCCTCGACCTCGCGCGGGTAGACCTTGAAGCCTCCGACATTCACCATGTCCTTCTTGCGGTCGACGATGTAGGCGTAGCCGTCGGAGTCGATCCGGGCGAGGTCGCCGGTCTGGAGCCAACCGTCGACCAGGACGAGCGCGGTCTCCTCGGGCTGGCGGTAGTAGCCGAGCATCACCTGGGGGCCGCGCACCTCGAGTTCGCCGATCTCGCCGACGCCCAGCACTTTCTCGCGGTGGTCGGCGTCGACGATCCGTTGGTAGGTGTTCGGTAGGGGAAGGCCGATCGAGCCCTCGCGCCGCTCCCCGTCGACCGGGTTCGCGTGGGTCGCGGGCGACGCTTCGGAGAGACCGTAGCCTTCGACGAGTGCCGCGCCCGTGAGGGCTTCAAAGCGGCGCGCGACCTCGAGGGGGAGCGGCGCGGAGCCGCTCAGGCAGAAACGGATCGAGCGGAGCTGGTACTTCGCGATGTCCGGCCGCTGGTTCAGCGCCTGATAGAGCGCCGGGACGCCGGGGAACTGTGTCGGGCGATAGCGGTCGATGAGCTTGAGGAGCTCGGGGACCTCGGGCTTGGTTTGGAGGACGATCGTCGCCCCGTCCGCGAGGCCGAAGAGGAGCGCGACCGTCAGCCCGTAGATATGGAAGAACGGGATCGCCGCCATCATCACCTCGTCGCCCGGCGTCCGCCGCGTGTTCCACGCGCGCACTTGCACGACGTTCGCGACCAGGTTGCGGTGGCTCAGCATCGCCGCCTTCGGGCGGCCGGTCGTGCCGCCCGTGTACTGCAGGACGGCGACCGTCGTCGCGGGGTCCCCTTTCCACAGCGGAGCGGTCGCGGGACTCCGGACCGCGGTTCGGAACGACCGCACCTCGGCATCGGTCGGGACGTCGGTCGGGAGGTGCTGGCGGCGGAGGACGCTGTTCACGAAGGGCCGGACGTACCAGGGATAGAGCTCCCGTAGGCGGGAGACGAAGACCACGGGGACCGGCGCTTCCCCGCGGACCTTCGCGAGGTTCGGATAGAGGATTTCGAGCGTGACGGCCGCTTTCGGAGCGGAGTCCCGGAGCAGTTGCGCGAGGTCCTGGCCGAGGTAGAGGGGACTGACCTGTGCGACGATCGCGCCTAAGCGGAGGACTGCGAAGAAGGCGATGGGGTACGCCGGGCAGTTCGGGAGGTACAGGGCGACCCGGTCGCGAGGCCCCACTCCCTCCCGGGCGAGGGCGGCCGCGAGGCGTTCGCTCTCTTGCCAGAACTGTAGATAGCTCCACTTCGCGCCGTAGTAGACGAGCGCTGTCCGGTCGGGCCAACGCCGGACGCTCTCTTCCACGAACTCGGTCAGGAGCTGGTTCGGGATCGCGACCTGCGGCGGGACCCGCGGCGGATAGTGGGACGTCCAGGGTGGGAGGGCCTCCGCGGAAGGGACGTCCACCATCGCTCCGTCACCCGCTCGCCGAGGCCGTCCCGTCCTTGGCGAACTGGACCCCGGGCTTGTAGCTCGCGGCGAAATGGACCCGCTCGCCAAGGGTGAGGTCGGCCTCCGCTCTCACGGATGGCATCCAGCCGGTGATCCGACCGCCGCCGTCGAGCTCGACTACGACGTAGGCGTAGGGTGCCTCGTTCAGGAATTCGTCCCCCGGCACATGGAGGATCGTGAACGCCACCACTTTCCCCGCGGTGGCGAGCTCGTGCTCCTCGAGCTCGGCGCTCCCGCACCGGGAACATGCGAGTCCCCAGGTCGCGGTCACGAGGCCGCAGTGGCGGCAGCGGAAGCCGCGCAAGCGACCGGTCTCTTCGTAGCCCTTCACCCACTCGTCGATTGTGTGGGACGCGGACGGCAAGGTATCGGTCGTTGCGCTGCCCCCCCTTCCTAGCGTCGCGAGAAGATGTGGACGGAGCAGGAGCCGCCCGTCGCGCCGACGTTGTGGGCGAGAGCGGTCTCGGTCTTCGGGACCTCGCGACCTTTCGCGAGCCCGTTGAACTGCTCGAAAATCTCCACGACCTGGCTCGCGCCGGTCGCGCTCACGGGATGTCCTTTCGCCTTGAGGCCCCCCGACGGGTTCACGGGCAGCTTGCCGTCCCGGGCAGTGAGCCCCTCGTAGCTCTCCTTGGCTCCCGTCCCCTTCGGCAAGAACCCCAGGTCCTCGAGCGCGAGGGCCTCCGCGATCGTGAAGCAATCGTGCACCTCGAGAAAATCGATCTCCTTGGGGGTCATCTTCGCTTGGCGGAACGCCTTCTCCGCGGCGGTCCGAGTTGCCGGAAGTCCGAGGAGGTCGGGGCGGTCCTGCATGTCCGTGACGGAGCCCGAGCGGGCCGAAGCTCGGATGACGAGGGGCTCGGTCACCGGTGCACGCACCAGCTCCTTCGCCGCCACCACGAGGGCGGAAGCGCCATCCGAGAACGGGCAGCAGTCGTACAGGCGCAACGGGGAGGCGACCATCGGAGAGGCGAGGTACGTCGCCATCGAGATCTCCTTCTGGAAGTGGGCGTGGGGGTTGCGCGCGGCGTTCGCGTGGTTCTTCACGGCGATCGCCCCGAACATCTCGTCCTTCGTCGCGAACGCCTGTCGGTAGGCGCTCGCGAGCGTGGCATAAAGCCCGGGGAACGTCGCCCCGTTCTTGGTCTCGAAGGCGTAGTCGGCCGCGATGGCGAAATAGCTCGTCGCCGCGAGTGTATCGAGGTGCGAGAGCTTCTCGGCGCCGACGACGAGCGCGGCGTCCACGAATCCCCCGGCCACCTGGACGAACGCCTCGTGAAGGCCGGCGCTCGACGAGGAACAGGCGCTCTCGAGGGTCACCGAGGGCACCTCCGGGATCCCAAGGCCGTTGTTGATGAGGGGACCCACGTGACCCTGGTGCTCGGAGATGCCGAAGGCGTTCGCCACGAACGTGTAGCCGATGTCCTTCGGGGAAAGTCCGGACTGGCGGATCGCCTCCATCGCTACGCGGGTCGCGGCCTCCCGGCCGCTCTCCTTCATCTTACCGAACCGGTTCGATGCAGCACCGACGACCCAGGTCTCGCGCATGGACTCCCGAGTGCCGACCACGAGACCCGACCCACCCATAACCTAACCCCTCTCGCCCGGCCTTGGGACAATAATCCCGGGCCCTCGCCGCTGAGCCTACCTCGCCGCGAAGT
>VFSW01002284.1_pt1 | contig 28977 bp, 21 predicted proteins | sample 5358111 | NCBI WGS metagenome assembly VFSW01 (sample SAMN11554181, study PRJNA540505) | mine drainage metagenome | isolation source: sediment from site ElyBrook_90M | place: USA: Ely Copper Mine, Vershire, VT | collected 2017 | reverse complement strand
GCTGATCCTCATGGGCGCGGTCGGCTTCGTGTTGCTCATCGCCTGCGCCAATGTCGCCAACCTCCTCCTGGCCCGCGCCGCCAGCCGCCAGCGCGAGCTTGCCATCCGCGCCGCCATCGGAGCGCCCCGCGCCCGAATCGTTCGCCAACTGCTCACCGAAAGCCTGCTGCTCTCCTCCGCCGGCGCCGCGGCCGGCCTCGTCCTCGGCTACTGGGGCGTCCGCGCTCTGCTCGCCATCAGCCCCGGCGATCTGCCCCGCATCGGCGATATGGCGGGCGGCGTTCCTCTCGATGCCGGCGTCCTCCTGTTCACCGTCGCCATGGCCTTCCTCACCGGCATTCTGTTCGGTCTTTTCCCCGCGCTCCACGCCTCTCGCCCCGATCTAAACGCCACGCTCAAGGAAACCAGCGGCCGCTCCGGCACGGGGATGAGGCAGAATCGCATTCGCGGCCTCCTCGTCGTCGGCGAAACGGCGCTTGCCGTAATTCTTCTGATCGGCGCTGCGCTGCTGATCCGCACCTTCGCCGGACTGCGCAACGTGAACCTCGGCATCGAAACCCATCACATCGTCACCATGGAAACGTCGGTGGCCGGCTCGCGCTACGCGACTACGGCGCAAATGGCCGCGCTGGAGCGCCAGGCGATTCAACGCATCGAAGCCCTTCCCGGCGTCGAAGCGGCCACGCCGGCGGTGGTGCTGCCCGTTCAGAACGTCGGCCTCGACCTTCCGTTCGTCATTCCCGGCAAGCCGCCCGCCAACGGCGACCCTTTCACCGGCGACGAATATTGGCGTTCCATCGGACCACACTATTTCGACGTCTTCCGCATCGGCCGCCTGCGCGGGCGCGTGTTCTCCGACAACGACGTTCAAAGTTCCCAGCCTGTGGCGATCGTCAACCAGGCCTTCGTCCGCAAATATTGGCCCAAGGAAGATCCGCTGGGCAAGCAAATCGTCATCGGCGGTAAACTGCTGGGTCCGGAGTTTGTGGACCCCGGCCGCACCATCGTCGGCATCGTTGCCGACATTCACGACGGCCAACCGGGCGACCCCGTGCGGCCTGTGATGTACATCCCCGCCGCGCAGGTCGGCGACGGCTTCACCAAATTCGCCAACGCCATCATCCCCCTCGCGTGGGCCGTGCGCACGCACGGCGATCCCGGGGCGCTCACCGCCGCCATCCAACGCGAGGTCCTGGCCATCGATAGCCAATTGCCGATGGCCAACGTCCGCTCCATGGACGAAGTGGTGTCGAGCTCCACCGCGCGCGAGAACTTCAACATGCTGCTCCTCACCGTCTTCGCCGGCATCGCGTTGCTTCTCGCCGCCATCGGCATTTACGGCCTGATGTCATACTCGGTCGAGCAGCGAACCAATGAGATCGGCATTCGCATGGCTCTCGGCGCCAGCCGCGGCGGCGTCATGAAAATGGTAGCCGCGCAAGGCATGGCGCTATCGCTTGCCGGCGCCATCGCCGGACTCGCCGCGGCCTTCGGTCTGACCCGGCTGCTCGAGAAAATGCTCTACGGCGTCAAGCCCACCGATCCGCTCACCTTCGCCCTCGTCGCCGCCGTCATCGCCGCCGTGTCGTTCCTCGCCTGCGCCATCCCCGCCCTCCGCGCCACGCGAATCGACCCGGTCATCGCGTTGCGCTATGAGTAACGCCGGTCCGGCGCGTTATTGCACCTAAAAGGGTGCTACAAGGATAGCGGGCTTATGATCGACATTGTCAAGGACATCCAATCGCTCACCACCTTCCGTCGCCGGTCCGGCGATTTCATGAAACAGCTCAAGAAGAATAAACGCCCTATGGTGCTTACGGTGAAGGGAAAGGCGGCCGCGATCGTGCAGGACGTCGAAGCCTACCAACGGCTACTCGACATTTCCGCCCTCGCCGATGCCGAGGAAGGCATCCGACAGGGCCTGTAGGACGCAAAAGAAGGGAGGGTGCGGCCGGCGGGAGAGTTTTTCGACGATTTCGAAGCGAAGCGCGGAATAACTTGTTGACCTCTCCGTTCCGGCTGGGCGCGATCGTGACCGCCTTTACAATGCCATTGACGCCGGGTATTCCGATGCGGCCATGAAATTGTATCAGAGGACTGAATGCAGCGATTCTCAGCCTGTCGGCACACTCGGACGGATCACCGGGATGCGCCAGTTACGTGACTTACTCTACAGCCACAAGCCTCGCGTTGATCGAGTGATATATCGGGTTCTGGGGAAGCGGAATCTTGTGGAAGGACTCCCTGTTCGCCACGGCGCCAGGAGAAGGTTAAGGGCGTCCGATATCGAATAACCGCTGAAGCGGCGCACGCGATTGTCCTGGATCCAGCGCTTTCTGCGTTATTCCGCGGCGCCTGTATGATAGACTCGGTACACGTCGGCGGGCACGCCGCGGAGAATTCGCTCCACGACGTTCTTGACCAAGACGAAAATGGGAGGATCTGCTTCTCTTTTTGTTTCGGCAGACGACGGCGAGGCCTCCAGAAATTCAAGAACTACCTTCTAGGAAGATGACTATTGGTAAACGAACTTGTTGGTTCCGCAATCGCCGAATTCATAGAAACGCCAACCCCCGAAACCGTACTTATCCAAGTCGACGATCTATTACTAACCAAGCATATGTGAAACTTTGAAACCGCCCGTCGTCTGTCGAATGATCTTACTGTCGAGACGAGAACAGACGACGACCGATGGAGACGTTTACTCCTCCGTTATCGGGTTCGACTGGCCGCGAGCGTAGGAGCTTCAGCGTGTCCCTGGATCGCTAGACGCGAACTCTCCGAGACTATGGCCTCTTCAGTGGTCGAGGCCTCCAGGGCTTAGGTTTTGCGCCTTCCCGAGCGGCGGCAATGTTGGAGCAACACCCAAGTGTTTGGAGCCCCAGCCACACATAGCCTCCATAACCGGGATAAGTTCCTTGCCGGCGTCGCTCAGCATGTAGTCCACACGTGGCGGGACGGTCCCTCTCGCCAGCCGGATGAGAATACCGTCGTTCCCCAATTCGCGAAGTTGAGCGGTCAGCACTTTTTCAGTGACGCCTGGCAAGAGATCGCGAATCTCCGCAAATCGCCGCGACCCGAACCCCAGGTGCCAGACGATCAGAACTTTCCACTTTCCGGCCAGGACGTTGGAAGTAGCCTGTACCGGGCATCCGAAATGATTTTTCATCGGCCTGCTTCCTAGCTTACAAAATTGTGCGTACTTCCCCGATTGCCCGCGTCGTGCTATTTTCGATGACAGTTCAGTATTGCATGAACTCTCTTGGCAACATGCATGACACGCGTAGACCAAGGTCACATCGAAACCTGAGGAGCGAGCGACATGGCAACCGGAATGACTTTAGAGGAAATGAAGCGGTTCGTGAGCGACCACTTCGAGGACTTCGTGAACAAGCGGAATTCGGGCGTAATCCGCAAAAACATGACACCAGACTTCCGTGACAATGACGGGCCAAGTGGAAAGCCCACGGGTGTGGATGGAGACGAACAGATGATGCTCGACCTCTACAAGGCCATGCCCGACCTGCACCTGACGATCGAAGAGATGGTTGCGGAGGGGGACAAAGTCGTGTGCCGCAACATCTGGCGCTGGACTGACACCGCTTCCGGCAGGAAGATGCAATTTCACGGATTTGTGCTTTGGCGGTTCGAAGGCGACAAAATCGCCGAGCGTTGGGCTACGGTCACATCGCCGGCGGAAGGAACTTCGTGGATCGCAGGGCGGCCATAGCACTTGGCTACGAATCATGCCAGCTCACCTGTAGAAGTCCTATGTCCGCACTAGCAGAATCGAATTCTAAAGTGGTAGAAGCATATCTCAATGCCGTGATGTGCAAGGATGCTTCCGTCGTTGATAGGTTCTTCGATCCAGATGTCGAATACATGATGAATGGGACGCCCGCGCCGGACCCAGAAGAAGTTCTACCGCCTATCTCCGCCGAATGCCATGCTGCGCTTCCGTGGCTCGGGCTCTATCGCGGCCGACGGGCCGTGAGAGAATTCCTCGCCCACATGCATCGGAATTTGGAAGTCACCGCGTTCGGGCCGCGCGAGGTGATCTCGGAAGGGAACAAAGCCGCGGCCTTCGGCTGGTTTCGCCTCCACTCGCTGTCGACTGGCCGCACTGCGGATATCTCCTACTCGGTCCGCTTCGAACTCCGGGACGGATTGATCGTCAGATATCACTTCCTGGAAAACACCTTCGATGTCGCATCCACATTCCGCACCGGCGGCAATTGGATGCTCGATACCGATGGCGCACGGCATCGGGTGCCGGCGCGGTGATCGGAGCCTAAAGAGGTGAAAGAATGATCGGTACGAACGCTTCAACGACACGCTTGTCTATCCAGCGGTTCACTTCAAGCGAAGCGGGGGCATGGTCCAATTCGTACTTGGTAGGCAGCGGATCCGAAGCGATCCTCTTCGACGTTCCGATGCTTCACGGGGATGCGGGCAAACTCGCCGAAATGATCGCGAGCTCAGGAAAGACTTTGAAGACTGTGATGATCTCTCACGCGCACCCCGATCACTTCATGGGACTGGATGTGATTGCGGATCACTTCCCTCAGGCGCGGATCGTCAGCACGGCAAATGTTGTTGCGGATGTCCAGGCGGACGGTCACTGGATGTGCTCGATGCTGCAACGCAAGCTGGGTCCTGAAGGCCCCGCGCGGCTGGTCATCCCGGAGATTGTGCAGGAGCCGGAGCTCCAAATCGAGGGCGCCACCCTGGATATTGTGGAGTTTGGCGAATGCGAATCCAAACATATCGCGAACATCTATATATCTTCATCGAAAGCGCTCCTTTCCGCGGATGTAGTCTATAACCACGCACATCTCTATCTGCAGGAGAGGCATCTGGAAAGCTGGCTTGCACGGCTCAACGAATTGGAAGCGTTTGTCGCGGGCCGGGTAGCAACAATCCATCCGGGACACGGAGACGCCGCCGGTCTTGAACTCATTGCACAAAGCCGCGCATACCTGTGCGATTTCGCCGATGCGATAACAACTGGAAATGCGAAAACCGCCGAGCAATATATGCTGGACCGATACCTGGATTACCACGTAAAGCAGTTCCTGACAGCGTTCAGCATTCCCGCGTATTTCCCACCCGGCCAGTCTGCATAGATCGACGAAACCTTGCGAGAGTGGCGGAGCGGCGGGAATACTTTGGAGAGTCTGAAAACAGCGTTGGATTTGGCTTGATGCCGGAAAGTTGAACCCTTTCCGAAGGTACTTTCGAAGGGTTTCAATTCAATCGGTCGAGTCGAATGGGGACGAATGAATTCGTGGACACACTTGACGCCTTGTCCGATCAATGGACTGGAGGGCGGCTGAGCCAGGCCTGCGAGTGTTGGATTTATACCACCTGTTTGTGTTTCTCTCTCGACCTGGAGGAGCGGAATCAAAGCGCGTTTCATTACCAGTGCTCGAACTATCAGGTGGAGTACAGCCGCAACCTGATCTTCGAGATCTGCGGGCACATGGACCGGGTGTTTCAGGCGCTGATTGACCGCAGCCGCGTGCTGCTGGATCTGAAATCCGTCAAATCGATTTTGAGTTACAAGCACCGTCCAAATTATCGCAAGCGGAAAAAGAAGTCAGCCGAATGGGAGCAGCCGTCGAGAAGGCTATCTAGGATCTGACGATCTTCAAGCTTCACCGCGGCAAGTTGACTCTGAAGATTTATACCCAAGGCGAGCGCGTGCTTCGCATCGAGGTGGTCGTCCACAATACACAGGAACTCCGGTGAGGATGTTCGTTGGAGAAATTTCCCGAGATCGTGGTGCCGGCGCAGAGCATTCCGGAGCGATTCATGGATGCCTTGAGCTGCATCGATTAGTGCTTCATCGCCGATAGTATGCTGGAGCAACTTCCGGTTCCAACGCAGGTGGGCATAACGAAGATCGGGGGAATCGATCTCACCAAGTCCTGAATGCGCTGGGTAGTAGAGGCAGCGATTGCTCTGTCGCCATCACCACACGGATTTACGGCCTCCGGGTTGGCCAGTCAGGTTCGAGCCCTTGGCGAGCAAAGCGATTCGGGTACGGCGCCAGCCGCGCCGCCTATCATCTGAAGAAACTCCGGGGCAAGATGATCGTCCTGCGGATTGGGCGGACGCGCCGATATCAATGGGTATCCAAGGGACTGAAAGCCATGGCCGCGCTGGCGGCGCTCGGAAACGAAGCAATCAAGCACTTGCCGGCGGCCGCGCAGGAGGAATGCCCGTCGCGCGGCGCGCAGAATCCCACAGCGCTCGATACGCACTACGACACGATTCGCACGGCCATGCGCGGCGTTTTTCAGCAACCGGGGCTGGCCGCTTGAACATCGACAATTGTTTTTTCGCGCTTTGCCCTCAAGCGCCTAAAGCGTTTAACATTCTCCCAATGTGGGCAGAGGATGCCCCTCCTCCAGCGCGCCGTCCCGGCCCCGCATAGCTTTGGTCTAAACTCTTCCTATGCGCAAAATTCTGCTTTTGCTGGGGGCCGTTGTGTCTCTGTCCGCTCAGGACAAGCCCACGCCGATGAAAAAGCCCGGGCTGCCGCTGAAGCCCGAGCGCAAAATCGAGTTCACCACCGACGAAGGCACGTGGCTCTCCGTCGACGTTTCGCCCGACGGCGGCACCCTTCTGTTCGATCTCGTCGGCGATCTGTATACCGTCCCTATCGGCGGCGGCGAGGCCAAGCGCATCACCTCCGGAATGGCGTTCGACAGCCAGCCGAAATACTCTCCCGACGGCAAGACGATCGCATTTCTCAGCGACCGCGACGGCGCGGAGAATCTCTGGATCGCCGGAGCCGATGGCTCGGCCGCAAAGCAGCTCAGCAAGATGAAACAATCCGAATTCGCTTCGCCCGCTTGGACTCCCGATGGCCAATACATTCTCGTTTCGCGCACCGCCAATCCGCTCGGCACGCACGAAATCTGGATGTACAACCTCCACGGCGGCACCGGCGTGCAAGTGACGAAATCGGCTGAAAATCCGCGTACTCCCCGCGATCAACGGTTGAACTGCCTCGGCGCCGCCGTCTCCCCCGACGGCAAGTTCCTCTTCTACGCCCAACGCAAACGCGACTTCTCCTACAACGTCGAGTTCCCCCTCTGGCAGATCTATCGCAAGGACCTGGTGACCGGCGAAGCCGACGTCATCACCGACGCGCCCGAGAGCGCCTTCCGCCCCGCGATTTCCCCCAACGGAAAACTGATGGTCTACGGCACGCGCTTCGAAGCGCAAACCGGCCTGCGCATTCGCGACTTCTCCACCGGCGAGGATCGCTGGCTGAAATACCCCGTGCAGCGCGACGACCAGGAATCCCGCGCCACGCGCGATGTGCTCCCCGGTTACTCCTTCACGCCCGACGGAAAGTCGGTCGTCGTCAGCTATGGCGGAAAAATCCACCGCGTCGACGCCGCCACCGGCGCCGATACTCTGATCCCGTTCAACGCCGCCGTCTCGCTCGACATCGGTCCGCAGTTGAAATTCGCCAGCCGCGTCGACCAAGGCCCGGTGAAGGCGCGGCTGATTCAAGGCGCCGTGCAATCGCCCGATGGCAAGCGCCTCGCGTTCTCCTCGCTCACGCATCTTTATGTGATGGATCTTCCCGGCGGCCAACCGAAGCGCCTGGTCCCCGACGGCGCGGGCGAATACGAACCGGCCTGGTCGCCCGATGGCCACTCCCTCGCCTATGTCACCTGGACCGGCGAAACTGGCGGCCAGATCTGGCGCGTCCCGGCCGATGGAAGCGCCGCGCCGCAACAGTTAACCCATGTCGCCGCGTATTACGAGGAACCGGTCTGGGCGCCGGGCGCCTCTCGCATCGTCTGCTTACGCGCGTCCACGTATGAGCGCAACGAGAACCGCGGCGGCTCCGGCGACGCCTCCGGCTCAGATCTGGTTTGGGTCTCCGCGCAGGGCGGAGACGCGCAGCTTATCACGCCGGCCCGCGGCTTCTCGCGCCCGCACTTCATCGATGGCTCCGATCGAATTTATGTCTACGCCCACGCCAAGGGCCTGCTCTCCCTCCGCTTCGATGGCACGGATCGCCGCCCGCATCTGAAAGTCGTCACCAAGAATTACACCGGCGCGCCCGACCCTCCGTTTGTCGAGCAAGTAATGCTCAGCCCCGATGGCAAACAAGCACTCGCCCTCGCTCATCACGAGTTGTATCTGCTCTCGGTGCCGGTGCTCGGAGGCGATGGCCCCACCGTCGATCTCAGCGCGCCCTCCGTACCCATCAATCGCCTCACCGATGTCGGCGCCGACACCTTCGCCTGGGCCGACGACGGCAAAACGATCACTTGGTCGCTCGGCGCGTCCTTCTTCCGCCAGCCTCTTTCCACCGTGGTTTACGACCCGGAGAAGAAGGAAGGCGACGCCGTTGAAAACACACCGAAGCCGAAGACTCCGCCTTTATACGAAGAGCTAGCCGTCGATATCGAGGCTCCTCGCTACACTCCCAAAGGCGCCGTGGTGCTGCGTGGAGCGACCGTCATCACCATGCGCGGCGAGGAAGTGATCCCGAACGCCGATATCGTCGTCACCGATAATCGCATCGTCTCGGTCCGCAAACGCGGCGCGGCGCCGATCCCGGCGGGCGCGAAGATCCTCGACGTGAAGGGAGAAACGATCATGCCCGGCATCGTCGACGTACACGCCCACTGGATCGAGATACGCCGCGGCGTTCTCGACGTGCAAAGTTGGCCCTTCATGGCCAATCTCGCTTTCGGCGTCACCACCGGCCGCGATCCGCAGACCGGCACCAATGACATGTTCGCCTACCAGGACCTCATCGACATGGGCGTTTTGCCCGGCCCGCGCGCCTTCTCGACCGGCCCCGGAATCTTCGGCCCTTACGCCAACAACGATATTCAATCGCTAGACGACATGCGCGACACCGTCGCCCGCTACAAAAAGTATTACCGCACCAATACCGTGAAGTCCTACCTCGTCGGCAACCGCCAGCAGCGGCAATGGATGGTGGAGGCGAGCAGGGAGAACGGCATCATGCCGACGACCGAAGGCGCACTAGACCTGAAGCTCGATTTCACCCATGCCATCGACGGCTTCGAGGGCAACGAACACGCGCTGCCCATCGTGCCGCTCTATAAGGATGTCGTCGAAGTCTTCGCCAAGTCCGGCATCTTCTACACTCCGACGCTGCTGGTGGCCTATGGCGGCCCATGGGCCGAAAATTACTTTTACACCACTACGGAGGTCCATGACGACCCCAAGCTCCAGCGCTTTTTCCCGCACAACATACTGGATGAGAAGACGCTGCGCCGCCCCTGGTTTCGGAAGGACCAACAAGTGTTCCCTCTGCTGGCGGCTTCGGCGGCGAAGGTAGTGCGCGCCGGCGGGAACGTTCAGATCGGCGGCCACGGCCAGATTCAGGGCATTCAGTGCCACTGGGAAATGTGGGCGCTGTCGAGCGGAGGCTTAAGCAACTACGAGGTGCTGCGCGCGGCGACCATCGGCGGAGCGCGCGCCATCGGCTACGACCAGGATCTGGGCAGCATCGAACCCGGCAAGCTCGCCGACATGATCGTGCTCGACAAGAATCCGCTCGATGACATCCACAACACCACCAGCATCCGCTACGTCGTGAAAAACGGCGAAATCTTCGACGGCAACACCCTCGACGAAACGTGGCCCGAGAAGAAACCGCTGCCGCCGATGTGGTGGTGGAAGGACGATCCGAAAACCCTGGGTAGCCTGAAGTAGCCGAATTGGCGCAGACTAGTGGATGTGCAGATCATCCGCGCCTATCCGCGCCATCTCTCCCTGGCCGCGCCGCTCTTCGACCAATACCGCCAGTTCTATGCCCAGCCGTCCGATCCCGACGGCGCGCGCCAGTTCGTCTCCGCCCGTCTCGAACGCGGCGACTCCTACATCTTCCTCGCTGTCGAAGGTTCCGGCAGCCGCGAGACCAGCCTCGGCTTCCTCCAGCTCTACCCCATCTTTTCCTCCACGCGAATGAAACCGGCGTGGCTGCTGAACGACCTGTACGTCGCCCCCGAATCACGCCGCAAGGGCGTCGCCAAAGCTCTGATGGAACGCGCCCGCCTGCTCGCCCTCGAAAGCCGCGCCTGCGAACTGATCCTCTCCACCGCCGTCGACAACCTCAACGCCCAGGCGCTCTACGAAAGCCTCGGCTACAAACGCGAGACCGAGTTTTACCAATACGTCCTCGAAGTGAAGCGGTAATCGCGGCCGGATCGTTCGTTTTCCTTAAGGTCCATACTTTCGGACGTTCATAGGTTTATAGTATATAAGTATGGACGTTATATCAACCTCGGGGTCGATCCCCCTCCCAGTCTCCAGGGCGCTACGGAAGCTGGGGCACGATATTCGCGACGCCCGGCGGCGGCGGCGCATCCCCGTGGCGATCCTGGCTGAGCGGGCCTCGATGAGCCGGATGACCCTAAAAAAATAGAGAAGGGCCACCCCGGCGTTTCGCTCGGAAAATACTCGACCGTCCTCTTCGCATTGGGAATGGCCGGCCGTCTCGCCGATGTCGCCGATCCTCGCCACGATGCAGTCGGGCTTGAGCTCGACGAGGAGCGCCTGCCGCAACGCATCCGCCTCGCTCGCCCGCCGAAAGCCGGCAAGTAATGGAACGCGAAGTATTCGTTTATGCGGACCTGCACGGAACCCCGTATCTGGTGGGCTGGCTGTGGCCGCGCGTGCGCAACGAGAGGGAAAGCGCCAGCTTTGAATACGACAGAAATTGGCTCACTCATCCCGAGCGTTTCTCCCTCGAGCCGGCCTTGAATCTCGGGCCGGGCTCCTTTCACACGCCGCAAGGAATACCGCTGTTCGGAACCGGAGCCGACGAGTGGGCCGACCCTTGCACTTCAGCCGTTACCTCTTCGACAAGAACTGTAAGAGGCGGTCCGATAGGAGGTCAGTTTTGCGCACCTCGCACTCCCAGACCGTCAGTAGACTCCATCCAAGGGAGACCAGTTTGCGGTCGTTGGCCCGATCACGTCGGACGTTGTTCGCCAATTTCTTCGCCCAGTATTCCAAGCGAGACTTCGGGACGTGGGATATGCGGCAGTCCTTGTGCTGATGCCAGAAACAGCCATGAACTTGGATCACTCTTTTCAAGCGTGGGAACACTAGGTCGGGTCTTCCCGGAAGTTTTTGAACATGGAGCCTGTAGCGAAAGCCCATCCCATGCACAAGTCTGCGTACCACCATTTCGGGCAAGGAGTCGCCACTGCGGATTCTCCGCATGTTTTCACTTCGCTGCGGTTCTGAAACTCTGTCCAAGCTTATAGGACTCCATTCGGAAAGGGCTATTTTCTTCCTAAATTCCTGCGCAGCGCCTTCTGAATCGCTTCACTCATCACGCCCATGGACGGCAAGCCGAGCGTCGAATTGAAAGCATCCCGAAGATTCTCTACGGTCGTTGTAAAGGTGCCTTTGAACTCCAACGGTCGAATCTGCCCCGGAGTCACGGCGCTGGCAAGCTGGTAGTATCGGAACGTCAGTGAACCTGAGCCGAAAGGAAACTCACTGAGCTTGGTTCCCATGCGCCCCATGAATCTCCGATAGACAGGTTCGGGGCAAACGAAGAAAAGGCCCTTTTTGCATAACGACTCGCGGCGGAAAACATTACCCTTTGACATCAATTGCGGAATGATGCGCTTGTTGACATTTTCCCAATTGATGTTTGAGTTCTTCGATTTGCAATTTGGCGGCGGCTCAATGCCGAAGAGCTTACACCATTCGCGCTGATAACTCCCTGTCGTGTCCATGCTCTGGACCTCTACCGGCACGAACTCTTCCAACTCGCCATCTGGCCTGATGAGCGCCAGGACCCAATCCACGGCATAATCCCCCGTCGCTTCGGCGGACCTCGGCACCCGTAATTCGCCACCCCATCGTTTTCCGAACGCGACGACCCTGGATTTCTCGCCTTGTGTGCCTGCGATATCAGCAGCCCGGATCAGCCTAGCTTCGGAACCGAATGCCACCACAGAAACGTCCCGAAGAACGGAATAGTTCCCCGCGTAGAGGCGCATCGGGCAAACGATGACCTCGTCCGACGTGGGCGGCCGAACCGCACACGTACCATGAATGACGCCACCACTCCGAAAGGATTTCCAGCAGGTCTCGCGAGAAAACGGGCACAATTCGGACTGCCGTTGGCCTACGGCCTCCGTTGAAGTGTCGGTCGGTGAATAGCCGAACACTTCTGTGATGGATAGCGGCATCCCGCTATTGTATTCTACGGCAGGAGTAGGCTGTTTTAGTGCTCATCTCAGCAGGAGCGTGTTTTGGATGTGCTGGGCTAGCGCCTTCGCCAGCAGCGGTGGGACGGCGTTGCCCACTTGTTCGTACTGCGACACGCGGCTCCCGTAGAACCGGTAAACGTCCGGAAATGATTGGATGCGTGCAGCCTCTCGAACCGTCAGCGCCCTATCCTGTTCGTAGTGAAAGAAGCTGCCCCAATGCGGGTCGCACTTCGTCAAAACCGTTCCGCTGAGGCCATCGGGATCAACCCTTCCATATCGTCGAGTGTGATCGCTTCGCTTCGCTCTCTTCATCCCTTTCGGCAGAAGCTCATGTGGGATGTCACGCCAACTCCCGCCGGGGCCAATATACTTCAGGCGCTCCAAGTTCTGATTCGAGAGGGTTCCTGCGACGTGGTTGTACAGTCGCTTTGAGCCCAGCCGAATGAGTCTTTGATAGGGCGTCGTGGCACGGCCACCGTATCCAATCTCATCAGACCCTTCATTCACACCAAGCGGAGGCAGATCACCAATCGCGTCCCGCACCCTCGTGAACGGCCTAAGTAGCCGCCCGAACAGGCTTGGGCGCTTCACGCCGTTCTGAATTGCGGGCAGCCACGTCAGATCACGACCGCCAGTGAAGTTCGCCCTTACTGGTGCATAATGAGTCGGTTCGGGGAATGTAACGTCCACGTCCTTCAGAATCGTGCCGATGAAGAAGAGACGCCAGCGCTCTTGCGGGACCCCATAGTGGGCCGAACACAGAATCATATGGCGCATCCTGTACCCGGCCTCCTGAAACAGAGTGTAAATCTCCTTGATGAAGCGTCCACCGTCCAACGACACCATTCCAGGGACGTTTTCCATCACAATCACTTTTGGACGCAAGCCCTCGAGAACGAGCCGCCCATACTGCCGGAACAGATGGTTTCTGTCGTCTTCCAGTGAACGCCTAGGAGCATTGATGGAGAACCCTTGGCACGGCGGGCCGCCGATGAGGAGGTCAATATCGGTTCGACCCAAGCCCGTCTTCTTATACACGGCGGCGGTCGTTAGGTCTTCGACGGAATCTCGAAAAAACGTCGTTCCATCGTGGTTCAAACGATACGTGTTGGCGTATTCCTCGTTTATGTCGTTGGCGAATGCGATGTGGAATCCCGCCTGTTGGAAGCCGAGCGAAAGCCCACCAGCGCCGCAAAACAAATCAGCGGCCACATGGGTGGAGGATTCCTTCGTATTGGAAGCGGCGGCGACTTCTTGCATGCTAGGCGTTGTCATCGGATCATCGAAATGGAAGGCCAACTGCAATCCCACATTGGCCTTATCGGTCTAGTCTACGTTTTCTTAACGTAGGCAACTACCAACAGCAACCCCTCATCGTCGCATTGGCAGATGGATTACGTCCGAACCCGGCACGTCGCTCCTATTTCGTCGTCTGCCTCGCGATCCACCCTCGAAGCATCTCCTCTACAAGACCGCTCATCTCCTTGCCCTGTTCGTAAAGCTTGGCCCGAACACGATTCCGCAATTCGATCGGCAAGTAGATTGAGGTCTGAGTATAGTTTTCATCGCTATGCTTGCCGGGTTTCCGCCCCGGCTTCTTCGGAAGCGCCCCATATTCGCCGTTTGAGGGATCGGCTTGCCGCTTTACCTCTCGACCATTGGCAACCACCGTATGATTGAGCTTTCTGATCAAATGTCGCCCCTTTGTCGAAGTCCTGCATTCTTGACGATTGCATTTTTGGCATTATGAGATGTTGGGTACTCATAAACATTTTCTATGGTACGTGTCTTCCAACGTAGATGTCAAGGGTTTCATTGTGCATTTTGTTAACACCAAGGCAGTGCTCTCTCCTTCTTTGCCGCGCGTGCGCTGGTGCGGCCAACCGCCCTGCGAACACTCTGTCAAATCCGCTAAACGGTTAACGCAAGCCTGGACACGAGTTGAGCCGCGTCTTGACGTCTCAGCCCGCGCAGGCATCGAGCAGCGCCGTCCGTAATTCGCCCTCGGCCGCGGGCGCCAGTTTCGCGCCGTTCCGCGTCACGTAAAACACGTCGTACGCCCTGCCCGCTTCCGTATTGATCAGAACCACTTCGATGTTCAGGCCGAATGCCGACAAGGCCGAAGCCAAGGCGTGCAAAAGACCGGGACGGTCCGCCGCCGAGATCTCGATCAGCGTCGCCGTGTCGGAGGCTTCGTCGTTGAAGCGCACCGACGGCTCCATCGATCCCGTCCGGAACGGCTTCGCTCGCGGGCGGATCTCCAGCAACTTCTCCACGTCCACCGCCCCGGTGGCGGCGCTCACCAGCGTCTCGCGCAAACGCTCCACCTCTGTCGGATTCAACTCCAGCGTGCGATGCGGATCGGAGAAGGCGAAGATGTTCAGTCCGGCGCCGGCGGCGTTGGAAAACGCTTCGGCCTTGGAGATGGCCAGCCCGAAGCTCGATATCGCTCCCGAGAGCGCCGCCAGTAATCCGGGGCGGTCGCGCGACACGACGACGGCGCGAAAATAGCCCGCCTCGCGATCGATCTGCGCCGCCGCTCCGCGCGCCGAAACCACGGCGGCCAGCGCTGCGTGCTGGAGAATCTGGTCCGTCGAGTGCGTTCGCGCATATCGCGTGGGGAAGCCTTCGAGAAACGCCGTCGCCGGACCCGCCTCCCGCGGGCCGATGCGCTCCGATTGCAGTTCTCGGGTGAATTCCTCGTGCGCCACCAGATACAGCCGCCACAGTTGATCCAGCCGCCACGGCGTCATAGCCGTGGGATTCACCGCGCTGATATCGGCGAAGGTCATCAGCGTCAACAGACGCAGATGCTCGATCGAACCCGTTCGCTTGGCCACGAAGCGCGCGGTCGCCGGATCGTCCAGATCGCGCGAATCGATCACGGCCGACAGGTCCAAATGGCGCTCGATCAGAAACAACGCCGCGGCGCTCGTCTCCTCCGGCGCGTCCATCCGCCGCAAGGCCTCCGCCGCGATTCGCGCCGATTCGCCCGCGTGTTCTCCCGTGCCGCCCCCCTTGCCGATGTCGTGCAGCAGCAGCGCCAACCGCAGCGCGGATAAATCGCCCGCCTCCGCCATCAGATTCGCGAAACGCCGCCGCGCCGGATCTTCGCTCCCGCTCAACGCCGCCAGGCTTTCCAGCGCAACGATGGTGTGTTCGTCCACTGTATACCGGTGATAAAAATCGCGCGCCACCAGCGCATCGATGCGCTTCCACTCGGGAATCAGCGCGGGCATAAGTCCCGCCTCGTGCAGCGCGCGGAACGCCGTCGCCGCGCCCGGCGAAGCCAGCACCGCGTGCAGCGGCTTCCACCAGGAACCTACGTCCGACAGCGCCGGCAGCGCGTCGCTCAATCGTCTCTCCGTATCCGGGGCCAGCGCCAAGCCGTGCCGCGCCACGAATTCCAGCAGCCGGAACATCGCCGCCGGATCGCTTTGAAACAACCCCGGCTCGCGCAGCAGAACCCTCTCTCGCACCACCGTGAAATCGGCGTTGGACAATCGGCCGCGGCGCTCGCGAAATTGCGACAGCAGCCCCGCGCCCTCCTCCTCCGCGTGGCGCAGCGCGCGAACGGTGGCGCGAAAAATGGCCCTAGCGTTGCGATAATACTCCCGCATCCACGCCGCCGGATCGGCCGCGATCGCCTCCTGCGCCTCGAAGCTCAGCAGATTATTGTCGCGCCCGTACCGATGATGGAGAAACATCCGCACCGAAAACAGAAACTCCTCCTCCGCTTCCAGTTTCTCCTCCACGCGCGCGCCCAGCCGCCGCATCCAGCGCAGCGTGTGCAGATCGCGCAGGCCGCCGGGGTGCTCCTTGATATTCGGCTCCAGGATATAAATGGTTTCCCCATAACGTTGATGGCGCGCGCGCGTCATCGCGCAAAGATGCCGGACGATACTGGCGCGTTCCCCGGCCAGAAATTTCGCGAACCGCTTTTCCAACGCGTCATACGCCGCCCGCTCGCCCGTTACGAATCGGCTGTCGAGCAGACTGATCGTAAGCTCGAGATTGCCCTCCCTCACCTCGCAGCATTCGGCGGCGGTATGCACGGACTGGCTCGCTCGCAGCCCAGCGTCCCACAAATCGCGGATAAAATCGCCGGTCGCCTTGCGCTCGGCCTCCGGCGGGGGAGCGGTCTCGGACAACAACAACAGATCCACGTCGGAAAACGGAAACAGTTCGCGGCGGCCATACCCGCCCACCGCGACCACCGTCGAGGCAAGCCCCGCGCGCGCCGCCGTCGCCGAAACCAGCGCGTCGGCCAGCCCGCTCCGCTTTTCCAGTTCGCCGCGTTTCACGCCTCGCGCGGGCTAGAGCGCCCCTTCGCCGCGATCGTCGTTACGGATGCGTATCGCTTCCTGGACGTCGTAGATGAAAATTTTCCCGTCGCCGATCTTTCCCGTCCGCGCCGCTCCCAGCACCGCCTGGATCGCCTCCTCCACCCGCGCGTCCGGCACCACCATCTCTACCTTCACCTTGGGCAGCAGATCGACCATATACTCCATACCCCTATATACTTCCTTGTGGCCCTTCTGGCGCCCGTGGCCGCGCACCTCACCGATCGTCATCCCCTCGATTCCGATCCCCGTCAGCGCGGTCTTCACGTCCTCGAGTTTGTGCGGCTGTATGATGGCTTCGATCTTTTTCATGGAGTGTCTTCGCTCGGCCTACGACTCGAAATTATAACCTTCTTCGCCATGGAGACTGATGTCCAGCCCTTCCACTTCCTCCTCGTCCGTAACGCGGAGACCCATCGCCATGTCGCAGATTTTTAGGATGACCACCGATCCTACGATGGCCAGCACCCAGGCGATCGCCACGCCGCCAATTTGATTCAGCACCTGGTGCGCGTTGCCATCCACCCAACCGAGCGCGATCGTTTTGCCGCCCGCGTCTTTGAACCCGTCGTTCACGGCGTTGGTGGCGAATACGCCGGTGAGGATCGCCCCCAGCGTGCCGCCGATTCCGTGTACTCCGAAGGCGTCCAGGCTGTCATCGTAGCCGAATCGATTCTTCACGAAAGCCACCATCAGAAAACAAACGATGCCCGCCAGGAACCCGATCAGCAGCGCCGGAAAAGGCTTGACGAAGCCCGAGGCCGGCGTGATGGCCACCAGTCCCGCCACCGCTCCCGAGATGCCGCCCAACATGCTCGGCTTGCCGTTGTGAATCCATTCCGCGAGAATCCAACCGAGGGCCGCCGCGGCCGCTCCGAAATGCGTGGCGACGAAGGCGCTGGTGGCCAGCGGCGACGCCGCCAGCGCGCTCCCGGCGTTAAACCCGAACCATCCCACCCACAACAGGCATGCGCCGATAAAGCTGTATGTCAGATTGTGCGGCTTCATCGGCTCCTTCGGATACCCTTTGCGCTTGCCCAAATAAAGCGCGCAGATCAGAGCCGACACGCCGGAGGTGATATGCACCACGGTGCCTCCGGCGAAGTCGTAGCAGGGAACCTTTCCGCCCAGCGCGGCATTGAGAAATCCGCCTTTGCCCCACACCATGTGCGCCATCGGGAAATAGACGATCGTCGCCCAAAGGGCCGTAAACAACAGCATGGCGGAGAACTTCATCCGCTCGGCGTAGGCGCCGGAGATCAGCGCCGGCGTGATGATGGCGAACATCAACTGATACACCATGAACGTCTGCTGCGGAATCGTCGCGGCGTAGTCGGCGTTCGGCGCCGCGCCCACGTTGTTCAAAAACAGATAGCGCAGATCGCCGACGAATGCGCTCCCGTCCCCGAATGCGAGGCTGTAGCCGAAAACGGCCCAGAGCACAGTGACCACCGCCATCAGTATGAAGCTGTGCATCATCGTGCTCAGCACGTTCTTGCGCCGCACCAGGCCGCCATAGAACAGCGCGAGGCCGGGGCCGGTCATCATCAACACCAGCGCCGCGCTCACCAGCATCCAGCCGTTGTCGCCCGCGCTCTGCGCCGACTTCACCGCCGCTTCGAGCGCCGTGATTCGCGCTTCCGTCGCCGGGGGAATCGTCTGGGCGTGAAGGCTCGCCGCGGCGGCCGCCGCGCATAAAAACGGACCCACTTTACGGAGAATTTGCCGCAAGGCGCTTCGAGGCATAACTTACTATAATCCTCGATGGATGGAGCGTCGCGCAAAGCGAAAATTTCTATGACTCGGATTCAAGATTCTATGGCCGCACCGCGCGAAGACTACGCGGAAGTAAACGGGGTGCGGCTGCATTACGTCCACTCCGGAGACCCGGCGCGGCCGCTGCTCCTGTTCCTGCATGGCTTCCCGGAATTCTGGTACGCGTGGAAGAATCAGCTCGCCGCATTCGGCGCCGGTTTCCACGCCGTCGCGCCGGACCTGCGCGGCTACAATCTCTCGTCGAAGCCGGCGGAGGTGGAAGCCTACGCCATGAAGCATCTTGTCGAAGATGTACGCGCCTTGGCCGCGCATTTGAACGGCGGCCGCGCATTCACCCTCGTTGGACACGATTGGGGAGGCGCCGTCGCCTGGGCCTTCGCCATCGCCCATCCGGAGTCGCTCGAAAAATTGGCGATCGTCAACGCGCCGCATCCGGCGATCTTCGTCCGCGAGCTGCGCGACAATCCGGCGCAACAAAAAGCCAGTCAATATATGCTGGCCTTCCGCGGCCTCGGCGCCGAAGCGTCCTTCGCCGCGAACGATTACGCGGCGCTGGTTCGTGTGGTCCTGGGCGAAGGCCTGAGAACCGGCGTCTTCACGGAAGACGACCGCGCCGAATATTTAAAAGCCTGGTCCCACCCCGGCGCGCTCACGGGAGGGTTGAACTACTATCGCGCCTCGCGCGTCGGCCCTCCCTCGCCCGACGGCGAGCCCGCGTCGAGTTTTGTGTCCGGCTCCGATTTCACCGTGCGCGTCCCCACGCTTGTGATCTGGGGCGAGAAAGACATCGCGCTTTGCACGGGAAACCTCGACGGCCTCGAAGCCTTCGTCCCCGCGCTCACGATCCGGCGCTTCCCCGATGCCGGCCACTGGGTGATCCACGAAAAGCCGGACGAAGTAAACCGGGCGATCCGGGAGTTCCTTGGCGGCCGAACTACTTCACCGGAAGAGAAACCGGAGCGCAGCTAAGCCCGCCCGCCGAGCAAGCGATGGACGCGAGACCGGACGGGATCGTGTCCGGCACGATCGCGTTCACCTGATAAAGGCCGGCGAAATTCGGCGCCAGTCCGCTGAACGTCACCGTCGCTTGCGCGCCGCCGATGAGAATCTGGGGCTGCGAGAGCGTGGTCGCCGCTTGCGTGCCGGACGGCGCGGGCGAACCCGAAGCCGGCCGGTTGTTCACCGGCCCCAAGCCGTTCAGGAACAACTGCACCGCCTGGCCGCGCGCCACCGGATTGGCCGTGGAAACGGCCTTGTTATTGGCGTCGAGCGCGGCGGCGATCGCCACTCCGTTGTTCACCGCCGCGAAGAAGCCCGGCGAGTAACTGGCCAGCGCCAGTGTGTACTCGGCGCTGTAAGTGTAATTAATGATCACCTTCACGATGGCCGAGCTTTGACCGGCCAACTCCCATGGCACCTGCACATTGATTTGCGTCGGGCTGGCGTAGAAAAACCGCCCCGGCACGCTGATGTGGGCCGACGGAACGTCGAAGCTGACCGCGGCGTTGTCCAGGCCAAGCGGCAGCGGCAGAAGAAACGCCGCCGCTTGAACATCGGCCAGCGCCGTGCCAAAGATCGACACGATGGAACCGGGCGCGACCGCGCGGCCGCGAGTGAAACTGGCGCCGTCCACGATTCCCTCGGCGTTGATCGCCGGTACGTTGCGCGCGTTGCCGTCGAAGGGAAGCGTCAGTCCACTCACCGTCGCCGTGAATTCCTGATTGCCCAACGCCGCGCCGAGCGTCACCGTCGCGAAGGCTAGCCCGTTGTCGATGGTGGTGTTCACCGTGCTCTGTCCGTCCTGCAGCACGCTTCCACCGCCCTGAGTTACCGCCCACTGCACCGGCGTGTTCAATACGGCCGCGCCGTAACGATCGACGACGCGCACGATCAGCGGCCCTTCGCCCGCCGGCAATTGCCGATCGATCGGGCCGTCGAAGGACTGCCCATAAATCGGAATGACGTCGTAAGGAACGCCATCGCCGACCAGAAACATGTATGGAACATGGAGAGGAACGGGCGAACCCTCGATCGTGAGAACCCCTTCATACCGGCCCGGCGGCGGCACGGAGCCCGACAGGCCGATCTGCACCGCCGCGCTCTGTCCGGCGCTCAGCACCAGCGAATAAGTCGTCGAGTTGTTCACCTGTACCTGCGTTCCGGTGAGCCCCGCGGGTTGCCCGGCGGTGATCGTCATGCTCACCGCGCTGTTCCCGGTGTCGGTCAACGTCAGAGTTTGCGCCGCGGGCAGCGCGCCGGAGAGCGCGCCGAACGAAACCGACGACGGCACGATGGCGATGGAGGAGGCGATGGCGTTCTGCGCCTGCAAGAGTCCGGCGCCCACTTCGTCGAGCGAAGCCGCGCCGGAGCCGGCCGAATCGAGAATGCCGGACAATGTCGACGTGTTGACCAACGCCGACTTGATCTCAAGCGGGGACAAATTCGGGTTGACTTGCTTGACGAGCGCCGCCGCGCCGGCCAGCAGGGGGCTGGCGAAGCTGGTGCCGTCGGCGGTGGAATAGCGCGACGCGCTGTAAAGAATTCCGAATGGATCGTAATCCTGGGCGGCGAGCAGAAAATTCGTCGCCACCGCCGCGACGTCGGGCTTCAGTCCGCTCGATCCCGTTGCCGGCCCGCGCGAGGCAAACGGCGCGACCGCCTTGGGAACGAAGCCGGCGTCGGTGGAGGGAATCTCCGTGCGCGCGGGATTCAGCGTAGCTTTCACGCCGGAGTTGGCGTCCAGATACGTCTTGACGCTCGCGCCGTCCGTTTCGCTGAGCATGAACGCCGGAATCGCCGTGGCGGCGAGGCCTCCCCAGCCGGTGACGCCTTTCCCATTGTCGATCAGCAAAACCCCTATAGCGCCCGCGTTCTGGGCGTTCGCGACTTTGATCGAGAAGTAGCACGTCCCGCGACGCACCAGCGCGATTGCGCCTTGAAACGCGCCCGGTCCGACGCCGGTGCAAAGCAGCCCGTCGCTGTTGCCCGCCTTCACGGCGTCGATGAGCGGCGCGATGAGCGGCGCCGAAGGCTCCGGACCGTCGGCGCTCTCGAAGCCCGGCAGCGAGATAAGATTCGACGGCACGGCGGGGCCGGCGATCTGAACGCTCGAGGCGAATGCGACGTCGTTCTCCAATCCACCCGCGGCGACGGCGGATGGCGCATCGGCGGGAGAGGCGATCGTGCCAAACGTCGGCGAGCCTCCGTTCAGATAGCGATACCCGTTGCTCCCTTCGTTCCCCGCCGCGGCCACCACTAAGATCTGCGCGTTCCGCACCGCTTGTTCGACGGCGTAGGCCACTGTGTCGCAAGCGACGCCCGGCGAATTCCCGCAAGTGGTCCCGGCATCGAGCGGTCCGTAGAACGCCGGCCCGCCCAACGAAAGATTCGCGATGTCCATGCCGTCGGCGATCGCGTCGTCGAGGGCGGCGACGATGCCCTGATCCGACGCCGTCCCGTTCACCTCCGGCGAACCGAAGACCTTGTAGTTGCCAAGGAACGCCTTCGGCGCCACGCCCGAAACCGTGACGCCGTCGAACACCGTCGCGATGCCGGCGGCGACCGACGATACCGCCGTCCCGTGGCCCAGCAGATCGCGCGCCGAAAGATCGTCGGGGCGCGAATCGGCGGCTGGATCGTTCGGATTGCTGCCCGCGGTCAAGTAACTCACGTAACTTCGCGCCACGATCACTTTGTTACTGGTGAAGGCGCAGTTCGCCTGCACGTCGCAGAGCGGAAAACCGGCCGGCGCCGCGAGCGAACTGTCCTGAAACGAGGGATGGGTCTGGTCGATGCCGGTGTCGATGATGGCGATTTTCAACCCCTCGCCGGCCTTCGATTCGCCTCCAACGGCCGAGGCGCTCCACGCCGCCTGTACGCCGCTCAGCGAAAGTTGGTCCTTTAGATAATAGCGGCGCGACGGGATCACCGCCATCACGCCCGGCAGTGCGCGGATCTGCGCCGCTTGCGCCTCCGTCGCCTGCACGAACATCGCGTTCATTACTCTTTGCACCGCGCCCAGAACGCGGACGTTCCGCGATTCCAATTGCGCCCGCAGCGCATTTTGCGTCTGAGCCAGATGCTGCCGGTACGGCTCGGCCGCCGCGCGCGTCCGTTCGATTCGGCCGGGGAACCTAGCCACCGCCGGCGGCTCGCTCAGAAGGACGGTGTAACCCCGGCTGGCGGGAAGCTTGAGCGGCGGCGCGCCGCCGAGAATCTCCGCGGCGAAGAACAGCCCCATCGAAATCGACGTAAGTTTTCGTAGCCGCATCTTTTCTCAAGGACGGACGCGCGCGCCGCCCGGTAACGTTTCAATTGTAAAGAAACGTTCCGGCGTTTACTTCGGCTTCTGCACCGGGAAGCTCACCAGAAACACGACGTAAGGATCGAACGTGCTCAGGTTCATGTACATCTCCACGCTGCCGTCGCCGTTGTCGGTCTGAACCGGCAGCATGAACGGCGCGAACGGATTGCCGGGCGCGCCCCATGGCGAAATGCCGATGCTCGACATCGCAACGCAGCAGGGCTGCGTTCCGTCGTAAATCACCGGCTGGTTGTTGAAATCGGGGCCCACGGCGCCCGGATCGTGAACCAGTTTCCCCTCCCACCCCTGATTGGAGGTGTTCGAGAAAATCTGCGTTTCGAAACTCCACGGACCCCACGGCGTTTTCGAAGTGCGAGCGTAGATGCCCCCGCAGTTGGCTTGGCCGTACGTCATCACGAAGCGATCCAGCAGCGGCGCCCATTGGACGCTCACCTCTCCGACACAGGGCGTGTTCGGCGAAGATCCCCGATGCTGCCAACTGGTAAGCAGCGGCACCGCGTTCGTTTCGTCGCCTTGCGCCCATTGCACCGCGCCTCCGGTGTTCCCGCTCGTAAGATACCAGGCGTCGGCCACGCCCTTCCCGGTATTGTTCGAAGATCCGTCGAGTTTGGCCGGATCCATCGCCATCAGAAACACGTTCTCACTGCGCCAGAAATAACCCGAGCCAACCACAAACAGGACGCTATTCAGGCCTTTTAACGGCCCAGGCAACTGGCTCTCGATCCCCGTCGCGTTCATCGCGTCCAGATTCAGCAGGAACGGCGCCGCGGTTGTAAACTTACCCGGCTGCGTGTTCTGCGCGGGCAGAACGTTGAACACGGCCGCGTTGTCGCTGATCCCCGTCACCGGGCCCGACAGCGTGAGCGTCGAACCGTCCGGCGACACGCTCTGGATCCGATAAACGACCCCGTCGATCTCGACGCCCTGCCAAACCGTGGGGTTGTTCGCCCATTGCGCGTTAAACGTGCCTGCCGCTCCCGTCACCTGCGCCGAGCCATTTACAGTGCGGCAATTCCCAGTAGGCAGATTCGCCGCGCTCCACGGATACAGCCGCGTCCACGTGATCGGCGTTTCCCCGGTGATCGACGTCGTCGGTTGGTTGGCCCGCAGCAGCATGCTCTCCATGTCGTACTTCAATCCGCTGATATGCGGATGGCGGGTGATCGCCTCGTACACGGCATACAGGGTGTTGTTACTCACGAAAACACCGGTGGGAATGCGGTCGGCCAGAACCCCTTCGTCTCCCACCAGTCCGGTGACGGAGCTATCCTGCGTCCAGGCCACCCGCGGCATTCTGGTGCTCGGCTGGTGGCTGGGATCGACGATGTATTGAATCGCCGGACACGCGCCATAGCTCGTCGAGGGCGATTGCCCGCTCTGCAAAGCGTTGGCCACCGCGTTGAGGAACCCGCACTGGCTTAAGTCGCTGGCGTTGGGAATGAACCCGATCGTGTCCACGCCGATGCACGTTCCGCGCCCGCTCTCGCCGCAGTTATTGCGCTGGTAATCGTACCAATTGCCATCGGAGCCTTTGTAAGCAGTCACCGTATCGCCGAAGAAAAAGAAAAGCCGGCCGTCGGGGAACTGCGCCGCCGTACCCGCCCCCTGGCCCCATACGCCGTAGTTGGTTTCGGCCATCGCGTTGGTGTTGTAGCTGTGCAATGTGGTGGAAAAGATCTGGCTCGCATCGCCCGTCCATTGCTGCAGCGGAGTCGCCCCATCGGGGACGATGTAGGCGTCCGCCGGCGCGCCCGATCCTTGGATCGACACGCTCACCGCGGTGCCGCTCACTCCGTCCAGCGCCAAGGTGAGCGGATAGCTGGCCGTGCCAAGCGAGGAAGGCACCAGAATGTTCGCTTGCGCCAGTCCGATAAATCCCGGCGCCAGCCCCAAAAATTGCACCGTCGCGTTGACTCCGCCAATGCTCGCGGTGGGAATGGCGGTCGGCTTACTCAGATTCGGGGCGCCCAGCGCCGGCGCGCCATCGGACACGCCCGGAGTGACCGCTCCTATGCCCGTCAAATACACCACCAGCACGGTTCCCGTCGCCGCCGGGTCCGAGGCGCTGTTCAACGTCCCGTTCTGATTCTGAGCGATCGCGTGGTTGTTTTTGTCCTGGAAAATGGCAGGCGCCGCCAGCGCGATCGGCGCGGCGAAGGCGTTGCTCGCCGCACCGTTATCGGTGACCGTCACGGTCGCCGTTCCCGGCGTGGTCTCGAAGGGGACTTGAAAATTGATTTGGTCCGGTCCGACGTAAAGCAACGCCGCCTGCTTGTTGTTCACCGTCACGACGACGTTATTCAACGTGAATGGAAGCGGCTTAGACGTCGCATACGCGATGCCACTCGACAGGCCGGTCCCGAAAATTGTGGCCAGCGATCCCGGCGACACCGTGAACGTGAAATCGGCGCCGTTGGTGACGGCCCGGATGTCCGGCTGCGCCGCCAAATCGGCGGCGCCAACGGTGAAGATAATTAGAGCGAGTAAGTTTGGTTTGGGGAATGCCATTCTGACCTCCGTGTAAATGACGCCGGAACAGCGCGGGCTATTTCAGGTTACCAAAAGACGAACCGCCTGCGGCTTCAGATTCTCCCCAACCTCGCGATCGACTTTTCCCGTCCCAGACATGCGAACACGGCGAAGGCGCTCGGCCCAACCGGCTGCCCGGTGAGCGCCGCGCGCGAAGCGTTAATCAGCAGCCCCGCTTTCACCCCGCGCTCGGCCGCCAACTGCCGCAGCGCCGCCTCCACGCTCGCCTCGGTGAATTCGTCCGCCGCCGCCAGCCGTCCGGCCAACTCTTTTAACAATTCCCGCGCGCCCGGCGCATTCAAATTCTCCAGCGCCTTCGGCTCGATCGTAAAATCGTCGGCGAAGTAAGCCCGGCCGCGCGTCGCGAAATCGTGCAGCGTCATAAAGCGCGATCGGATCGTATCCACCGTCCGCGCAAACGTGGCTTCGTCTTCCGGAATCGCCAGCCCCGCCCCTTCCATCGCGACGCGGACGTAGGGCAGCAGCTCCGCCACCGGCATCGTCCGCAGGTGCTGCGAATTCAACCACAGCGCCTTTGCGTCGATCGGGTCGGCGTCGCTGAAATTCACCACCGCGTTCGACCGGTTCACCCCTTCCAGCGCAAAGGCCGCCGTTAGCTCCTCCCGGCTCATCTGCTCGCGGTTGTCCTTCGGCGACCACCCCAGCAGGCACAGGAAATTCACATAGGCGTGCGGTAGAAATCCGTGGTCGCGATACGTCGTCACGCTCACCACCGGCCCGTGTTTGCGCTTGGACAGCTTCGCTCCATCCGGCGCCACCAACAGCGGGAGATGGGCAAACCGCGGCATCGCACCGCCCGCCGCCTGAAAAATCAAAACGTGTTTGAACGTGTTCGAAAGATGATCCTGGCCGCGGATAATGTGGCTGATCCGCAGGTCGGCGTCGTCGGCGCAGGAAGCCATGTGATACGTCGGCATGCCGTTGCTCCGAAGCAGCGCGAAATCCTCGATATCGGCCGTCGATTTCGACTGCGGGCCGTAAACGATGTCGTCGAAGGCGACGGCCACTGCCGGCTCGCGCGGAACGCGGAACCGCAGCACGAACGGCTCGCCGGAGGCCGCCCGCCGGTCGCTCTCCTCCGCCGTCATCTCGCGCATCCCGGGATTGAAAAGCCAGGGGCCTTTGTCGTGCCCGCGCTCTTCGGTCTCCTCCACCGCCGCCGAGAAATCGCGATAGGCCAGCCCTTTGGCGAAGATCGCCCCGGCCACTTCCCGGTGCAACTCCAGCCGGTCCGATTGCCGGTACAATTCGTCCCATCCCAGATCCAGCCAGTTCAACCCGTCGAAGATCGAATCGAGCGAGATCTGGGTGTTGCGCTCGACGTCGGTGTCGTCGATCCGCAGGATCATCGTCCCTTGGTTATGCCGCGCGTAAAGCCAATTGAAAATGAACGTTCGGGCGCTGCCAATATGCAAATATCCCGTCGGCGACGGGGCGAAACGGACTCGAAGCATGTAGGCCCAGGATAACAAGAGCCGCCGGGGCCGCCGCACCGCGAATGCTAGACTGAAAATAAAATGCCATATGATTTGATCGTGATCGGAAGCGGCCCCGGCGGTTATTCGGCGGCCGTCCGGGCGGGACAGTACGGCCTGAAAACGGCCATTATCGAGCGGCATTCCAAGCTCGGCGGGGTCTGTTTGCACGTCGGCTGCGTTCCCACCAAGTCGCTCCTTCATACCGCCGACGTGTGGGAATATTTCAAACATTCCCAGGAGCAGGGCATCCAGTGCGAGAACCCCCGGCTGGACTATCCGAAGGTCCTCGACCGCAAGGACAAGATCGTCGCCAAGCACGCGAAGGGCGTCGAGTTCTTAATGAAGAAGAACAAAGTGGACGTCTTCCGCGGCTGCGCGGCGTATAAAGGAAACGGGCGCGTGGAAGTGAAGTCGGAAAAAGGCGTCGAAACGCTGGAGGCGAAAAACGTTCTGATCGCCACCGGTTCGGAAGCGCGCATGTTGCCCGGCCTGACGCCGGACGCCGACATCCTCACCAACATCGAAATCCTGAAGATGCCGGCCGTTCCCAAAACGCTCGCCATCATCGGCGCGGGCGCGGTGGGCGTCGAGTTCGCGTCCATTTTTAACCGCTTCGGAACGAGGGTAACCGTCCTCGAAATGCTCCCACGCCTGGTGCCGGTGGAAGACGAAGAGGTCTCGAAGGAACTGGAGCGCGTGTTCAAGAAGACCGGAATCCGCTGTGAAACGGGCACGAAAGCCGAAGGCATATGCAAAACTCCCGGCGGCGTGAAGCTGACCGCGACGCTGGCCAACGGGAAGAAAGAGGAGATCGAGGCGGAGAAGCTCCTGGTCGCCATCGGCAGCAAACCGAACACCGAGGGCATCGGTCTTGAAGGCACGAAGATCGAACTCGACCGCGGCTTCATCAAAGTGGACGGCTTCCAGCGCACCGGCGAGCCCGGCGTTTACGCCATCGGCGACGTGGTGGCCGGCACGCCGCAATTGGCCCACGTGGCCTCCATGGAAGGCATGGTCGCCATCGCCCACATGGCCGGCAAAGAGGCGATACCGATCAATAAAAACCGCATCCCCGGCGCCACTTACACCGAGCCCGGCATCGGCAGCGTCGGCATGACCGAGGCGCAGGCCAAAGCCAAGGGCTACGACGTGAAAGTGGGCAAGTTCCCCTTCGCCGCCGACAGCAAGGCGACGATCCTCGGCAGCCACGACGGCTTCGTGAAAGTGGTGTCCGACGCCAAGCTGGGCGAGATCCTGGGCGTCCACATCATCGGCCCGCAGGCTTTCGAGCTGATCTCGGAAGGCGTCGCCGCGATGGAAGCGGAGGCGACGGTGGAAACGATGATGCACACCATCCACGCCCACCCCACGCTGTACGAGGCCATCGGCGAGGCCTTCCAGAACGTCTACGGACTGGCCATTAATGTCTGAAGCCTCCAGCGTGGCCGCCCTCTGCCAGGTGCGCGATCTCGGACGCATGGACTATGCCTGGGCGCTGGCTTTGCAGGAGCGGTTGGTCGAGGAGCGCAAGCTTGGGCAGATCCCCAATCAACTGCTCTTCGTCGAACATCCCCACGTGCTTACCCTGGGGCGCAACGGCCACATGGAAAATCTGCTCGCGCCGGAGGAAACGCTCGAACGCGCCGGCATCGCGCTGCATAAAATCAACCGTGGCGGCGACATCACCTATCACGGCCCCGGCCAGATCGTCGGCTATCCCATTTTCGATTTGCGAGAATGGAAGCGCGACGTGATGGCCTATGTGCGCGCCGTCGAAGAGGCGATCATCCGGACCGCCGCCGGCTTCGGCGTCTCCGCGGGCCGCATGGAGAAACACACCGGCGTTTGGGTGGAAGGAAGGAAATTGGCCGCCATCGGCGTACATATCTCCCGCTGGGTCACTTCCCACGGCTTTGCCCTGAATCACACTACCGATCTGAGCTATTTCCGCTACATCGTCCCCTGCGGGCTGGCGATGCCGGTGGTGTCGCTCGAAGAGCTGGGCGTGCGCGCCCGGCGCGAAGAAGTCTGCGCCGCCCTGGCGCGTAATTTTGGACGCTGTTTCGATTTGGAGATGAATTAAATGATCGATATTGTCATGCCCCAGATGGGCGAGAGCATCGTGGAAGGCACGCTGACCAAATGGCTGAAGAAGGCCGGCGATCACGTGGAGCGCGACGAACCGCTGTTTGAAATTTCCACCGACAAGGTGGATACCGAGATCCCCTCCCCCGCCGCCGGCGTACTGTCGCAAGTGTTGGTGG
>VFSW01002283.1_pt1 | contig 28983 bp, 27 predicted proteins | sample 5358111 | NCBI WGS metagenome assembly VFSW01 (sample SAMN11554181, study PRJNA540505) | mine drainage metagenome | isolation source: sediment from site ElyBrook_90M | place: USA: Ely Copper Mine, Vershire, VT | collected 2017 | reverse complement strand
GTCCAGGGTGCTCAATCTATTCCAGGAGCGAGTCGACAAACTCCGCCGGAGAGAACTCTAGCAGATCGCCCATTTGCTCCCCCACGCCGGCAAAGCGCACCGGCAGGTTGAGTTCGCGGGCAATGGCCACGGCGATGCCACCCTTGGCCGTGCCGTCCAACTTGGTGAGCACAATGCCGGTGACTCCGGCGGCCTGGGTAAAGAGCCGCGCCTGCTGCAGCCCGTTCTGCCCGGTCGTCGCATCCATTACCAGCAGCACCTCGTGGGGCGCGCCGGGAACGAGGCGCTGGGCGGTGCGCCGCATCTTGTCCAACTCATCCATCAGGCCGGTTTTGGTGTGCAGTCGTCCGGCAGTATCCACAATCAGCTCATCGATGTTGCGGGTCTTGGTTGCGGTGATCGAATCGTAGAGCACGGCTGCCGGGTCGCCTCCGTGGCGGGTCTTGATCATCTCCACGCCGGAGCGCGAAGCCCAGACGTCAAGCTGCTCGATTGCCGCGGCGCGGAAGGTATCGGCCGCGCACAGCAGGACGGTGCGATTCTGCGCGCGCAGCCACGCGGCCAGTTTGCCGGTGGTAGTGGTCTTGCCGGTGCCATTCACGCCCACCAGAAACGTCACCTTGGGCGGAGCATCGGGCGTGGGCACGGGGCGCTGCGGTCCCTCAAGAATCGCGCGCAACTGCACCTTCAGCAGCGAGCGCAGCTCCTCGACGCCCTCGCTGCCCTGGCGACGGGCGCGCTCGCGCAGGGCGTCGAGGATTTCCGTGGTGGTTTGCACGCCAATATCACTGGTCAGCAGCGCCGCTTCCAGGTCCTCAAGCGCCGCCTCATCCACCGTGCGGGTGAGGGAAACAATGTCTTCAATCTTGGCCGAGAACGACTCGCGGGTACGCGCGACAGCCTGCTTCATGCGCCCGAAAAAGCCAGGCTTCGCCGCTGGTTCAGGCTCGGATTCCGGGATATCCTTCTTGCCGCCGAACAGGTTCAACATAGGGTAGTCCAGCTTTGAGTCTAGATGATTTGAGCTTGCACGCGCGACCTCGCCGGAACCCCGACGCGATTCGCGAAAAATTAGCTTGCATTTTGCAAGGGATATGCGGAAGAATCGCCAAACGGACCCTGCGGGGCGCGGTGCGATTCCCCAGCCGCAGCCTGACGCGGGCCCAAACAGGAGACACATGAGCAAGGTGCGTGTTTTGGTCGGGACGCGCAAGGGCGCGTTCCTGTTGACGTCGGATGGCAAGCGGCAGAAGTGGGAGGTGAGCGGTCCCCACTTTGCGGGCTGGGAGATCTACCACATGAAAGGCTCGCCGGTTGACCCCGACCGGCTCTACGCCTCGCAGACTAGCGGCTGGTTCGGGCAGGTGTTGCAGTGCTCCACTAACGGCGGCCTGACCTGGTCGCCCGGCGGCAACAAGTTCACCTATAACGGCACACCCGGCACCCACCAGTGGTACGACGGCACGCCGCATCCCTGGGAGTTCAAGCGGGTGTGGCACCTGGAGCCGTCGCTCACTGACCCGCTGACGGTTTATGCGGGCATTGAGGACGCGGCAATCTTCCGCTCCGCCGACGGCGGCGCATCATGGGAGGAACTTGCCGGCCTTCGCGAACACGGCACGGGACCCAAGTGGCAGCCAGGTGCGGGCGGCATGTGCCTGCACACGATCATCCTTGACCCCAGCAATCCCGATCGCATGTACATCGCCATCTCGGCCGCGGGAGCCTTTCGCACCGACGACGGCGGGCAGACGTGGAAGCCCATCAACAAGGGCCTCGTCTCGAACTTCATGCCGGAGCCGACCGCGGAGGTGGGCCACTGTGTGCATCACGTCGCCATGCACCGGTCGCGGCCCAACGTGCTGTTCATGCAGAAGCACTGGGACGTGATGCGCAGTGACGATGCGGGCGAAAGCTGGCAGGAGGTGAGCGGCAATCTGCCCACCGACTTCGGCTTTGTGATCGACGTGCACGCGCATGAGCCGGAGACCCTGTACGTGGTGCCCATCAAGAGCGACTCGGAGCACTTCCCGCTGGACGGCAAGCTGCAAGTCTTCCGCAGCCGGACGGGTGGCAACGAGTGGGAACCGCTGACCAAGGGCCTGCCGCAGCGCGACTGCTACGTGAACGTGCTGCGCGACGCCATGGCCGTCGACACACTCGACGACTGCGGCATCTACTTCGGCACCACCGGCGGGCAGGTGTACGTTTCGCCCGATGGCGGAGACTCGTGGCAAGCCATTGTGCACGACCTGCCCGCGGTCCTGTCGGTCGAGGTGCAGACGCTGTCATGATGCAGCCGGGTACGACTGCGGGAGACGCAAGCGCGGCGCAGGTGCGTGTGGCGCTGCCCTACCACCTGCGCAATTTGGCTGGAGTGGGCAGCGAGGTCACGGTGGAGGTGGCGCGTCCGGTGACCGTGCGGACCGTGCTGGACGCGCTGGAAGCCCGCTACCCCATGCTCTGCGGAACCATCCGCGACCACACGACGTTGGAGCGGCGGCCGTTTCTGCGCTTCTTTGCGTGCGAAGAAGATCTGTCGCATGACTCGCCGGACGTGCCGCTGCCGGAAGCGGTGGTGGCGGGCAAAGAACCGCTGCTGATTATTGGGGCGATTGCGGGCGGGTAAAACCACGCACATGTTCATGGCCGGAATAGGGCGGGTGCTCGGGTTCCTTTGCCGCGCAAGCCAGAGATATCTCAAGGACTCAGAATCGCTGCGTCCTTGGGTGGGGGAGGGGAATCCCAAGTCTCGAACGGCGGGGCGCGGCTTGGGATTCCTACGTGGAGTGACAGGTTCGCCGGGTAGACGATCCTCATTCGCTCCGGTTTGCGACCGGGTGGGTTAGGTCGCGAACATCCATTCGCTCGGCTTAGGGCCGTGAACGAGGCCGTGAACGAGTTCGTCGAAATTGACGCGGAACGTTATCATTCCGGCTCGGGCCTGTTCAGCGGTTGCTTCAACTCGCCGAACAATACCTCGTTGGGATATCGGTGGGCGCCTTGTCGTAGTTTCGTGTTCCCCGGCATTCAGTCTTCACGTGCCGGGGTGACTTCACGTGCCGGGGTGAAAGGTCTTCGGTCCTCTTGAATCTGCGCGATCCATTCGTTTGGCTTGCTGAAGAATTCTTGTTCGGGAAAGCCGTTGTCGAACTCCGAGCAGAAGTAATTGCGGAACGGTGGCGTCTTCTTCCTGCGTTTGGCAAGCAGCATGGCAAACGCAAAGACGAGGATGAGGGCAAAGCCGCCAACGAAGAATTGGAGATTCGTCAAGTGGAATTCCATTGCGTACTCCTGTAAGAGAGGTATTCGCAACAGCCAGAAAGAGAAATATGGCCGTACAGAGACGGACTATGAAAGAGACTCAAGGAGACCGGCGCTGCAAGGCTGTTCGAAATTGCTCAGGATGGGGAAATAATCTGGGACCCAATCGGGAGGCAGAGTCGCGAATCCTTATTGCTCGTCTTTGCCAGGGCGGAGCATGAGGTCCTTGATGGCTTCGCGGGGGTCTTTGCCTTCGTCGAGGATCAGCTCCATCTGCTCGGTGATGGGCATTTCGATGCCGTGCTGGCGGGCGAGGCCGAGCGCGGCGCGGGTGGTGCGGACGCCTTCAGCAACTTTGCCGCCCAGGCTTTCGAGGATTTCCGGCAGCTTGCGGCCCTGGCCCAGCGCCTGGCCAACAGTTCGGTTGCGGCTGAGCGAGCCCGTGCAGGTGAGCACCAAATCGCCGACACCCGACAGCCCGGCGAGGGTTTCGCGGCGGCCTCCGCAGGCTACGGCAAGGCGCGTGATTTCTGCGATGCCGCGGGTGATGAGGCCGGCGGCGGAGTTGTAGCCGAGTCCTACACCCGCGGCGATACCTGCGGCGATGGCGATGACATTTTTGAGCGCGCCGCCCAGTTCCACGCCGATGACATCCGTGGACGTGTAGAGGCGGAGAGTCTCCGACGAGAACTCCTGCTGGACGAGAGCGGCGATTTCGGGGTCGCTGAAGGCCACGGTGACGGCGGTGGGCTGGCCCTGTGCCACTTCAAGGGCGAAACTGGGTCCGGAGAATGCGCCGATGGACAGCAGGAGTCCGGCCGGCTCAAGGATTTCTGAGATGACCTGGGTCATGCGCAGGAAGGTGCGATCCTCCACGCCCTTGGTGGCGCTGACGATGATCTGGCCCAGGTGCAGGTGCTGGCGGAGACGGGTGAGCGTGGGGCGAAGGAACTCCGAGGGGATGACGGAGACCACGATTTCTGCGTCGGCCACAACGGCAGTTTCGCCAGTGACGGTGATTTCCGCAGGGATGGGAAAGCCGGGAAGAAAGAGCTTGTTTTCGCCGGCGTCGGCAATTTGCTGCGCCTCCTCAAGGCTGTGCGACCAAAGCGTGATCTGGTGGCCGCCGTGGCGGTGAAGCGAGAGGGCGAGGGCGGTTCCCCAGGCGCCGGAACCTAGTACGACGATGCGGCTCATGCTGTTTTCCTGGCTCCAAAGCGGGATTCTGTGCCGGTGAGCAGGCGGCGGATGTTCTGGTGGTGCTTGGCGATGATGAGCAGTGACACGGTGGCCTGGACGGCGATGAAGAAAGGCGGCCGGTCGCCGCGGACCAGATACCAGGCGAAGACAGGGAAGCTGGCCGCACCGAGGATGGAGGCCAGCGAAACATAGCGGGTGAGCAGAAGGACAAGCGCGAAGATCGTGATGGCCGCGAGCGCCGCAGCAGGAGCGGCGACCAGAAAGACGCCGAAGCCGGTGGCTACACCCTTGCCGCCGCGAAAATGCAGCCAGACGGGGAACATGTGTCCCAAGACGGCGCAAAGGGCTGCGAGTGCTTGGAAGTCGCGCATCGGGGTTGAGGGGATGATATGGGCGACGAGCACCAGGCCGGTCCAGACGAGCATTCCGAGCCAGACGGCGGCACAGCCTTTCATCATGTCCAGAAGGAAGGTGGCTGCGCCAAGGCCCTTGCCGCCGGAGCGCAGGACGTTGGTTGCGCCGATGTTGCCGCTGCCTACGGTTCGGATGTCCTGTTTGCGGATGAAGCGCACCAGCAGGTATCCGGTGGGGATAGACCCAAGCAGGTAAGCGGCGACCACGACCAGAAGGCTTGCAACGAGCATGACGAGAACGAGTTTAGCAGGTGAAGGCGGGGCGCGAAGAACAGTAAGTCGATGGGGTGTGATGAGTGTGGAAGTGTGGAATCGCGTGCCGCACGGCCGACCGCGGAGCCACGCAGAAGCGGCGTCTTTGTCATCGCTGGCAGCAGGTACGCGATGCAGCGCTGCCGGTATCAGAATTGGGAGGCCGGGGAATGAAAGCCGGGTGTATACTTCGTGCCTCCCCCGATCCTCGCATTGAGACTTCCCTTGAAAGGTGACATTCCATGCCCAGTTATCTCGTGCAAGTGTCCTATACCGTGGAAGCAATGGCCGCGATGGTCAAAAAGCCGCAGAACCGTACCGAAGCCGTGCGCGCAGCGATTGAGAAGCTTGGAGGCAAATTAAGTGGAATCTGGATGGCGTTCGGCGACTACGACGTTGTGGCTGTATTCGAGATGCCGGACAACGCGAGCGCAGCAGCCTTTGCACTGGCCATCGGTGCCGGTGGCGCGTGCAAGAGCATAAAGACCACTCCTCTGCTCGGCGTAGAAGAGGGCATGTCGGCGATGAAGAAGGCAGGAACCTCGGGCTATAAACCTGTCACTGCCCGCAGGTAGAAAAAGCGTGTTCTGCCTTCAATTCTGGATGAGCAGCGGCTACGACCGACAAGACGTGAGAAGCCGATCCCTCGCTACATCAGCCGGTGGCGGATAAGATCGAGGGCCTGCTGGGTGGCCCACTGGCGCACGCGGTCGCGGTCTCCGCGGAAGGTGCGTTCAAGGCAGTCGGTCTTCTGCGCGTCAGAGACAGCGATGTAGACCAGGCCGACTGGCTTGGCTTCAGTGGCGCCGGTGGGGCCGGCGATGCCGGTGATGCCAAGGCCGAGGGTAGCGCCGGCGCGCTGGCGGATACCCACTGCGAGAGCTTTTGCGACCTCCTCAGAGACCGCGCCATAGCGGGCGATGATGTCGGGGGGGACTCCGGCAAAGGCGGTCTTGAGTGCGTCAGAATAAACCACTGCGCCGCCGAGGAAGGAACGCGAACTGCCGGGGACGGCGGTGATGCGTTGGGCGATCATGCCGCCGGTGCAGCTTTCGGCCACGGCGAGGGTAGCCTGGCGGAGGCCGAGATAGTAGAGAACGATCTGCTCCAGTGACTCGCCGTCAGAGGAGTAGAGCCAGTCTTCGAGGGCTTCTTCCATGCGGCCGGCGAGCTCGTCGATGCGCTGCTGAGCTGCTTCGAGATTCGATTTGGAACAGAGCAGGTCTAGCTGGATGTCGCCCGCGTGAGCCAGAATGGTGGTTTCCACGTCGCTGTAGGTGGTGTAGATGGGCGCCAGCAGCTTGTCGGCCTGTGACTCGGGGATCATGGCCGCTTTGAGAGTGCGTTTGGCGATGAAGCGCTGCGGCAGGGCAACGCGCAGGCGGGGCATGCACTCGGCGTCGAAGAGTGGGCGGCACGCGTTGGGCGGGCCGGGGACGAGCAGGACGAGCTTGCGATAGCCCTCAAATTTGGTGTCGAGCCACTGGCCGGGAGCGCTGCCGTTGGGGTTGGGCAGCACGGTGGCTGTCTCGATGACGTCGGCCTGCTTGAGATTGTTTTCGGCCATGGGCATGCGCCAGGTGGCGGCGCGGGCATGGAGAGCGGCAAGCTGGGTGGCATCGCGGTGCAGGGCGAGCGAGAGGGCTTCAGCGACGGCCTCGCGGGTGAGGTCGTCCTCAGTGGGACCCAGACCGCCTATAAGAATGATGACGTCTGCGCGGCCCATGGCGGTGCGGATGACGCTGACGAGGTCTTTGCGGCGGTCGCCGACGATGGTCTTGAAGGCCACGGTGACGCCGATCTCGTTGAGCCTTTCCGTCAGGTAGAGGGAGTTGGTGTCCTGGCGGTAGGGAGTGAGCATCTCGGAGCCGACAGCGATCATTTCAGATTTCATAAGTGCAGCTTGTAGCTCCTGGCTTGGGTTGTGCGTGGACCAAAGGCCTCGGCTTTAGCCTGCGGTGCTGCATTCGGCACGGAGCAGGATGGAAGCCGGTGGCGGGAAGCTAAAACAGATTGAGTCCTTCCACTCCCAAGTCCACATCATAAACCGCCTCGTTGGTGGCCAGTATGGCGGTGCCAAGCGGAGAGAAGGCCACGCCGACGAGATTGTTTGCGGCCAGAACGAGCGTTGCTTCCCCAGTGGGGGTGACGCGGACGAGGCCGCGGCGGCCATGGAGGCAGGCAGCGACGTAGATGTCGCCATCCTTTGCCAGGGCCAGACCCTGTGGGCGGCCCAGGCCGCGATACCATGCGCGGGCGTCGCCGTGGGTATCGATGACCCAAATCGCGTCGTTGGAGGAGAGCGTGGGGCCGGTAACGAAGAGCGTGCCGGAGAAGTCAACAGCCAGGTGATACGCCGCGACACTGGGTTCCAGCGTGGCGTAGACGAAGATGCGGCGCTGGGGATCGATTTTGAAGATGGTACCGCTGCGGTCGCCGACAAAAAGGTTGCCTTGAGGGTCAAAGGCGGCGCCGGTGGCCACGCCCATTCCCTCGGCGTAGAGGGTCGACTCGCCCGCTCCGTCCACCTGGTAGACATTGCCTTCGGCGCGGGATGTGACATAGAGGTCGCCGTCAGGGCTGAAGGCCAGTCCGGTGGCGTTGAGGATGCCGGTAACAAAAGGGGTGCCGCGGCCGTCGGGGCTCACTCGAACTACAGACACTGGTGTTTGCTTGCCCCTGGGGCCGGAGATGGTGGCGTAGATCATGCCGGAACGGCTGACGGCCGGGCTTGTAACCGGATGCAGCCCCTCAGAGAGCTGGCGCGCAACGCGCAGCGGAGCTGCATTGCTGACGCCGGCGGGGGTGCGGACCTCAATGTAGCCGGTGGAGGCCTGCTCCGGAACGCGGAAGGCCAGGCGGCTGGGGCGGCTCATCAGCACATGAGCAGGCTGCGTGCCAACGACTACGACCGGCGGGCCAAATGCATGTGGACCAAGATGGGCGCCGGTGAGTTCGACTTCGCCCAAGGGTAGTGCCGCCGCGGGCACAATGTCGTCGATGCGCGGCTGGGGGACGGTCTCTTCGGGTACGGATTGAGTGCGGGTGCGGGGCATATGAGGTCCCTTGTTAGATCCAGTGGTGCAGCAACCACGCTACACCCAAAGCATACAGCCCCGCGGCCACATCATCGAAGACGATGCCCCAGCCTTCAGGCAGGCTTTCAAGCTGGCGGGCCGGGAACGGCTTGGTGATGTCAAAGAGGCGAAAGAGGATGAGGGCCAGCAAGGCGTGCCGCCAGTTAGCGCGGCTGCCGAGGAGGGCGATCCACTGGCCAGCCACCTCGTCGATAACCACGAAGCCGGGATCGTGGCGGCCGCTCTCGCGAGCCGCGATGGTGGCGGCGGGCACGCCGAGGGCGATGGATAGCGCGATTCCGGCCAGCAGGACGAGGCACAGAGTCAGCGGGGCAGGATGCAGGCCCCAGGCTACGGCGGCCCACAGAAGCAAGGCGGCCACCGAGCCCCAGGTGCCGGGGCCGGGCTTGCCCAGTCCCGCGCCGAAAAAAGTGGCTACCGTCCATGCCCAGAGGGTCTTGTGGGCCGAGACGGGCGATGCCGGGTTTGGCGTGGGGCTACTCATCGTCCGAGCCTTTGCCCTGGCCGCCGGCGAGGCCACCCAGGTCTTCAAGGACTTCAGGGTCGACGATGGGCGAACTGATTTTATAGACGCCCATAGCCCACTTGCCGAGGTCGATCTTGCGGCAGCGGTCACTGCAGAACGGGAAGTCCTCGTCCTTGGGACGGACCAGCATGCCGCACGTGGGGCAGCGGAGGAGCTTTACGGATTTTTTCTTTGTAGCCATTGAGTGTTCCTGCCGGAGGCAGTGGTCAACAATTATGGTACAAGGCGCGGTGGCCATCGTTTCCCTGCCTTGATTAATGGCGCGCGAAGCGGTCGTAGACTCCGATAACGGGAAGGGCGTTGCCGTTGTTGTCAAAGAAGCCGCGCTCCACCAGTTGTCCCCGCACGGCGGGTTCCCACCAGAAGATTCCCTTGCCGTGGCCGCCGGGTGCTTCCATGACGATACGGTTTACCTCATCGAGAAAGTCGCGCTGGCCGTCAGGCGTCTCAGGATACGGGCCGGGGTGTTTCATGTAATTGCCGGGCTCCCAGTTATAGGCGGTTTCTACCACATAGACATCCTTGCCGAACTCGCGGATGGTTGCCTCAAGGTTGGCGCGGAGATCGTTGAGACTGCCCTGCCACCACGGGTAATAAGATTGGCCTATCACATCGAACTGGATGTTATAGGTGGCAAGTTTTTCAAAGAAAGACCTGGTTGCGGCGATATCTCCGCCGTGGTCTATGTGAATCATGATGAGCGGGCGCGGCGCGGCTCCGCTGCCCGCGCTCACTCCGTTGATGCCTGCCTGGACAAGCTCCGCGAAGTGATCCCAGTTGTCCGGCAGCTTGCCGTCGGGCCATAACATGCCCTGCGAAATCTCATTGCCTACTTGCACCATATCCGGCATGACTCCGGCGGCGCTGAAGGCGGCGATGGTGTCGCGCGTGTAAGCGAAGACGGCCTCGGCAAGCTGTTGGTGAGTAAAGCTGCGCCACGCCGCCGGAGTGGGCTGGTGGCCCGGGTCGGCCCAGTCGTCGGCGTAGTGGAAATCGAGGAGAAACTTGAAGCCCATGGCTTTGGCTTGTTTGGCAGCGGCGATGGTGTATTCCAGGTTGTTCGGCAGTGTGGTGGGCGCATGGAAGATGCGCAGACGAACCCAGTTATAGCTGTGGTCGCGAAGGATCTCAAGCGCGGGCCTGGCTACGCCGTTGTCCTTGAAGACGGCCCCTTGCTGCTCGGCCTGGGGCAGGAAGGAAACATCGGCGCCGACGGCATACTGTGAGCTTTTTCCTGTAACAACCTGCGCGGGGCAGGTGATGGTGGCAGCCAACACAAAGAGAGCTATCGCAGCAAGTGTTCGACGATCCATGAATTGCCTCACAAAGCGGGTCCAGGAAGCGGGTGCAGGGCATGCGCGCCCGGCGGAGAACATCTTACCGCCTCAGTGCAAAGGCAAGGTAGCGAGGGTCTCGCTTGAGAGGTTGGCCGCGTGAATGAGGGGTGCGGCGCGCGTCAGTCTACAGCGGGCCGGAGACGACGCGGGCGACTATGTCGTACTCGTGGGCTTCGGTGATTTCGGCGCGGTAGAAGCGGCCGGGTTCCAGCGTTTCGAGTTCGCCGAAGTCGTTGATGTAGACCTTGCCGTCGATTTCCGGTGCATGAAACTGGGTGCGGCCTTCCCACAGCAGCGGCGTCTCGTCGCTTTCTCCCTCAGCCAGCACGACCAGTTCGCGCCCCACCCACTGCTGTTTGGCGCGCTTGCTGATGGACTGCTGTAGCTTCATCAGCCGGCGCTTGCGGGCCTCGATGGTGCGCTTAGGCACCTTGGCGTCGAGCGAGAATGCGCCGGAGCCTTCTTCGTCCGAATAGCTGAAGACACCGAGCCAGTCGAATTTCGCTTCGCCGATAAACTCTTCTAAAAGTTCAAAGTCTGCGGAGGATTCGCCCGGGAATCCGACGATGAAGGAGGTGCGCAGGGCGATGCCCGGAACGGAGGCGCGGACTTTTTCGAGGGTCTTGAGGAAAATGTCTGCTCCGGCGCCGCGCTTCATGGTCTTGAGCACCTGCGGGGAGGCGTGTTGCAGGGGCACGTCCAGATATTTGCAGATGTTGTCGTGCTTGGCGATGGTTTCGAGCAGCTTGCCCGTGATGCGGTTGGGATAGGCGTAGAGGAAGCGCAGCCAGCGCAGGCCTTCGATGCCGGCCAGTGCTTCAAGCAGCAGGGCGAGGCCGTCTTTCAGGCCCAGGTCTTCGCCGTAGCAGGTGGTGTCCTGGCCGATGAGGGTGATCTCCTGCACCCCGCGAGCGACGAGCTGCTGCGCCTCGGCGACAACCGACTCAAAACGCCGGGAGCGGAACTTACCGCGCAGGTTGGGAATGACGCAGAATGTGCAAGGGTGGTCGCAGCCCTCGGCAATTTTGATGTAGGCCGAGGATTTGGGGGTGGTAAGAAAGCGGGGCGTGGATTCGTCGTAGAGATAGGTGGGCAGCATGTGTGCGGCGCCCTGCCAGTCGTCGCGGCGGAAGCGGCCCTGCTGCTCGCGCAGGTCGCCTTCGGGCCTGCTCTCCGTGACTTTATGCGTTCCGGCCTGCGACTCCTGGCCCGGATGGACTGCAGCGCCGCTGAGGATGTTGAAGGGCGACGGCGCTGCGGCAACACGCGCGATGCCGGCGGCTTCGAGAATCGACTCCAACTCGCCGGTTCCGACCACGGCGTCCACTTCAGGAATGCTCTTGCGGATCTCGTCGCGGTAGCGCTCAACCAGGCAACCTGCGACGATGAGCTTTTTGGCTGAGCCGGAGGTCTTGTGGCGAGCCATTTCCAGAATGGTGTCGACCGACTCCTGCTTGGCCGTGTCGATAAAGCTGCACGTGTTCACGACAAGGATCTCGGCGTCTTCAGGACGGGCAGTCAGCCGCGCACCGGCGCGGTCCAGCAGGCCCATCATCACCTCGGAATCAACGAGGTTTTTGGGGCAGCCTAACGAAATAAAGCCCACGGTGGGAGCCGTGGGTGGGGAAAGTTTGCTCACATATCTATTGTACCGGGGAAGCGATTCGCTGGTGGGAAACCCCCAGCCGTTCATTCCTCGGCATCGCCGGGAAATCGGGCCTTCCGTTGGTGCTAAAATCTATCAGTGCCGGGTCCTACGCGACGTAATCCCGCCAACCCCGCCAGGTCCGGAAGGAAGCAACGGTAACGGGCTAGTACGGGCGCAGTAGGTAACCCGGTACTTTTTTGGCGCCGTGGGCGCTTTTTACCCAAGCCTTGGGCGCTGATTTGGACCGACGGCGAATGTGCTTAAGCCTGTGCGGTTTTCCCAAATGGCTGCCTTGCAGCCGTGGCAACGTTTTTTTGAGTGGAGCGGCAGACCGGGTTCTCCCGCCGTTGTTCGCGCCGCAAGGAGAAGTGCATTGAGCCTCACCGTTCGCCCCGTGGTGGGCCGGCGCGCCAAGATCACGGCGCTCGGAACCTACGTTCCCCCCGACGTTCTGACCAACAAAGACCTTGAAAAGATGGTGGATACCAACGATCAGTGGATCGTGGAGCGCACCGGTATCCGTGAGCGGCATGTGCTGGCCAAGGGGCTGGGCACCAGCGACATGTGCGCTGCTGCGGCCCGAAAGTGCCTGGCGGCGCGCGGGATCGAGCCCAGTGAGGTGGAAGTCATCATCGTGGGCACGGTGACGCCGGACATGATGTTCCCCTCCACGGCGTGCCTGGTGCAGGACAAGATCGGCGCCAAGGGGGCGTGGGGCTTTGACGTTTCGGCCGGCTGCTCGGGGTTTGTGTTTGCGCTGCAGGCGGGCGTGAAGCTGGTGGAGAGCGGGGCGCACAAAAAGGTGCTGGTGTGCGGCGCGGACGCCAACACGCGCATGACCGACTATACCGACCGGACCACCTGCGTGCTATTTGGCGACGGCGGAGGAGCGGTGCTGATCGAGCCTGCGGAAGAGGGTGAGATTGGCTTTATCGACTACATCAACGAAATCGACGGCTCGGGAGGAGTGGCGCTGAACCTGAAGGGCGGCGGCAGCCTGAACCCCTCAAGCCACGAAACCGTGGATAAGAAGATGCACTACATTTACCAGGACGGCCCGGCGGTGTATAAGTTTGCCGTGCGCAAAATGGCCGAGGTTACGGCGAAGGTGCTGGAGCGCAATGGCGTGACCGGCGCTGATTTGGGATGCTACATTCCGCACCAGGCCAACCTGCGCATCATTAATGCCACGGCCGACCGGCTGGGCATGGACCCGGAACGGGTGATTATCAATATTGAAAAGTACGGCAACACCTCGGCGGGGACGATTCCGCTGGCCATGGAGACGGCCGTTGAACAGGGCAAGCTGAAGAAGGGCGACCTGGTGCTGATCTCCGCGGTGGGCGCAGGTTTCACGGTGGGGGCGGCTCTGCTCAGGTGGGAGATATAACGAGGCAGCGGAGTTAGCGGGCCGATCCCTTGGGGGATCGGCCTTTTTACTGACTAAACAGCCAGTTCGCTCATGGAGAAGTCGTACTCTGGCAGGACGCCTGCTTCGGCGGCCCTGCGGAAGAAGTCTCGTATGCCGTCCAGGCATTCCTCGTCGAGAGTGTAGTGGATGTTGGTGGTGAGGTAGGCCTGGATGGTTTCCGCGGGCAGCGGCAGCTTCTGCGACCACTCGTCGACCAGCGCGTCGATGTTCCGCAAACCGTGATCGCGGGACTGGATGAAGTCCTCGGCGACACGCCCATCCAGTTGGCAGCCTGGCGCTGCTGCCCAGACGGCGGAGACGAAGGGCAGGCCGGTGATCGTGTGCCACTCGGCGGCCAGATCGTGGTAGACCAGATCCTCGCCGGTGCGTTCGAAGCGGTTGGCGCGTTCCTCCAGGGCCATCAGGGCCGGATCGCCGATGACGATGGCGGCGTCGGCGCGGTCGAGCATGGCGTCGAGGTCGGCGGTCATCGGCAGGAACGGGACATCCGGATTGCCCCACTTGTGAAACATGGTGCGCGTGTAGGCGATGGTGGTACGGCTGGCGGTGTCTGCGGCCACGCTGCGCAAGGTCCGGAGCGGCTGACTGGCACGACGGACCAGGAGCAGCGAACGTACGCGGCCCTTGGAGGCGATGGTGCAGCCGGGCAGAATTTGAAGGCCGGGCGTGGTGGCCAGTGCGGCAATGGGCACCAGCCCGATGTCGGCCCTGCCTGTGGCCAGGCGGTCGGCACACTCCGCGGGCAGCATCCAGTCGATCTGATAGCGGTCAGCAAGCGTGGTGTTGAGTGGCGGGTGCTCGAAGTCCCACATGAGGGGCGCGGGATTCAGGAAGCGGATGGCGGCGATGCGCAAACGGGAATAGGAAGTCGAACTCACGTTCTCTTAGACTACCAATCCAGGGCAAGGGATTCCGGGATACGTGCCCCACGTCAACATAGCGCTCTTGACTTCCGGTGCAGGCGGAGTTAGCGTGAACCAAATTACCAAAGAGATATTTTTGGGTTACTTTTGAGGAGAAGCAGCGTGCGCCTGGGTGCGCGTGCACCCTTGCAATGACGACATTGCCTCAGGAACTGGCCGGCCCGGCAGCCTCGCCACTGGATGAAGACCGGCTGGCATGGCTGGCGCTGGTGCTGACGCCGGGGCTTGGCCCCAAACGCATTCTGGACGCGGTGAGGGAGTTGGAGGCGCCCGGGCAGATTTTCGGCTTGGTGCTGACGGCGCTTGAGGGGCTGCGGTTTCCGGCCGAGGCGGCGCAGTTCATCTTTGACGGCAAGGCTCGGCAGGCGGCCGAGGAGGAGTGGGCACGGGTTCAGGCGCAGGGTGCCACGGTGCTCACCTACAGCTGTGCGCAGTATCCCGAGCGGCTAAAGGAGATCTACGACCCGCCGCCGGTGCTGTGGGTTCGCGGCTCGGTGGGCCTGTTGTCCCGGCCGGGGATCGCGGTGGTGGGTACGCGGCATCCTTCTCCGTATGGGGCCGGCGTGGCGGAGATGCTCTCACGGGACCTGGCGGCGCGGCGGCTGTTGATTGTGAGCGGCATGGCGCGAGGCATCGACACCTGCGCGCACAAGGGAGCCCTGGTTGCGCGCATGCCCACGGTGGCCGTGTGGGGCACGGGGATCGACGTGATCTATCCTAAAGAAAACAAGAAGCTTGCCGAGGATATTCTGGCCACCGGCGGCGCTATTGTGAGCGAAAACCCGATGGGTACATTCCCTGCGCCGCAGAATTTTCCGCGCCGTAACCGCATCTTGAGCGGGCTGAGCGTGGCGGTACTGGTGGTGGAGGCGGCGGAAAACTCCGGCACGCGGGTGACCGCCCGCTGCGCCGCCGACCAGAATCGTGACCTGTATGCGGTGCCCGGCAACGTGACCAGCAAGAATTCGTGGACGCCTAACACCTTGATAAAGCAGGGCGCCAAGCTGGTGGCCACATGGGAAGACGTGTGGGAAGACCTGCCCTCGCAGGTGCGGCTGGAACTGGAGGCGGAGGCTGGAGTTGAATCCAAGTCCGAAGCTGCCGCATCTCTATTGCCTGATCCGGTACTGCGGCCTCAGGAGGCGATGGTGCTGGAGGTCCTGCGGTCAGATGAATCGCTGCAGATTGACGAAATTCTCGAAGCGCTGGAGACGCAACTAACCTCTTCCGAGGTATTTACAGCGCTGTTCGAGTTGGAGATTACGGGCCGCGTGCGGCAGTTGCCGGGCAAGAATTACGTGCGCACGTTGTAACGGTTTCCTTTTTCCACGTCCAACCTGGTACTGGATTCTGGCGTGATTTTTCGCACTGTCTGCGGCCTTTGCGCGTAGCGTTACTGGAATGCGGCGCAAAGAAAATCCGTTGGCGAGTGGAAATGAAGCCATCTTCCGTGGTAGCTTCCAACTTTCATGGCTGTTTTTCGCCGGGCACAGAAATTGGCTTGGTGTGCGGTCAGAATCCGGGCTGCTTGCGAGCAAGACGGAATGACCCTAGTCCGAGTCCAACAGGCTGGGCCGGATCCAACGAGGCAAGGTCCAACAAGATAGAGTGTTCTTGGAATCAAGGATGGCAATGAGCAAATCACTGGTGATCGTCGAGTCCCCCGCCAAGGCGAAGACGATTGAGAAATATCTGGGCAGCGGTTTCGAGGTCCTGGCATCGGTCGGGCACATCATGGACCTGCCCAAGAACGAAATTGGCGTGGAGTTGGAGAACCGCACTTTCGAGCCGACGCTGGTTGTCTCTCCCGGCAAAGAGAAGGTTGTTGCGCAGTTGAAGCGGTCGGCCGCCAAGGCCGACGAAATTTATCTGGCGCCTGACCCGGACCGAGAGGGCGAGGCGATTGCGGCGCACCTGGCTATCCAGTTGGGAACCTCGGCCAAGGAGCGGAAAAAGATTCACCGCGTAACCTTCAACGAGATTACGAAGAAGGCGGTGCAGGAGGCCTTTCAGCACGCCCGCGACGTGGATCAGAATCTTGTGAACGCGCAGCAGACACGGCGCGTGCTGGACCGCCTGGTGGGCTACCAGATCTCGCCGCTGTTGTGGGATAAGGTGCGGCGCGGGCTCTCCGCGGGCCGCGTTCAGACCGTGGCCGTGCGGCTGATTGTTGAGCGCGAGAGGGAGATTAGCGCATTTGAGCCGGTCGAGTACTGGACTCTGGACGCTCTGTTGCACCCCGAGAAGCAAGCAGGCACCACCCTCAAAGCCCGCTTTGTCGGCGTCGATGGCGAGCCGGTGCGGGTGGCGAACGGCAAAGACAAGGACGGGAAAGACCAGTTCCTTGCCAACGCCCTGCCCGATAAAAAGTCGATGGATGAGGTGATTGCGGCGCTCGATACGGCGAAGTGGTCGCTGGTTTCGGTCCAGTCCAGAGAGCAACAGCGCAAACCGCTGGCGCCGTTCATCACCAGCCAGTTGCAGCGGGATGCATCGAGCAAGCTGAGCTTCAACGTGCGTCGCACCATGGGCGTGGCGCAGCGCCTCTACGAGGGCATCGACCTGGGCGCCGCGGGCACCACCGGTTTGATCACCTACATGCGTACTGATTCGCCACGTGTGGCGCCGGAGGCGATTGCCAGCGCGCGGGAGTGGATCGGCAAGCAGTTGGGGGAGAAGTATCTGCCCGCAACCCCCAATGTATACAAGGGCAAGAAGGCTGCGCAGGACGCGCACGAAGCGATCCGTCCTACGGATGCTGCGCGCACGCCGGAGTCGATTGCGCGCTACCTGACCGAGGAACAGCTCAAGCTGTACCGGCTGATCTGGCAGCGGTTTGTCGCTTCGCAGATGACGCCGGCGGTCTTTGACGTGACGACGGCGAAGATTGCGGCGGTCTCTGCAAAGACAGGTAAGACCTACGATTTCCGGCTGAGCGGTTCGGTTTTGCGCTTTGACGGATTTCTGAAGGTCTATGAGGTTCTGGAAGAGAAGAAGGACGAGGACGACGAGTCGTCCAACAAGCTGCCCAACCTGGACAACGTGAAGACGCTGGTCCTGGAAAAGCTGCTGGACGAGCAGCACTTTACCCAGCCGCCGCCGAGGTTTAACGAGGCCTCGCTGGTGAAGGTGCTGGAAGAGCGCGGTATCGGCCGCCCGTCCACCTATGCGTCGATCATCAACACCATTCAGGACCGCGAGTACGTGACCAAGATCAGCGGGCGGTTTTATCCCACTGAGATCGGGATGGTGGTGTGCGACCTGCTGGTAAAGAACTTTCCGTATATCTTCGACATCGCCTACACGGCCAAGCTTGAAGAAGAGTTGGACGACATTGAAGAAGGCACGGAGAAGTGGACCGACCTGCTGAAGGGCTTCTACGGCTACTTTGAAGAAGAACTGAAGGATGCCGGCGCGAAGATGGAAGACATCAAGCGCATGGAGAAGAAGACCGACGAGAAGTGCGACCTGTGCGGGTCGCCTCTGCTGTTGAAGTGGGGCAAGTTTGGCAGCTTTTTTGCCTGCTCGGCTTACAACAAGAAGGACCCGTCGAGCTGCACCTTTACCAAGGAAAACACCGCGGCCAAGCCGGACCTGAATACGCCCGAGGCGCAGGAGGCAGGCGAGCAGGAAGAGTACTGCGAAAACTGCGGGCGGGTGATGGTCCTGCGGCGCGGGCCGTTCGGCATGTTCATGTCCTGTCCTGGGTACAACGAGGATCCGCCGTGCAAGACCTTCCGCAAGCTGAGCCAGAAGCAGCAGCAGAAGCAGGCCACGCCCAAGCCGACGGGCGAGGACTGCCCGCTGTGCGGCAAGCCGCTGGTATTGCGGCAGGGCGCCTACGGGGAGTTTGTCTCGTGCTCCGGCTATCCCAAGTGCAAGTATGTGAAGCAGAACCTGATCGAGGGGATGAAGTGTCCCAAGTGCGGGCAGGGCGATCTGGCCGAGCGCAAGGCGCGGCGTGGCAACGTCTTCTGGGGCTGCACCAACTACCCCAAGTGCGACTTCACGTCGAACAACAAGCCGGTGGCAAAGAAATGTCCTGAGTGCGGTAGCCCGTACCTGGTAGAGAAGACGCTGCGCTCCGGCATCTTCCTTGAATGCCCCAACAAGAAGAAGGCGGCCGAGGAGGAAGCTGCGCCGAAAAAGCGCGGCAAAGTGGCGGCGACGCCGGAGAGCAGCGCCATTGTCTGCACCTACTCGAAGCGTATAGGCGATGCGCCGCCCCCACCCACTGCGGAGACGCACGGGCCCGTGGTGGAGAAAAAGCGCGGCAAGAAGGAGTTGCAGCCAGCCTGAAGAAGAGCGGGAGGCGCGCCGGTCTGGCTGCCTCCCCCGCAAAATCCACACCTGCGTTGTTCTCCTCAATCCGGTAGTATGGGGCAGCGGAGAATTCTCGATGGAAAGTATGCAGATGGAACGAATGCTGGCAACGCCGGCCGACGCCGAAATTGTCCTTAGGCTCTATGAACTGCGCACCGAGAGCGTAATGCGCCAGGCACGCGCGTGGATGACGGGCGAGTTCTGGCCGGCCACCGCCGAGGAATTCTTTGCCGTGGCAATGAACCCAGCCGAACCGCACAATCCGTGGTTCCGGCAAGTGATTACTTACTGGGAGATGGCGGCGGCCATGGTGCTGCACGGCGCGGTTTCGGCGGAGTTGTTCGTCGACTGCAACGGCGAGGGCTTCTTCCTGCTGGCCAAGTTTGCGCCCATCCTCGACGATATCCGGGCAAAGAATCCGACCTTCATGGTGAAGACCGCCGAACTGGTGAGGCGGTTCTCTGCCGCGTCCCAGCGCTACGAGGCGGTGCTGAAGACTATGGAAGCTCGCCGGAAGACCTTGGCGACGAGATAGGAATCTGCGGCCAGGGATTTTTATCCCACCAAATTTTAAGTCTCCTACACATCCTCGGGCTTGTGCAATTGCGGCCGTGGGAGGATGATGGTATCCGGTAGAGATTCCCCAACCCCCTGGAGGTTCAAGTGAAACGTATCGTCGCTGTACTGGTTCTGGTTCTGTCTTTCGCCGCTGTTGCGGCTAGCGCTGCTGACTCCACCAAGATCAGCGGCTGGATTTCCGACTCTATGTGCGGCGCCAAGCACGCTGGCACCGGCGCAGCCTGCGTAAAGAAGTGCATAGCCGGCGGAATGTCCCCGGTGTTCGTGGATGAGGCCAAGAAGGCCGTTTGGACCATCGACAACCCCGACGCTGTAAAGGGCTTCTATGGCGACCATGTCACGGTCACCGCGACCGCCGACGAAGCCAAGAAGAGCGTTCACATCGACTCGATCGCTGCGGCGAAGTAAGCTTTTCGTCCGGGAAACCAACATCCGGACTCGCCATGCCCGGCGATCTCTGGTAGTGTCGTATCCGTTACCTTCTCGCCGGCCTTATGTTGAGGCCGGCAGGGAAGGAACGATGCGGATTGAACCGGAACAACCCATGGCAAGAGCGATCTGGAACGGCAAGGTTATTGCCGAAAGTGACACGACGGAGACGGTCGAGGGAAATGTGTACTTTCCTGAGGGCAGCCTCAAGCGGGAGTATTTTCGCCCCAGCAGCACCACCTCCACCTGTCCCTGGAAGGGGCAGGCTCGCTATATGAGCCTGTTGATCGACGGGCAGGACAACCCTGACGCAGCCTGGTACTATCCCGACCCCAAGCCTATCGCGCGCAAAATCAAGGGATATGTGGCCTTCTGGCGCGGCGTGGAAATCGAGAAATAGAGCCGCCTAGCCTCTGCGTGGAGATCGAATGCGGATTCGACCGGTTTTGCTGGCCCCTTTGTTCGCGGTCGCACTGGCAGGCTGTGTGCATCGGGCTGCTCCGGTTGCGGTGGTTGCAGCGCCCACGCTTACGGGCGATCCCTCTCACCCAGGCCAGACGCAGGGCTGGGTTGACACCAAACTCTACTTTGGGCTGGGCCCGGCTGACCACCCCGAGCAGGGAATCAGCGAGGCGCAGTGGCGAGCCTTCCTCGACAAGCAGGTGACGCCGCGCTTCCCGTCCGGGTTGAGCGTGGTTGATGTATACGGCCAGTGGCAGGGCAAGGATGAGCCCGCGCCCGAGCGGCTGCGGTCGAAGATGCTGATCATCGACTACCTCGACAGCAGGGAAAACCGGGATAAGATCGAGGCCGTTCGAGCCGCCTGGAAGCAGAAGACCGGCGACCAGTCGGTGCTGCGGGTTACCGAGTCGGCGGACGTTTCATTCTGACGGTTCACAAGAGTCTGGCGTAGCTGAGTACATCGGAGCGGGTCCCGGGGGAAAGGTTAGGGAACTCGGTGTGGGCGCGCAGAACGCCTTCGCAGAGGAAGCCGCACTTCTCCATCACGTGCGCGGAGGCATGGTGCTCCGCGTGGCAGTTGGCTTCAAGCCGCTGGAGGCCGATTTGCCGGGCAAGCTCGACCATGGCATGTAGAGACTCAGTGGCAAAGCCTTTTCCCCACGCATCCCGGGCGAAAACATAACCGGTCACGGCGCAGGTTGGGGTTTTGAAGGTCAGGCCCGTGCCTCCCAGCAGATGGCCTTCGTCGTCATGCGCGAACACCAGGTACGATCCCGCCGGCCAGGTTTGCCACTCGGAATCGCTCCATGCCAGGAAGGCCAGAGTGTCGGTCACGTTGCGGTGGGTGGGCCAGCTCATGTAGCGAGTGACCATGGGGTCGGCAGCATAGCGGCGAAAGATGGCTACGGCATCTCGGGAGGCCGGCTTGCGCAGCAGTAGCCGCGCCGTCTCGATGGACCTTGGCGCTTTCATAAGGGAATCCTCAATAGGCCTGCAACTGGTCCAGCGGCAGGCGGACGCGGAAGCACGTGGATCCCGGCTCAGAGCGGACGCTGAGGTGGCCGCGGTGCTTGCGGACGATGCGCATGGCGTTGTCCAGTCCCAGACCGAGGCCCTGGCCCGGTGCCTTGGTGGTGAAGAAGGGCTCGAAGATGCGGTCCTGCAACTCGGGCGGGATGCCGGGGCCCGTGTCCCATATCTCCACCAGCAGCATCTCCACTTCCTGCCGGCAGGTCAGCTTCAGGGTGCCCTGGTTGCCGAGGGCGTCGAGGGCGTTTTCGATCAGGGCCGTCCACACCTGGTTCAGCTCGCTGCCGTAGGCGCTGATGTGGGGCAGATCGGGCTGATAGTCGCGCTCCACTTTCACATGGGTCATGCGCGACTGGAGCATCTGCACCGTGGCGTCGAGACCGGCCGCCACATCCATTTCGATAATCGGTGCGCGGTCCATGAAGGAGTAGGCCTTGATGGCGCTAATGAGGTCGAAGATGCGGTCGGTGGAGTTGAGCAGCGTTTCCACGGAGCGCGTGGAGCGCAGGTAACGGGCGAAGTACTGCAAGGTGACGCAGGCTTCGTTGCCGCCGAGAAGCGCGCGCAACTCGTCGAGGTCGGCCACGGTGACAGCCTGCTCGGCCAGTTGTGCGGCAACATCCCAGGCGCCGTCGCAGGGCAGGTCGCTGAGCCACTGGCGCAGCGCCTCCTCGCGGACGATGAACGCGCCCGCATCCTGCTTCTCCGCCAGTTCGCGGCGACTGAGGATGCGTTGCTCCCAGTCCTCTGTGCCGCGGATCTGTTCCTCGCTCAGGCATAGATTGACCAGCTTGAAGCGGTTCTGGCGGTTGGCGCGCAGCTCCATGACTAGGCCGGAGGCGGCACGCTGGGCGGCGGAGGCGGGGTTGTTGAGTTCGTGGGCCAGGTTGCCTGCCAGTTTGCCTAGAGCGGTCAGCTTTTCAGCCTGCTGCTCAATGCGGGTTACTTCGCGCACGCGATCAAGCAGTGTGGAGACCACCCGCTGGGTCATCGAGGGAATGGCTTCGAGCATCTCGGCGAAGTGCGACTTGTGAATCTGAATGGCCCAGACAGGGGAGACGGCAAAGCCCTGGCCGCCAGCGGTCTTCATGCGCGAGAAGGGCAGCAGACCTGTCATCTGGCCAGCGCGGCCGATGAACAGCGCCATGGGACCGGAGTGTTGGCGGCGCACATGGATCTCACCCTTGAGGATGAGGATCATCCGTTCGGCCGGGGCGCCTTCTTCAAACAGAACATCGCCTGCCTGGGCGATAACCTCCTCGCCATGGCGGGCCAGCCAGAGCCGGTCTTCAAAGGGCAAACCGTGCAGCGGGCCGACGCGATCGAGCGCAGCTGCGATGGTTTCGGCGGGCGTGGGACATGCGGGCGGCGTGGCGATAGGGGATACCATCCGGGAACCTCCGGGGCGCACCTTCAGCATAGCCCATTCTGAGCCTGAGTCATGCGTCGGCGGCATGTGGAAAGGAGCCGGGATCCTGCGGCATGGCCGTTGCAGTTGGCGGTTCAGAAACTGTGAAGACCGGATGGTATGATGAGGCGGTTTGAAATCGGGGTAGGAGAAACCGCTCATGCTGAAAGCCTTTTCACGCGTCGCCGTCCTCTTGGCCACCTCGCTTGTGGGCCTGGCTCAACCCTCCGCCACCTTCGATCCCGCCGCCAAAGTTTTTCGGCTGGATGGCGGAGGCGTCTCCTATGTGTTCGGCGTGAATCCGAGGGGTGAGTTGCAGCAGCTCTACTGGGGCGGCAGGCTGGCGGCCACGGACCACATTCCGCAAGCCGCGCCAATGCCTGATTGGGCCTCGTTCGACTCCTCCTACACGAACACGCCGCAGGAATACGCCGGCTGGGGAGCGGGGCTGTTTGTGGAGCCGGCGCTGAAGGTTACCTTTGCTGACGGCAACCGGGACCTGGTGCTGCACTACGAGAGCCACACCGCGACAGCGACTGGCGTGAACGTGGTGCTCAAGGACATCAAGCGCCAGGTTTTTGTCACCCTGCACTACGCGATCGACGCGGAGAGCGGGATTCTGGCGCGTTCGGCCACCATTGAGAACCGCGAGACGGAGCCGGTGACAGTAGAGCAGGCTGCCGCAGCGGCCTGGGCGCTGCCTGCAGCCCGCTACAGCTTGAATTACCTGACTGGCCGCTGGGCGGGTGAGTGGACGCTGACGCAGGAGACGCTGCATCCGGGCGCACGGGTGATTGAGAGCCGCCGCGGCTCCACGGGCCACCAGGCCAACCCGTGGTTTGCGATTCAGGCCGGAGGGCCCAACGAGAATCACGGCGAGGTGTGGTTTGGAGCACTGGCCTGGAGCGGGTCGTGGAGGATCACGGTCGAGCAAGACCACTTGGACGAAGTGCGCGTGCCCGGCGGCGTCAAACCCTTTGACTTCGGCTATGTGCTGCATCCGGGGCAGTCGCTGGAGACGCCAGTGTTTTATGGCGGCTATGCGGCCAACGGGTTGGGCGGGGCCTCGCGGCTGTTGCACCACTTTGAGATTGAGCACGTGCTGCCGCACCGCATCGGGACGGGCGTGAATGCGGCGCCGAAGCTGCGGCCGGTGATCTACAACTCGTGGGAAGCCACCGAGATGAACGTGACCGAGGCGGGGCAGGAGGCTCTGGCGGAGAAGGCCGCGGCGCTGGGCATTGAACGCTTTGTGATGGACGATGGGTGGTTTGGCCAGCGGAAGACCGACCACGCAGGACTGGGCGATTGGTATGTGAACCCACAGAAGTTTCCCAATGGGCTCAAACCGCTTATCGACAAGGTCCATGCTCTGGGTATGGATTTCGGGCTGTGGGTTGAGCCGGAGATGGTGAACCCAGACTCAGACCTCTATCGCACGCATCCGGACTGGGTGCTGAATTTCCCCGGGCGGCCACGCTCGGAGCAGCGGAACCAGCTTGTTCTTAACCTGGCCCGGCCCGATGTGCGCGAGTATGTGCTGGGCTTTCTAGACAAGCTGCTGACGCAGAATGACATAGCCTTTCTGAAGTGGGACTACAACCGCAACTGGAGCGAGCCGGGCTGGGACCAACTGCCTCCGGCAGAGCAGAAGCGAGTTTACGTCGAGTTCACGCGCAACCTGTACAGCATTCTGGCGGAGTTGCATCGCAGGCATCCCAAGGTGGAATTTGAATCCTGCTCGGGCGGCGGCGGGCGCGTGGATTTGGGGATTCTGCAGTATGCGGACGAGGTGTGGCCTTCGGATAATACCGATCCTTTTGACCGGCTGACGCAGCAGGACGGGTTCACCTATGCGTATACACCGCAGGTGATGATGGCCTGGGTGACCGACTCGCCGCACTGGCTGAACAAGCGGACTACTTCACTGACCTACCGGATGCTGAGTTCGATGCAGGGTTCGCTGGGCATAGGCGCCAACATCGCCAAGTGGAATGACGACGAGATGGCTACGGCCAAGCGGCTGATCGCGGCCTACCACCAGGTGCAGCCGACCATTGTGCAGGGCGACCTGTACCGGCTGATTTCGCCGCGCAATGGAAGCGAGTTTTCTGCCACGCAGACGGTGAACCGGAACAAGAGCCAGTCGGTGGTGTTCGCCTTCATTCACTCGACGCAGGAGGGACGGACGTTTCCGCGGCTGAAACTCGAGGGGTTGGACCCAGCGGCGGAGTATGCACTGACGCCCATCGAGGGCACGGCTGGGGTGCAAACGCCCGCAGTGGCCAGCGGGGCATGGTGGATGAACCACGGGCTGGATATGGACGCCGGATTCCGCGGGGATTTTCAGGCTGCGGCGTTCCGTCTGGACAAGAAGTAGGACGGCGGACGGGGAGTGCCTTCCCAGGCCTCAAAATCGAGACCTGGGCGCCCGGCGAAGGATGGGGCAGCAGGAGCTTTTGCTAACTCCGCCAACATGTGCGAAGCACGGCGAACACCGCTAGCTCCGCTTCACTTTGCTCCGGTATAGATCACGTGCCAGATGGATCGCGAGCCGTCGTCGGAGACGAACAGCGAGCCGTCCCTGGCCACGGCAACGCCCACGGGCCGACCCCAAACCTTGTCATTCGGCAGCACGAAGCCGGTGAGGAAGTCCTCGTACTCGCCGGTGGCGTGGCCGTTCTTCATGGGCAGGCGAATGACCTCATAGCCGGCGCGAGGGGAGCGGTTCCAGGAGCCGTGCTCGGCGGCGAATCCGTCGCCCTTGTACTCGGCGGGGAACTGCGAGCCACCGTAGAACAGCATTTCGAGCGATGCGAAATGCGGGTTCACAATGATGTCCGGCGTGATGACCTTGGACTGCAGTTCGGGATGCTTGCCGGGGTGGCGGGGGTCCTGTTTGCCGCCGCCGGGGCCGCCCATATAAAACCACGGCCAGCCGTAGAATCCGCCCTCCTGCACGTGGGTCACGTAGTCGGGTACTAGGTTGTTGCCCAGGCCGTCGCGCTCATTGGTGGAGCACCACAGCTCGCCCGTGATGGGGTTGATGGCCTCGCCCACGCAGTTGCGCAGCCCCGAGGCATAAATCTTGACGAACTTGCCCTCTGGCGTGAACTCCAGCACGTCAGCGCGGTGAAATTCCTCGGGGTGGGTGTCGCTGTCGTCCACGTTGGAGTGCGAGCCGACCGAGGCGAACAGCCTCGTGCCGTCCTTTGAGAAGATCACGTCGCGGGTCCAGTGGCCGCCACCGCGCAGGCGTCCGCCGCCGGGTAGGTCGGCCAGATGCTGCTCAGGGCCGCGCGCCTTCAGGTCGCCGTTCTGGTAGGGGAAGCGCACGATGCCGTCGGTGTTGCCGATGTAGACCCACGCGGGGTTGGGCCCGCTGGGATAAAAGGCGATGCCGAAGGGCTGGTGCAGGTCGGTGGCGAACACAGAAGCCTGCTGGGGCTTGCCGTCCGCTCCCACGCCGCGAAAGACCTTGATCTTGCCGGTCTCGCTTTCGGCCAGGAACAGATCACCGTTGGGCGCGGTGCGCAGCAGTCGGGGATTGTCGAGATTGGTTGCGTACAGCTCGACCTTGAAGCCTTTGGGGGCAATGGGCCATGCATTCGCGGGCCGCGGAACAATGTCCGCTCCGTTATCGACCGATTGGTCCTCAGCCGGGGCGGGCAGGTCGGCCGCGGTCAGGTGGCGGCGCGTGCCGGGCGACTCGTGAGCCGCATCTGTGAAAGCGGACTGGCCGGTGAGGACGGGGTGCGCGGGGGCGATCTTCTTCGCTGCCTGGGCCTGCGCGGCGAGGCACGGCAAAAAGGCAAGCATGCAAACCAGTGCCGGAGTTCTGATGAAACGCATGATGAGACCTCTCGATGGGGAACGGAGCTGCGAAGGGCTGCGCTCAATGCACAGGCACAAAACTGCTCTTTGGGGAAAGTATAAGCATGCCATGGGGGCGGCGCCGCCGGAACTGACTCCTCCACCCCTTCTGATGTGGCAGAGGTAGTGCTCCGGCGGCAGATCAGGCAGTCTGCGGAACGACAAATGCGGGCAGGGAAGCGCGCTAGTACTTATTTGGATGCATCTTGTCCAGTTTGGTTTCCCGGTGTTTGCAAAGAATTTTCGTCGGCTGCAAGTCCGGTCAGCAGGGAGGGCGACAACGTGGCGGTGGTGATCACGCGGTTGCGCTTCTGGGTGATCTGGGCGGTCTTCAGCAGCTCTTTCAAGCCGTTGTTGGCGGAGTTGGCGGGCAGCGGGGCGGTAAAGCCGCGGGCCAGCGTGACCAGCATGTTGAGCGATGCGGCCTGGCTGGCGGCCACGTCGTCGCTGGGGGCAATTTCCTCCACCCGCAGATGCAGAACATCGACCATGGGCAGCCCGGGTGTGACGCTGGCGATGATGGTGGAGTCGTCGGCGAGTTGCAGAGAGAATCCGAAGATGTTAATGGCGCCGCTCTCAGAGAAAGGCAGGCCGATTTGGCCCACGCCCCAGGCCAGCGCCAGCAGCGGCACCTCATGGTAGTGGCGCGCCAGCAGCGAGGACCCGGCAAAGGGCCAGGCGGCGGTGCTGTGGCGGTCGATCATGGAGTGGATCTGCTCCGGCGTGGGCGTGTTGGAGACGGCGATCATGTCATAGCCGATCTGCGCAACGCGCACGGTGCGGCCATCGGATGGCACGCTGTAGATGGTGTGCCCCACGTAGGTCTCGCGGGAGGCGGCGTGCACCTCAAGCCAGTCGTTTAGCCGCTTGCCGGTCAGCTTACCCACCAGCACCATGGAGTAAGCAACCGGCCCGTTGGGGCCGTTGGGATTGGGCATGCGATGCAGGGCGACGGCAACCTGATCGAGGTCGCGCTCCCAGTCAACGCCCGTGGCCTCAACAAACTGCTCGTACTCCGGTACGCGCTGGGGCGGCCTCAACTGTTTACGGAAGAAGGTGTGGAAGGGCTTGAGGTTGACGTAGATAATGCCGTCGGACTCCGGCAGCAGGCGCGCGGCCTCGGGCGGGGCCTTGGAGCGGAGAAAGACGGCCACGGCCAGCGCCAGCAGGACCGCGGTGACAATTAAAAGCGTTCTGCGCGTGCGTCTGTGCATTCCCTCCGGCCAACCACGGACCGTCAGGAATAACCCTAACATTTCCGGCCCGGCTCGGGTGATCTGACCAGGCCGGATCGTGCTGGCCTTACTGCGTTGGCTGCTGCTGCAGATCCGCATTCAGGTGGATGCTGCCCCCCGTCACATTCAGCTTGCGGGTCCAGTCTGTATAGCCCCTTTTCTTGACATCGATCTCGTGGCTTCCGGTGGCTACCTCGACAGTGGAGGGCGTATTGCCAACAAATCCGCCATCTACTTCGATGTCGGCCCCCGGCGGAGTGGAGTCGATGATCAGGCTAGCCTGTACTGGTGCGGAAGTTCCCGGTGCGGACGGCAAGGGCGGCGCGGCGCTGAATCGCGCCATGTCCAGATGCATATCGCCTTCCACAAATGCGGTAATCTCAGTGCCCTGAGGAATGGTGATGTCCTTACCGTGTATGAAGAGAAAGAGTGGCGCAGCAGGAAAGAAGACGATCGATGTTGCCACCATCGCGCCTGTCATGGCGCCCACATGGCCACCGCCTTTGGCGTCTTTCACAGCCCGGAGAGCGGCCTTTTCATGGTCAGCGAGGCGCGCATAACTAATAGTCATATTCAGCTTCCCCGCCCGTCCCATGCTCTTCTTATGTTCGGCTTCGGTTACGGTTCCAATTGCTGTAGCACCTTTGGGAAGGACAACTACGTCGTCCACTTTCACGTCTTCCACTACATCAAATGGGATTTCCTGACCAACCTTTGCATCCGCCGAAGTAATTGTCTGGCTGAGGCGTAACTTGACAGGCGTTCCGTCAAGCAGAACGTGTGGCTGCGGTGCCTGAGACACGCTGGATGTTACAGGTGTTTGGGGCGCAGAAGTAGCGTTTGTAGCGGTGGGGGTTTGTTGAGCTAACAGAGCGCTGGATAGTCCCAGTATCAATGCAGTTTGAACTGCTTGTCGAATCATAAGTATCCCTCGGTTTTTCAAGGCACTTTGAACATCAATGAACGTGTTACTGAATCGTCTGCCCAAATCCCTGATTGGTCAAGCAATTACAAGCTCGCTTCGGAGGGAACCCGGGACTTGCATGCTAACGGGGACTTATTCGATCGGTAGTTAGGGACCGCCAGAACTGGGCGAGACGCCTCGGGATTTATTCATCGAGAGTGCGCAAATTGCTGAAAGAAAGCTGCATGGAGAGTCCAGGTTTGTGCTTCGCTTTCGGGTCGGATGGCGTGGCTAAAGCTGCGCTCCTTCAAAGCAAAAGGGGCGCGATATTGTTGAGGGAATTTTCCACAACGTGCCCTGTTTTCGCCCCGGTTTGCTCAGCTTGCGACTGTGTGCTAACCTTGGATTTTGTGCCGTAGTATGCGCGGAGCGGGAGTGTGTCCGCGCCTTCTTCGGACCTCCGGGGCGGTTCCCGGGTGGGACAGCGGTTGTACAATCGCTTTACTCTGAAGCCGTAGGGCTGAGTGGCTTTTTCAACAAGAAATAGCCTCCCTGAACGACGGCGAAGATGGCAAGTGAGGTGTGAAACCGCTCGATGGGCTGGCGTAGCTCAGCTGGTAGAGCATCTGATTTGTAATCAGAGGGTCG
>VFSW01002282.1_pt1 | contig 28985 bp, 26 predicted proteins | sample 5358111 | NCBI WGS metagenome assembly VFSW01 (sample SAMN11554181, study PRJNA540505) | mine drainage metagenome | isolation source: sediment from site ElyBrook_90M | place: USA: Ely Copper Mine, Vershire, VT | collected 2017 | reverse complement strand
GGCCAGTAGATCATTAGTAAAAACCGAATCGTGTTCGCCGGTCATCTATATCGGCGGTGCGCTTTGCATGTGTGAGCCAATCCTGGAATGCTCGGTCGCGCGCGGCGCCTGTGACATGTGGTGCAACGTTTTCCGCAAGCCGTTCCGTTTCGAGCCGCTCGCGCTCACCCTCTAGGATAATACGCACGACGCTGTCGTTACGCGGATCGTTCAGCCCCGCCCGCATATAGTCCGGATGAAAGGTGCCAATGGAATCGGAAAACTGCCGGCGAAGAAAATCGGGTGGGTCGGCGACGAGCGAATCCTTTACCAGGGCATCCGTCATTTCCAGTCTGCGCTTATGAATGGCGCCTTCGATAATAATATCGTTCACCGCGCTATTCCATGCTGAATCGACGATTACCGTATAGAGGCTGTCGCTTACGATATCGTCCTTCGATCGGGCAACAAACAGCCTTAGATAGCCGGACATGATCGACATGAAATCGCCATATCGAATAACGACGCCATTGACCACGGCGACCGTATCGGTTGGCGCATGGCGCGCTTCGGCAGTCGTGAACGGGACTTCCTTCGGTTTCTTGGAGGTGCTGGTGGCGCCTACGCTGGGACGGGGCTTTTTGCGCGTTTGGGCAAGCGAACCGGATGCCAGCATGAACAGGCTGGCTGCGGCAAAAATAATGGCAACGAACGTATGTCGAAATCTCACGGAATATTGGCTGCACCTGACTAGTTGCCAAGCGCAGCCCGTTCAACTACGCTGGAGAGGAATTCGTTGCGCGAAGGTTGGGGCTACGGTCTAATCCATGATCCGCTTCAAAAATGCGGGACGGTCATCCCGATCTTTCGACGCCGCTTCTCTGCGTTCCGTTGACTCCGTGGCGGCAACGGCTTGCATTTCGTCGCCGGACTCATCGATGGGTGGCAGCGTAATGCCACGTCGTAAGTATGCAGGTTGATCGTAGTCCTTTAGATCGCGTGGGCCGCTGGGGACGTGACGCGTCTCCGATTTTGGTGTGAGGCGAGCGATGGAGCCGCCAGAACGTGTTGGAAGATCGACCGGTCCACGCTCGAATGTTTCGCGATGATCTTTTTCCGTGAGCGTGCCGCGCGGTTTGTACATCCGTTCGATTTTCGGCAGTGGGATTTCCTCGCCATCGCCGATCGTCGTCCCGGTGGTTCGAAGCGCGCCCTTCATCAAACCTTCAGCTTCGTAAGCCGAAGGAGTCTCCTCGACCGGTTGGAGGATGCGCTCGACTCGGGGCTTAGTGCGGCTATCTTCCGCAGGGTCGCGGGCTGGAAGCATCGACGACGGCGCGCCCGCTCCACGCGTGCGTTCGGTTCCGCGTGTCGTTTGTCCGGAATATTTTGGACGCGTGTTGAAGCCGGTTGCGATGACGGTAACCATAATTTCATCTTCCATCGCTTCATCGAGCACGGCGCCGAAAATAATGTTTGCATCGTCGCCGGCGGCATCGTGGACGATCTGTGTGGCCTCGCTCACTTCGAGAAGGGACATCGTGCGTCCGCCCGTAATATTGACGAGCACTCCCTGCGCGCCTTGAATCTTCACGCCTTCAAGCAGCGGCGAAGAGATCGCCTGCTCGGCGGCGATGGCGGCGCGGTGTTCGCCACGTCCCAGGCCGGAGCCCATGATGGCGTCGCCCATTTCGCGCATGACGGTGCGCACGTCGGCAAAATCGACATTGATGTATCCATGCCGCGTAATGAGTTCGCTGATGCCGCGTGTCGCATTATAGAGCACTTGATTCGCGAGCGAGAATCCGTCGAGGAAAGACGTGCCATTCTCGACGAGGGCGAGCAATTTTTGATTCGGGATGACGATCAGCGTATCGACGTTGCGGCGCAGCTCTTCGATGCCTTCCTCCGCTTGTTTCGCGCGGCGCTTGCCTTCGAATTGAAACGGCTTTGTTACGATACCGACGACGAGCGCTCCGGCGGCTTTCGCTATTGCCGCAACCGATGCCGCGCCGCCCGTTCCCGTGCCGCCGCCCATGCCGGCAGTGACGAAGACCATGTCGCTCGAAGCGATCATGCCGGCGATTTCGTCGCGGTCCTCTTCGACGGCTTTGCGGCCGACTTCAGGGTCCGCTCCAGCGCCGAGGCCGCGCGTCAGATTTTTTCCGATCTGCATTTTTATCGGCGCGGAGCTTTTTTCGAGCGCCTGCACATCTGTATTGAGTACGCAAAATTCCACGCCTTCGAGACCTTTGTTGATCATCGAATTCACTGCGTTCGATCCGCCGCCGCCGATGCCGACGATCCGGATCTTCGCGCCATATTCCTGTTTGGTATCGAGTTCAATCATGGTTGTAAGTGCTGAGTGCTAAAGTGCTAAGTTTTGAAAATTAGTTGTTTTTGAAAGATCGGCTGAATGTGAAGCTACGTGCAACTCGGCACGTAGCGCTCAGCATTCAGCACTTTCTTATAGTTGTTCAAACCATTCCTTCATCCGCGAGAAGATCGTTCCTGTGTGGCCGGCCATTGCTTCTTCGCCGGAAGGGGCGAACGGCGTTTCTTCCACGACCGGCTCCTCCACGTAGTTTGCCGGCGCATGGTGTTTAAATGCGTAAAGCACGAGTCCCACGGCCGTCGAAAACACGGGTGATTCGACTTCTTTGACGAGGCCCGCGCCAAATCCCATCGGCATTCCGATTTTTACGGGCATTTGGAAAACTTCTTCGGCGAGTTCGCGCGTGCCGCTCGACATCGAGCCGCCGCCCGTGAGCACGACCCCCGCCGAAAGATGCCGTGCATAGCCAGATCGTTTGATCTCTGCGAACGCGAATTCCAAAATTTCCTCCATGCGCGGCTGGATGACGCGGGCAAGGACGGATTTCGCGATCTCGCGCGGCTTGCGGCCGGCGAGGCCGGGAAGCTGAATTACTTCATCGCGTAAAATATGCGAAACGACGGCGCAGCCGTATTCGCGTTTTAGCCGCTCGGCCTGGTCGCCTAAGATGCCGAGGCCTTTTCGAACATCGTCTGTAACTTTTTGACCGGCAATGCCGATGACGGCCGTATGCCGAATGGTACGCTCTTCGAAGACCGCAATGTCCGTCGTGCCGCCGCCAATATCGACGAGGGCGACGCCGACTTCCTTCTCCTCATCATCAAGCACGGCGTAGCTCGAAGCCAGCGGTTCGAGCACCAGATCGCGTACGCGAAGTCCTGCGCGCTCGACGCAATTGTAAATGTTCTGAACCGCCGTCACAAGCCCATTGATGATATGAACGCTCGCTTCCAGGCGCACGCCCGACATCCCAACGGGCTCGTAAATCCCATCCTGCCCATCGACGATATATTCCTGCGGAATAACGTGAAGAATTTTTCGGTCTGCCGGCAAGTGGACGCGCTTCGTATCCTCGATCAGGCGATCGACATCGTCCTGCGTGATTGTCCGCTCGGCATTCGAGATCGTAACGACGCCGCGCGATTGAAAGGACTGGATGTGATCGCCCGCGATGCCGACAACGACCTCGCGTATCTTAACGCCGCTCTGCGATTCCGCTTCGGAAATTGCGCGCTCGATCGAGCGGACCGTCTTTTCAATATTGGTGACGACCCCGCGCGACAGTCCGTCCGCCGGCGCATGGCCCACGCCGAGGATGGTCATCGTCTGCGGTTCCCGCAAGGAAACCGCCGCGACGATGGCGCAGACTTTCGTCGTCCCGACATCGAGACCGACGATGATCCGCGCCGGATCGAGCGCGCTCGGCACGCCGATCATCGGCGCGGAGTTGAGTGGCGTTGCTAATCTGTTCGATCGTTCATCCATGGATATGGTATCAGTTAGCGGGTCGAGACCCGGTTCTCTGCTGAATCGCGTTCGTTGCATAATGGGCGTTATTAGTATGAGGGGATGAAGCCATCGCAATGCTGTTCGCGTTTAATTTCATCCCAGATTTCCATTTCAAAACTATTTGTCCGCTGAAGCGGGCATCGACATACAGGACGCGGCCTGCAAGAATTTCGTGCTGCAGATTGGATTTCCATGCGCGCGCGAGGAGATCTAATTGCCGGTCGAAGAGTGGCTCGGGATACTTGGGAACGGTTCCAGTCTGTTCTTCGAGTGCGGTCCGGAAGGCATGTTCGAATGGCGAGCCAATAAAAATCGGAGTTTGCATGGCGCTCGTGTAGATCACGTAATCTCCGGTAGGCGTGCGGTGCAGTTCGCCGATCGAATTCGCGAGCGCGCCGGAATCGAGCGCCGCGATCATCGTGACCATCTTTGCCATTGCCTGATAACCGGCCGTATCATGCTCGCTGACTCCCGAAAGCAGCGGTACTTCGAGGAGTCGCACGGGATCGCGAAGTCCCGCGATGAGTTTCGGACGCAAGAGCACGCCATCGCGGTCGATGATAAACGCTTCGCCATTCGAATCCGAGCGAAGAAATGCGACCGGCTGTCGTTCTTGAATGGTAAGTACCAGCGTTGCCGGATCCAATTCGCGCCTAACGTAGGCGGATCGAATGAGCGAATGGCGCAAGAGCCGGAGTTCGATAGGCTTCAAGTCAATTTTGTAAAATGGCACGCTCCGGTCGATCGCGGCAAGTGCGAGCACTTCCCGGTTGGAAAGCAAATTCGCCCCTTCGATTTTTACACGCGCGAGCATGAGATCGCTATCCGAACGCGAAGCGAAATACCAGAGCGTACCAAAAACTGCAAGCGCCGTGAGAAATAATGCCGCCGGCCATTTCGAGCGCTTCCACATCGCTTCTGCAACTTCGTTTTCTTCAGACTCGATGTCGCCGTTGACTTCGGTTTCGTCATTCCATGATTCATTTTCCGGCTCGCCAACGAGGAAACTCGCCAGCCGATCGCGTGGAGGTGTTTCCGAAGGAGCTTCCTCCGGTGGTGGCTGGCTCGTTTGGCCGAGCATCTCACGCTCGGCCTCAACGGAACGGTTCCTAAGTTCACGGACGAAGTCATCCGGCTCCCGTTCCGGGAGATTCCCGAATTCCTTTCGTTCCGTCGGCTGAATCGTAAATTTCATAAATCCATTTATTCCTTCGACACCGTGACCGCAAGGTCACGGCTGCATTGTTTTCGAAGGGCGCGAAGGTTCGCCCGTTCACGCCAAGCGGTCGGTTCGTTGAAAAATGAAATTTAGTGAGTTAGGGGAGCTTTGATTCAGCCGTGTTTTCCCGTCATTGCCGGAAGCGTGACTCGACCGAAGGAAGATTCACACGACAATGCCATTTCAAGGATGGGTTTACTTTGTTTCGCACCTCGCAACCGCATTTGGCTTCCTTTGGTCGCCGAAGGCTCCTCGAAATAAAAGCCTCGGGAATGTAATCAAAAAGTGGACTACGAGGCGATAGACGCTTCTTCTGCCGCCGGCTCGGCAACGTTCGTAACAATAGTGGTTGCCTCCCCACGTCCCATTGCGACAGGGCGGCTTCCCCTCTCCGGTATCTCTCGTTGCGAGTAGTTTGCAGCCGAATGCATCTCCTCCTCCGGAGGCCGATACCCTATGCCATAGATCCATCCTTCAAGCTGAATGCGGGGATCGTGGTAGATTGCCGGGTTGTAATCGCGGATAGGAACGTGACCTCGCCTTCCGAATAGGCGCTGCTCGGTCTTTATGACTCCGATCAGCGTAAAGAGCGCCTCGCGGGCATCGTTATTTTTTCTCGCATACGCTCGGACCGAATCCGGGATTTCCCAGCCGGCATCTTCATAATTATCGAATACGTTTTCGAGTTCGGCGGTCTCGGGAAGCTTGCCTTCGGTGAATAACCACGGTAAGGCTTCCGCGATGGTAAGCGCCTTCGGTTCCATCATCGGCCAGATGGACAGGTCTTTGCGTCCGGCTTCGAGCAGTTGTTCGAGCATGCCCATGCCAAGCAGTGCGGGCCGGCCGCGGATATTTCCGTTAAATTCGTAACGGCTCGTGAGTTGATTATATCCGATCTGGATGGTACTCATGAGGTCGTTGCCGGCGAGGCGCCGCAGCGGAATATCGGTATGCCGGAAACGGCGGGCCAGCGAAAGCTGCTCATGTGGGGCGAGTCCTTTTGGCTGGCTATTCCTTTGTTGGCTATTCCAACCCCAGTCGTCATACCGGCGTGTGCGTTGAAGCTTGCCGCGTGGCACGTCGGGATCCAATTGCGATTCGCGGTAGCGGCCCATACGCTCGGCCCAGAGGCGAAGTCCATCATCCACGTTTTTTTTCACATCTCCGCGAACGGTTCGGAGCATCGAGCGCCAATCGCCGATGCCTTCGGACTCCTGCAGCAGATCGAAGAAGGACGTAGGATAACTAAAATTAAAATCGAGCGTGACCAGGGCCGCTTGCAACTCGAGGATTCGCTCCAGAATTTCTTTTCGTGTTCGGATCCTATCCAGCGTGTCGACCACAATCCATTTGCCATCTAAATGGGCTTCCGCCCAAATAAGGTCTGAGGCCGGCTCGCGCGCGCCTGACCAGCCGATCGACACGAACTGACGGAAACTTTTCGTCTTTGCCGGTCCGGTTCGAAATTTCTTTCGAGGCGCGCGTTTTATAAGCACTGGCGCCGCCGCTTCCACCGGTTCACTTTTGCTTTCCGATGGCTCGGCATCTACTGATGCTTCAGCATTATCCAACGTAGGTTCAGCATAATCCTCAGGAGCCTCGTTCTCTTCTGGAATTTCGGTCTCTGTCAAAGCGCCTGCCATGGGATGCTCATCGTCGTCAGATGGCAGCAGGGGCCGCTCCTCTTGTTCGAAATCGTTCATGTGCTCGCTATTTCCGCTTCGGTGTTCACGGGGATTGGCTGCTCTCCAGCCAATTTTAGAATTTCCGGCGCTGCTTCGGTGATCGTGCCCGCACCCAAGGTTAGTACAACATCGCCCGGGCGAACAACATTGCGAAGCACTGGGGTTAGTTTTCCGGGTGAACTTACCTGATAAATGTCTCGCATTCCGGCGGCTCTAGCGGCATCGGCGATGAGCGCGCTCGTTACGCCCTCGATTGGCATTTCTCGTGCTGGATAAATATCGAGGAGCACCAGAACGTCAGAGTTCAGGGCGAGGGTGCTTCCGAAATCCTCGGCAAAATCGCGTGTGCGAGTGAAGGTATGTGGCTGGAAGCACGCGACGATACGCCGGCCCGGATAAATAGCGCGAGCCGTGGCGAGTGTTGCGCGGAGTTCGGTCGGATGGTGCGCGTAATCGTCGATGACGAGGATGCCACCCGATTCGCCAATGATTTCGAACCTACGCTCGGCGCCTCGGAAATGCTTGAGCGCACGCAACGAAATTTCAAGCGGGATCGAAAGTACGTCCGCCGTTGCGATCGCGGCGAGCGCATTCTTTACGTTGTGCTCGCCCGGCACGCGCAGTTCGATCTCTCCGACGGCTTCACCGGCCCGAAGAAGCGTCGCTCGCGTTCGCGTCGCACTCATTTGAAGATCGATAGCCCGATACTTTGTTTCCGGCGATTGCAATCCGTAGGTGACGATGCGTTTATGCAGGCGCGTGGTGATTTCTCGGAGCAGCGGCTCGTCGATGCAGACGACGGCATAGCCTGTTAAGAACGTCGAAGGTCCCTGATTGGCAAATTGCACGAATGCATCTTTCAAAGATTCGATGTCGCCATAAATATCCATGTGTTCGGCTTCGAGCGAAGTCAGCACGGCGATATAGGGTTGGAGCGCAAGAAAGCTTCGGTCATACTCATCCGCTTCGGCGACGGCGATCTTTCCGGCACCGGCGCGGGAATTTTTATTTCCCAATTCACGAACGCTTGCTCCGGCCAGGACGAGCGGATCGAGTTTTGCTTCGATCAGTATGGAAGCGATCATGCTCGTCACCGTCGTTTTTCCATGGGTTCCGGCAACAGCAACAAGCGTGCGGTCCCGCAAGAGATCGCCCATGAATTCGGCCCTTCGCACAAGCCGGATGCCCCGCCGCGCGGCTTCCATGCGCTCGACGTTTTCCCGGCTTACCGCAGAAGAATAGACGACCGCATCCGCGCCATTGACATTATTTGCATTGTGCCCGATCCAAATTTTTGCGCCGAGCGATTCAAGCTCCTCCGTCTTCTTGCTTCGGGCGACATCGCTTCCGCTCACGGTGATTCCGCGCAGCAGCAGAATTTCTGCGAGGCCGCTCGTGCCGGCGCCACCGGCGCCAATAAAATGGACGTGTTCCACAAAAATTGAGTTACGCGCGGGCCGTGCGAGAATGGCGGGATGCAGAGCCGCGATGAACAACAAGGGGGCCGGCCCATTCGCGCAGCTGGGCCAGCAACTTTCGGCCATGCTCGAAATTCGCCAGACGAATGCGGATGGGCCTGCGATTACCCTTGAGGCGAATATGCACGGTTCGGACATGCCGCACGGTCCGGCCGTTCGCCGGACCTATTTGAACGGATGATACATCGCTCCGCGCGATCGTCCGCGAACGAGCGCGGCTTGTGAAATGAATAGCGTCGTGCGTAATTTCAAGTTGCCGGCGCATGAGAAGATTATAAACGAGCGCGAGCGCGGCCAGCAGCGTGATTGCCGAGAGCAGGAGTAAGAGTGGATCTTGCCAAAGCGTTGGGAACGCTTTCCATTGGACGATCGAGCGAATGATAAGATATAGCACTAGCGTCGCGGCATAGACCGCGATCGACTGGTATAGAAAATCCAATCGCGCCCGATAAATATGTTTCTCTTCGTCCATACCTTCCGTCATTGTTACGTCAAAGAAGGAGCAATCAACCATTGCGCCACGATCTTCGCCGCATTCGGATTATCTCGTTGTTTCATTGCCTCTGCCATCGCGCGAAGCCGTTCGCCATCGTTCAAGAACGCTAATACCGTCTCCGCTAATTTGCTACCGACCTCCGCATCGGTCAGAACGATGGCGGAGCCATCCTTCTCGAAGGCGCGTGCGTTGCGCTCCTGATGGTTGGCCATCGCGCCCGACCACGGAACAAGCACCGCCGGTTTTCCGAGCCGCGCCAATTCCGCGAGCGAAGATGCTCCCGCGCGGCAAACGACTAAGTCCGCTGCGCGGTAAGCCCGCTCCATATCGTAAATGTACTCCATGACGCGAACGTTCGCTACGTCCGAAAACTTTTGCTGAAGTTCGTCCATATTTGCCGAACGGCCCGTTTGCCAGATCACATTGAATCCATGCTCAGCAAACAGAGAAGCGGCAGTGCGCATTGCTTTATTGATTGGTCCCGCGCCGAGCGAGCCGCCAAAAACAAGAATGGTGGTGCGCGAGGCCTCGAGGCCGAACGAACTCCGAGCCTCTTCTTTAGAAAGACTCGTTGCCCCGAGGCCCGCGCGCACCGGAGTTCCGCATACGGAGGCGGTCCCCGAAAGTCCTTTTGGAAATTTCAATGTGGCCGCGCGGTAGGCAAGAAATAATTTTTGCGCAAAGCGTGCGAGGAATTTATTGGAGCTCCCGGGAATCGAATTTATTTCAAGAAGAGCGATCGGTACGTGAAACGCCCACGCCGCGATGCCAGCCGGCACGCTAAGATACGCTCCCGCGCCCAGAAATGCCGAGGGCTTTTCTTTTGCGATGAGCCTCATGCAAGCGAGAATTGCCCACGCGAACTTCCAGGGAAACGTGAGGAGCGAAACGAAAGACTTTCGCGGCGCATGAATATCGATCGGATGAAATGGAAATCCCTCGCGCGGCACCTCTTTCGATTCGATTCGATCCCGCGTGCCGACGAAAATAATTTTTATCTCCGGCCGCTCACGCCGGATTTCTTCCGCGATGGCAAGCGCGGGGTAAAGATGTCCGCCCGTGCCGCCGGCGGCGATGAGGATGGTCGTGTCAGGCAATGGCTTCTTCGTTTGCGCGCGGCTTAAAAAATCCGGAAAGCCGTTCACCGAAGGAAACACGCGGCGGCTTCGGAAGAGTCACCGCGTATTTCGAAATATTGAGCAGGATGCCGACGGCCGCCGCGCTAAAGATCATGCTCGTGCCGCCATAGCTCACAAATGGCATCGGCAATCCGGTTACGGGAAGCAGGCCAACATTGACAAACGCATTGATAAGCGCATAGAGCGCGATTGTCATTGTAATTCCGAACGCTGTGTAACGGCCAAAGGCATCGGGTGCATGCTTTGCAATTTGTACGCCGCGAATAATGATGAATGCAAAGACAACGAGCAGAAGCGCCGCGCCGATGAAACCATATTCCTCGCCAATGACCGAGTAGATAAAATCGCCGTAGGATTCAGGAAGGAAAAACATGCTCTGCCGCGATTGCCCGATTCCCACTCCGAAAATTCCGCCATTCCCGAACGCGAGCAGCGCTTGATTGGTCTGATAAGCGACCTGTGAGGTGTGCTCTGTGTGGTGACCGACGAAAGCGAGCATTCGCTGCAACCGATAACTGGCTGTTACGGCAACGATGGATCCGGCAAAAAGCGCCACCACACCCGAAGTAATCATATACTTCAGCGGCACCTGCGCGACGTACATGATGCCGAATGTGATGACGATGAGCATCCCTGCCGTGGACATGTTCGGCTGCTTCGCAATCAGCGCGACGGCCGCGAGCGCCCAGAAGATGATCGGCAAGAACGCCTTTTTGAAATCGCCGATGATCTCCTGCTTTGCGGCACATAGCGCGGCAACGTGGAGGACTAAGGCAAACTTTGCGAACTCCGCAGGTTGAAAACTGAACGGTCCGAGGGCCAGCCATCGCCGCGCGCCAAGCTCGCGCGTGCCCACAAAGAGGACGGCCACCAGCAGGAAGAGCGAGGAGAGCATGATCCACTTCGTATTCTTTTCGAACTTGTGATAATCGACTTTCGTGAAGACGATCATTGCCACGAGCGAAAGAAAAACTTTCTTCGCGTGCGTGAAGAGCATCGTTTCACTCGTACCCATCTTCGAGGCGCTGAAGGATGCGCTGGCCGAATACACGAACGCCAGCGACGCGAGCAACAGACCGGTGACGGTCAAAAACAGACTAAGGTCGGCGGTGCGTTTGGGTTTCATTGGTAAGATGTTGGTGTAGTAAAGGGAATATATTCCCCGGATTACACTAATTCAACTGATTTACTAATTCCTTAAACACTCTTCCCCGGTGTTCATAATTGTCGAACATATCGAAGCTGGCGCAGGCGGGGGATAACAAAACTATGTCGCCGGGCGCGGCGGCTTCTTTGGCTAATCGCACGGCTTCTTCCATCGACATTCCGGCGGGGTGCAGCGGCTTCGTGCCGTCGAAAAATTTCTCGATCTTCTCTGCGCCTTTGCCGACGGTGACAATTGCCTTTACATTCTGCTCGACTAATTCTTTTATCTTTCCATAATCATTGCCTTTGTCCTTGCCGCCGGCAATGAGGACGATAGGCTCCTTAAAACTGCCGAGCGCGTAATAAACGGAATCGACATTCGTAGCTTTTGAATCGTTGTAATACTTGACGCCGTTTAATTCTCGCACAAATTCAATGCGGTGCTCGACGCCCTGGAACGTGCGGAGCGTTCCGCGGATCGCCTCGTATTCCACGCCCATCACGCGCGTCATGAGCGCGGCGGCCATCGCGTTCATCAGATTATGCGGACCGGGAATGCCGATCTCGTTTTTATTTATCAGGACTTCCTTTTCGCGGCCAATGCGAAGGACGACGTCCTCGCCTTGCAGGAATGCGCCCTGCTTCAATTCTTCTCTCAGCGAGAACCCGAGCGTGCGAATGTTCACTGTGTCCGCGCAATTACGGACGTTTTCATCGTCGTGATTATAGACGAAGGTGTCGTAGCCTTTCTGGTTCTCGACGATGCGGTACTTTGATTGAATGTAGGCTTCGTAATTTTTGTAGCGGTCCAGATGGTCCGGCGTGATATTCAACAGCGCGGAGACTTTCGGGCGGAACTCATCTATGGCGTCCAGTTGGAAGCTCGAGACTTCGAGCACGACTATCGCCTTTGTTTCGGTCGATGATCGCTCAGCCGTATTTGCCTGATCGACAATTTCCGAGAATGCAATGCCAATATTGCCAGCGACGAGCGTATTCCATCCCGCTCGTTTGAAAATCTCTCCGACAAGCGTGGTGGTCGTCGTTTTGCCGTTCGTGCCGGTGATGGCAACGACGGGCGCTTCGCATTCATCGAATGCGATTTCAATTTCGCTTAAAATCTTAATTTGTTTTTCGCGCGCAAGCTTTACGATCGGTGCATCGAGCGGAACGCCGGGACTCAGGACGATGTAATCCGCATCAAGCACGCGATGTGTGTTATCGCCAAACTCGAACTCGACTCCAATTTCTTCCAACTCTCGCGCGGCATCCTCGAATTTCGATTGTTTTCCCTTCTCGGAAAGAAACACCTTCGCGCGACGCGTCTTGAGCAAGCGCGCGACCGCCTGACCGGATTTCCCGGCGCCTAAAATCGAGAAGCGTTTACCGCGAACTAACATGGGAGTTGATAGTTGATGGTGGAAAGTGGATAGTGGCAGGATTTCACTATCCACTTTCCACTTTTTTCACTATCCACTTTATCTTACCTTAAAGGTCGTCAGCGCCAAAATTGCAAGAATGATAGCGGCGATATAGGCGCGGGTGACAATCTTCGATTCGGCCCAGCCGCAAAGCTCAAAATGATGGTGGATGGGCGCCATCCGAAAAATCCGCCGTCCTTCGCCATACATTCGCCTAGAGAGCTTGAAATAGCCCGTCTGCATGATGACCGAGATCGACTCGATAAAAAATATACCGCCCACGATCGGCAGCACGAATTCTTTCTTGCAGAGAACCATCAGGGTTCCCATCGCGCCGCCCAACGCGAGCGAGCCGGTATCGCCCATAAATACTTCCGCTGGATGCGCATTATACCACAAAAATCCAAGCGAGGCGCCAACGAGGGCCGAGCAAAAGACGGTGAGTTCGCCCGCGCCTTTTAGATACGGAATATTCAGATAATCGCTGAACTGCAGATTGCCGGAGAAATAGGCGATTGCGCCAATCGGAATAAATGCGATCGCGACCGTGCCGGCGCTGAGTCCATCGAGGCCGTCCGTCAGATTCACGGCGTTCGAAGTCGCGGTGATGACTACGATCACGAAGATAACATAGAGGATCGGCCCGAACTCGAAGACTACGTCTTTGAAAAATGGAACCGTCGTCGCCGTGCGAATATCGACACCGGCATACTTGAAAAGCGCGGGTGAAGAAAGAATAGAGATTGCCACGAGCAGCCCCACGGCGATTTGCCCAAGAACCTTATACCATCCGACCAGTCCCTTCCGCTTTTTCTTTACGACCTTCAGATAATCATCCAGAAATCCCACGCCACCAAGCAGCAGCGTGGCGGCGACGATAAGCACGATAAAAAGATTGTCGACGTCCGCCCACAGCAGCGTGGGAATAATAATCGAAAATAGGATAATCAGGCCGCCCATCGTCGGCGTGCCGGCTTTTGCGAGATGTTGCTTTGGCGCCTCGACTTTTCCCTGCTCTCCGATCTGAAGTTGTTTCAGCCGCGCGATGATACGCGGGCCGCTCCAAAGGCTCAGGCCCAGCGCGGTCATCGCCGCGAGGGCGCTTCGAAACGTCAGGTAGCGAAAGAGATCGCCGCCCGGCGGGGTGAATGCGCGATTGATCCAGTTGAATAAATAGTAAAACAATGAGTTAAGAGTTTTGAGTTAAGAAGTAAGAGTATAAGCGATTTCCGAGGCCGGTCTATTCAAGCATTCCCGTGGTCGTAACGCTTAACTCAAAAAATTCTCAACTAAATTTATCCTCGTTGCAATAAGTCGATCACTTCTTCCATCCTCATTCCCCGCGATCCTTTAATAAGGACCGCGTCCCCGGGGCGGAGCAATTTTCGCAGCGATGCCGCGAGTTGCTCTTTGCTCTTGAAATAAGAATTCCTGGTTGCTCCGTTGGTCTTGCCTGCCGCAGCGTGATAGGATTTGGAAGCGAGTTGCATATCCTTGCCGGTAAAGAGTACGCGGTGAAGCGGATACTCCGTGAGTTTGCGCCCCAGCGCGCGATGCTCGCGCTCGGAAGTCGAGCCAAGCTCGAACATATCGCCCAGGACGGCGATGCGTCGCCCCGCGACCGGATATTCCGTAAGCGTCCGGAGCGCGGATTCCATCGAATCCGGGTTTGCATTGTAAGCATCGTTCAATACAGTGATGCCTTCCAGCCGAACAATTTCCAGCCGCTTATTATGTGGTCGAAAGCTTTCGATCTGCGATTTGATTTCGGGGCGGTGTAAGTGAAATTGGATCCCGGCGGCCACGGCGGCTGCGACTAAGTTCGGTGTATAATCCGCGATAAGATGTGAGCGGATCCGAAATGACCGGCCCTCGCATCCCACGCGGAGTTCGAGCCGGCCATCCTTGGCAAAGCCCGATTTATAAGCATGGACGGCGCGTCCATCGCTCAAAACTCCCGAGCCATACGTGAGCGCCCGATTACCAAAAGTTTTTGCTGCCGGAGCAAGAAATGGATCGTCCATATTGACGAAGGCATGACCTCCGTGTTCGAAGACGTAATCGAACGCGGCTGTCTCTTCCTTTGCGACGCCTTTCAAATCCTTGAAAAATTCCAAATGCTCGCGGCCGATATTCGTGATGAGCGCGAGCGTTGGCTGCGCAATTTCGCACAGCCGCGCGATCTCACCCGGATGATTCGTGCCGATCTCGATAATCGCGGCCTGGTGCCCATCGCGGAGATGGAAGAGTGTGCGAGGCACTCCGACCTGATTATTAAAATTGGCCTCGCTTTTAAGAACATCGAGTTCTCCGGAAAGTACATGGGCGATCAGTTCTTTCGTCGTCGTCTTCCCATTCGAGCCGGCGATAACGAGCACCGGAATATTGAACTTCTTTCGGTAAATTCTCGCGAGAGAGCCGAACGCATGCAATGGATCTTTTACGACAAGAATCGGAAGGGTGTGATGCCTGTTCTTATGGCCCGCGAACCAGCGTTCGCTCACGATGGCAGCCGCTGCCCCTTCCTTTGTCACGGTCCCAAGATACTCATGCCCATCGAAGTTCGGACCGCTGAGCGCGACAAAGAGATCCTCGTGTTTGAGCGTCCGCGAATCGGTGGAAACTTCTCGAAACGTCCGCGCGAGTCCCAAATCCCGCACGCCGATCTCATGGGAAAAGGGAAGGTCGAGTAAGTCTTGAACCGAAATATTCAAAGTAAGTCCGTTTCCAGTCTATCGAAAAGGTGCGGCATTTGGGTCGCCTGCAGAGTTTGTGGTCGGTTATGGCGCGTATGCAATTGTAACAGCAGGAAGGGACCGGAGTACTCCCCCTCCAGCCGTTATTTTATTGGCTGAGCATCAAATTTTAAGATCTCTTCGCGGTCATCAAAATGATGCTTTTCAGAGCCGATGACCTGATAATTCTCGTGGCCTTTTCCGGCAACGAGGACAACATCTCCTGCCTTTGCTACCGAAAGCCCTAAATTGATAGCTTTTGCCCGGTCAGGCTCGACTTCAATGTGGCTTAGAGCCGAATATTCGATGCCTGTCAAAATGTCATCTATAATAGCTCGTGGGTCTTCCGAGCGTGGATTATCGTTCGTGATAATCGCAAAATCCGATAATTTAGCCGCAATTTCGCCCATTTTTGGACGTTTGCCTCTATCACGGTCGCCCCCACAGCCGAAAATCGTTATGATCCGCGCAGCAGGACTTCTAATAGTATGCAGCGTATCGAGTACATTTTGGAGGGCATCCGGAGTGTGCGCATAATCAACGATGGCCGTCGCGCCGTTATGGAGCATTATTCGTTCGAAGCGTCCCCGCGCCGGTTTAACGACCCGGATCAGTTCTGCGAGGACTTCGAGCGAGCAGCCCCCGACGCCGAAATAAAGCGCGCTCACAGCCGCCATCACATTCTCGACATTGAACGCGCCTGCGAGCGGCGATTCGAAGATCGCGTGTTCTTCCGAATATCGTTTCTTTACATGGAAGACCCCGCCTTTTTCGGAAAGTTCCAGGTCGTAGGCCATGAGGTCCGCATGCGTCGGTTCCTTCGGTTTATGGATTCCGTAAGTATGCACGTTCGCGGAAGTCTTTTCGACAATCGCAAGGCCGTGCGTGTCGTCCGCATTCGTGATGGCGACAGCGGTATCTTTTAGCCCGTCGAAAAGTTTTTGTTTTGCCGCGAGATATTCTTCCATCGTGTGATGAAAATCGAGATGATCGCGCGTAAGATTGGTAAAAACTGCAATATCGAAATCGAGCGCGGCGACGCGTTCGAGCGCGAGCGCGTGGGAACTAACTTCCATTACACACGTCGTAACGTCATCGCCAACCATTCGCGCAAGAAGCTCGGAAATCTCGCGGGATTCCGGCGTCGTATGTGTTGCGGGAATTTCCGTTTCGCCAATATAAATTCCGGTAGTCCCGATGAGTCCGGATTTCTCGCCTCGCGCCGAAAGAAGCTGGCGGATGATGCTTGTAACGGTCGTCTTGCCATTCGTGCCAGTGACTCCGATCATTCGAAGCTTCGTACTGGGGAAATCAAAGGCCCGCTCGGAAAGAAAGGCCAGCGCGTGGCGCGAATTTTTAACAAGCATGCGCACAACGTTTGCGCGCTCGGCATCCTCGCGGGAAAACGCTTCGTCGTCTTCGAGCACGATTGCCTTCGCGCCGTTCGCAATCGCTTGCCGGATGTAGTTATGCCCATCGGCCGCGAAGCCGCGAATAGCGACGAATGTATCGCCCGATTTTACTCGTCGCGAATCATATTGTGGCCGCGCGAGATCGGCCTCCCCGAACGCATCGAGAAGGCCGATCTCCTCTGGCCCTGCATGATTGCTCATGCCAGGATGATTGCTCATCCTTTTTTGCTCACTAAATTTCATTTTTCAACGAACGCCGCTTTGCTTTGGATGGATCACGTTTAGACATTCTGAATTACAAACGATGGATGAAGAAAATGGAAACAAAACCCTTTCATCATTCATCATTCATAATTCACAATTGTCTATTGTTCTTCTCCAAAGAGCGTAAGCGTCGGGCTTCCCGCTGATTCGTTCGCTACACGCGCGCCGGCCTCCGGAACTTGCTGTGCAACCGTTCCTGAGCCGGTCATCTTGACGCGGAAGCCATCGGCGGAAGCGAGCTTAATCGCGCGCGCCATTGGCATGCCCACGAAATCGGGCGCTGCATTGGATGATCGCTCATCCCTGGCTGCGGTTGTTGGATTTGGCTCTCCTGCCGACGACTTTCCACTATTCGCGTTTGCTAAAACGAAGCGGACGGTATCCCCTCCACACTTTATTACATCATCTATTATGGCATTGGACGAACGTTCGTCCTTTGGCCCGGTCACGACAAATCCCTGACTCGCCATCAGCGTGTAGCCCTGCGCCGCAGTCAGTCCGCGCACTTCCCACAGCGGACGCGACGGCTCATCTTGCGCCTCGACCGGAACGCCGTCGATATCGACGACTCCCTCGGTGACCATTGGGACCTGCGGCTCCGGCTGGGTGCGGGCTTCGGGCGGCAGTGCGTGATTCATTTCGAGTATGTTCATCGCAATCTCGCGGAAGATCGGGCCGCTCACCGAGCCGCCGAAATATCCGTTGTGCGGCGAACGGAGTATCACACTGATTAGATATTGCGGATGCTCGGCCGGAAAAAACCCCGTGAAACTTGCGGTATAATGCTCCTTCGACCAATGACCATCGACTAATTGCTGCGCGGTTCCCGTTTTGCCCGCGATATTGATACCTTTGATGCGAGCGAGCGTGCCCGTGCCGGAATCGACCACGCTCTCCATGAGATTGATGACCGTTCGGCACGTCTGGGCGCTTACGACTCGTCGTATTTCCTGTGGCTGCGTCACGATAGTTCCACTCGAACTTTCGCGCTTCATAATGATGTATGGCTTCATCATGATGCCCATGTTGGCGACAGTGGCATACGCGGTCGCCATCTGGATCGGTGTGACGGTCAACTCATAGCCAAACGCCATGTAGCGTTTGGAATTCGGATCCCATTGGGCGGGCGTGTGAAGCACACCTTTTACCTCGCCTGGCAGGTCGATGCCCGTGTAATTGCCCAAGCCGAAATCGCGCAGGTATTCATAATACCGCCGCTTGTCGATCTTGTCTGAGATTTTGGCGAACGATATATTGCTAGAGACCTCTAGCGCCTGACGAAACGTGAGTGTGTCATAGTCGTGATCGTCACGAATTGTTACTCCGGGAGCCGGATGCCACGTTCCATGCTCCGCATAGATTTTATCCGTCGGTTTCCATGCGCCTTCCTCAATGGCTGCGCACGCGTCCAGTACTTTGATCGTCGAGCCTGGTTCATACGCATCGGTAATCGCGCGATCCCGGAGCATGTTGAAATTTGCATCGCTAAACGAATTGGGATCGAAATCCGGAACGTTCGCGAGCGCGAGAATTTGGCCGGTCGAGGGCTGCATCACAATGGCAATGCCCGCCTCCGCGTCCGCTTTTTCCACGCCCGCTTTGAGCGCGGCTTCCGTAATCTCCTGAATGGACTGGTCGATCGTGAGCGTGATATTTTCCCCATTCACGGCGGGAACTTGCGGGTAATCGACATCGGGGCGAAGATGTCCCCTCCCATCGCGTTGCATCACTTGATAGCCATCGCGGCCGGCTAGGTCGCGGTTGGCAAAGAGCTCGATCCCCGCGAGGCCGCGGCCATCGTTACTCGCAAAGCCGAGCACATGCGCGGCCCGGTCGCCAAAGGCATAGTTGCGGCGCGAATCCATTTCGCGGATTAGGCCCGGATCCTTTACTGAGTCGAGGCGCGCGGCGACTTCGATCGGCACGGCCTGTTCGATCACGATATATTGGCGGGAAGTGTCGCGAAAAAGATTTTCGTAATAGGTGGCAGGTTTATCGAAGGTCTCGGAGAGCAATGCGGCGAGTTCTGCTTTGTGCTTTGGCAGAATGGCGCGCGGATCGATCGCGAATTTTACCACGAAGGAATTATCGGCAAGTATAATACCATTCCGGTCAAAGATGAGTCCGCGTTTAGCGTCGACGGGAACTTCCATTTTATACTGCTCGGCTGCTTCGGCGGAAAAGGCGGCGTGATCGAGCACTTGGAGCTTGAACAGCTTGGCACCAACCAGCAGGAATGCAATAAGAAATAGGGCGAGCGCGCTATAAAGCCGGCCATTCTTTTTCAAGGGATCGACGGGGGGCGGGGCGGCGAAAAAACGCTCGATGAGCCGCTCGTGCCAGGGGTTGCGCGGCGTGGCCGATTCTGTGACCGCGGGCGCCGCTATCGGACGTGGCGGGCGCGATGCATCCACTCGGGGCTCGTAAGGGGCGCGCGAAACCGACGCACGCCGAATTGCGGCCTCCTCGAATGGAAATTCGTCCTGATCTCGATACGTCACGAATTCTATTTTACAATCACAAAGTCCTGTCCGTTTGCCTCGACCATGCCAAGCTTTGTTTGCGCGATCGCGCGAATTCGGTCTGGCGCGGAAAGCTGCATCTCCTCCGCGCGCAGGCGAATGAGGTGCTGCTGATTTAGCGCAATTGTGTTATCGAGCGTGGTTTTCTGTGCCGCGAGTTTATTCACTTGCAGGGTGTTCCAGATAATCATCACCGCCGAAAGCACGACCACGCCAAAAAACGCGATCACATAGAGCACCGGCATTCTGCGAACGGCCTTTTCGATTTCGCTTGGTGCCGGCGCTACGGGTGGCCTGGCGATTGCCACCGAACCCGTTATCGCGTGCGGTTCTTCGCGCGCGGCTTTGACGCCAAGCAACTCGCGCTGCTGGCTTCTGCCGTATTCGGCTCGTGGTGCGTAAGCAAGTGTCGTCATGGCTTTTTTTTAATTCTTCGAAATTCTCTCGGCGGCGCGAAGTTTTGGGCTTCGCGCGCGCGGGTTTCGTTGGATCTCTTCGGCGCTCGGCGTGACCGGCTTTTTCGTCAGCACGGTCAGCCGCGCGCGCGATAGATCGATTCTCGATTTGAGTGCTCCCGGCGCGCCTGCGCTAAACTCCGGCGCACTCTCGTTCCGAAAAAATTCTTTGACGATCCGGTCTTCGAGCGAGTGATAAGCGATGACGACAATGCGTCCGCCATCGCTTAGCATCTCCACCGCTTGCTCGAGCGAGGATTCCAGATTTTCTAATTCGCGATTCACTTCGATTCGAATTGCCTGAAAAACTCGCGACAGCGTCTCATTTCGTTTGTCTTGCCGAATTCCGCTCGCAATAGTTTCGGCGAGCTCGGTTGTGGTCTCGATTCCCTTTTCGCTTCTCGCTCGAACGATCTTCCGGGCAATTGGCCCCGCGTATGGCTCTTCGCCATACCGGCGGAAAATATCTCGGAGTCGCGTTTCATCATAATCGGCGATCACGTCCCGCGCGGATATTTTCTCGCGCGGGTCGAGCCGCATATCGAGTGGCGCTTCCACGCGATAGCTCAGTCCCACCGAAGCCGTATCCAATTGATGGCTGCTCACGCCAAGATCATAGACGATGCCGTCGAAGTTCGTGGCGCCGCGTTCAAGAAGCGCGAATTGCAGCCTCGCAAAATTTTCCATGACGAGCACGAATCGCTCGCCAAAACTCCGGAGTCGCTCCGAAGCGAATTGTTGCGCCGCCGGATCGGTATCGAAGCCGAAGACGCACGCATCGCGCGACAGTATCGCCTCGGAATACCCGCCTCCGCCCAGCGTGGCATCGACGTAGATGCCACCCTCATGCACCGCGAGAAATTCTATCGCCTCGTGGAGCAGGACCGGCGTGTGATACGTGCTCGCTGTCAATGAACTATGTCGATCACGAATTACGAAATTCTTAAATCTTGATTCTTAACTTTTTCGCGTGCTCATGACATGCTCGACGGCCTTCTCATAGCTTTCTTTTCTCGATTCGATATACTTCTTGAAATTTTCCGGTTTCCAAAGTTCGATGTGGTCGAGCACGCCGATAAAAAAAACTTCTTTCGAAATCTCGCCGAAATCCAGCATCGATTTCGGAATGAGTAGCCGGAATTGCGCGTCGAGCTGCACTTCTTCGCTCCATTGCATTAGGGTGCGCGCGAAGAAGCGGTCCTTCTCATTAGCTTGTGAAAGCGAGCGGATCGATTCTTCCATCCGCCGCCATTCATCGAGCGGATAAGCATAAAGGCACTTCTCGATGCCGCGCGTGATGACGAAGGCATACCTCGACTCCGCCTGGATATTCTTTCGCATCTTCGACGGGATGCTCACGCGCCCCTTCGAATCCACGACGTAGATATCGCTTCCTTTAAATGATGACATTCGCTATCTTCGAGTCGAGATTCATTTTCCCACTTTCACCCACTTTCCTACAAATATAACTACTAAATCTCCAAATCCAATCATTTCCGTCAATTAATTTTTACGAAATATAGCATTCTATATGCAACATATCCTATAATTGTTACTTGCATCCCCACAAAAATATCGTCCGAGCAGGGTAGGAATGGAATCCGGCTAACGACCGTTAGTCCATTTCGATGGAGCGAGTAACACGGACGAAACCCCTTGCGCGCAAGGATCAAATTCGCCAAAAGGCACAGACGCTGTTTCGAGAGCGCGGTTACCGCGCGACCTCCATGCGGGACTTAGCCGAGACGCTCGGTATCGAGGCGGCGAGCCTTTACAATCACATTTCTTCGAAAGAGGAATTGTTGCAGGAAATTTGTTTTGCGATGGCGGCCGAGTTTTTCGTAGCGATCGAGCCCGTCATTGCAAGCGCGCTCGCGCCGAAGGAAAAGCTTCGCTCCGCGATCAATGCACACTTGAGCGTAATCGCGGCCAGTGCCGATGCGTCGGCCGTTTTTCTGCACGAGTGGCGGCACATGGGCGAGCCGTTCCTGAATGATTTTAAGCTGATGCGCCGCCGCTATGAGAAGATGTTTCGCACCCTCATCGAAGAAGGAATTGCTGCCGAAGTGTTTCGCCCAGTGGATGCAAGTTTAGCGACGCGGACGCTTCTATCCGCAACCAATTGGACCTATGAAACCCATAAATCCAAACGGCTTTCGCACGAGGAGTTGAGCGCAATCGCCACCATTTTGATCGAAGGAATAATTTAATAGATAAGATGTACGGAAACGCCTACATAGAACCCGACGCAAAGCCTGCTGTAAGCGAGCAAGCCGAGGATCCTGAAAAACTTGCCGAGTTCGAAGCACGCATTGCGCGCGGCGAAAAGATCGAGCCGGACGACTGGATGCCCGCCGAATACCGGCGGCAGCTGCTACGCATGATCGAGCAGCACGCGCACTCCGAAATTATCGGCGCGCTGCCGGAGGGAACCTGGATCACCCGAGCGCCTACGCTCAAGCGCAAACTCGCTCTAATCGCGAAAGTACAGGACGAAGTCGGCCACGGCCATTTGCTTTATAGCGCTGCGGAAACGCTCGGCAAAACGCGGGAGGCGATGATCAACGATTTGATAAACGGCAAATCGAAGTACAGTAATATCTTCAATTATCCCGCGAAAACGTGGGCCGATATCGCGGTGATCGGGTTTTTAGTCGATGCCGGAGCGATCGTCAATCAACTTGCGAATGCGAAGGGAAGTTACGGTCCTTATTGCCGCGCGCTTGAAAGAATTTGCTACGAGGAGTCCTTCCATTTGAAGCAAGGCTACGATGCCTTCGTCGCTCTGGCCGTCGGGACGCCCGTGCAACGCGAGATGCTGCAGGATGCGCTCAACCGCTGGTGGTTTCCGCCGATGATGCACTTCTTCGGTCCGCCGGACACGATTTCGGTTCACACTGAAAAGCTGATGCGCTGGAAAGTGAAAATGGCGACGAACGAAGAAATGCGGCAGGACTTTATCGAGCAATATGTCCCCAAGATTTGGGAACTCGGGATGACGCGCCCGGTTCCCGCGCTTAAGAAACACGAAGACGGCACGTGGGCGTACACCCAGCCTGACTGGGACGAATTCTTCCGCGTCATCAATGGCGATGGCCCCTGCAACAAAGAGCGCCTCGCCGTCCGCCGCTACGCCGAAGAGAATGGCAGGTGGGTAAGGGAAGCGATGATGAAACCGGAGATGAAAAGGATGGTGCCGTATGCATAAATCATCGACCGCCATTCCCGCGAGAGCAGGACTCGAGTAATCTGAAACGAAATCCTCCATTTGACCTGTTGATTTTTTATGGATCGAATTGATTTTGACACAAGAATGGAAAGCGGGGGGATAATCCATATTCCTAACGAGTACATCAAGAAGATTGCGGCCAATGAGAATGTGCATGTCACATTGAGTGGCAAACAACCTCAGCGCGCCTCTGTGAAGATGATGCGTGAAGAACCCCTCGATACAGGGGATGGAATACCTTTAACACGTGACGAGCTTTACGATCGCAAATGAACTTTGCCGATTCGAATATTTTGTTCTACTGTTACGATCGCGCCGGCGACAAGCGTAAGCGAGCAATTGCACTGTCGATCGCAGAGCAATCCGATCTTTGCTTCAGCTCTCAGGTCATTAATGAGGTGGCATTAAATCTTAAGCGAAAAGCGGCTGCAACCGAAGATTACTTGCAGCGATTCGTGAATCGTTTGTATGATGATTATGTGGTACTTGAGATTCTTCGTGACGACATCCTCACCGCGAGTGAACTTCGCAGGGAATATAATCTCAGTTATTGGGACAGCCTCATCGTGGCGACAGCACTGCGAGCAAATGCGCAAGTCCTCTATTCCGAGGATATGCAGGATGGTTTAACCATTCGTAACAAAACGACGATTCGTAATCCGTTTAAGTAAGGAGCTAATCTATGGAACGTGAGGGAAAAGAATTTAAGGTCTTAGAATGGTTGCGCGAAGTGCGCTACGAGAACTACCGAGAATTAGGGCACCTGCCTGCCGACGAGTATATCAGGAGGACTTCCGAAGAAGGTGAACAGACGGAGCTTGCGAAATGGCTTCGAGAAAAGGCGAAGAAGGGATAGTATTGAACCATGAGCACGAGCTGTCGATGCCGCTACGCCGAAGAGAATGGTCGCTGGGTGCGCGAGGCGATGATGAAACCGGAGATGAAGAGGATGGTGCCATATGCGCAACATAATTTTTTTATTAATAGCTATTGAAGATTTCAAAAACCTTATCATGTCATTCCCGCGAAAGCGGGAATCCATAACTTGTAATTCAACAACCATTTTCAGATACAAATAATGATTGAATCACATCTCGAACATCCTACGATCAAGGTAAAGCAACTAATCGAGGATTACCGCGCTGGCCGAATTGTCATCCCAGAGTTTCAGAGGGATTACGTATGGAACAAGAGTAAGGCGCCAAAGCTCATCGATTCGCTTTATCAAGGATTTCCCATTTCTTCTCTACTATTGTGGCTGAGTACTGAAGATGTCAAATCGAGGCGCGTTAATCCAACGCCCCGACTAAATTCGCTGATGGGATGGCTAATTGATGGGCAGCAGCGAGCGATAACCCTCGATCGGGTTGATAGCGGCACGGAAGGGATTCGAGTTGTTTTTAATCCCTTTAAGGAGGAATTCATGCTTGAAAATGCTGCTACAATAAAAGATTCAAACTATTATTCAGTGTCTCAATTATGGAATGATGAAGATTATCGTGAAATTCGTCGATCCCTACCCGATAGTGCGCAGGGGCGTGTGACGGAAGAGCGTTTTGAACGGATCCGAGCAATTTTGGAATACGAAATTCCCATCGTAAAAATGGTTGATTATAGCTTTCGGAATGCTGTCGAGGCCTTCAAACGAGTAAACACGTTGGGTGTTCGCCTGCGAGCTGCAGACATTGAGAGCGCCGAAGTAGCTTCGAAGCATACCGGTTTTATCAAGGACGAAGTTGCACCGTTCATTGAATCGCTTCGAAATGAAGGATTCACTCGGCTCAATGTTATGCATCTATTCAGGGTTTGTGCTTTTATTGCCCATCCCGATGGACGCAATCGTACACCATTACACGAACTGGACCGCAAGGATGTCCTCGCAGCTTGGAACAAGACGAAGAGAGCAACCCGTGAAGCATTGAATCTTATTCGCAGCGAATTTGGGCTTGTAAACATGGAGATTCTATGGACTGGCTCGCTCCTGGTTCCTGTCATCGTGCATTGCAATTTACCACCGAAGGAACGGCGAGGTAAGGAGATTTGTGCTTGGATGGCATTAGCGTCTCTCTTTCATAGATATAGTGGAGCTGCCAATACCGCTCTTGAACAAGACTTGAGGGCATGTCACAATGATGATCCAATCGGCGCATTGCTTAGGAACTTAAAGCAGGACTTGAAGGGTGCCACTCGTCAAGCACTTCCAGCCGATTTTTCAGGAAAATTCAATGATAAATCAGCACTCTTCGCCATGTATGTAGCTTGCATGCATCGCGGAGTTAAAGACTTTTTTACTGGAGCTAAAGTCCTTCTTCAGCATTCGGTTGATCGGCATCATATTTTACCAAGAGGTCAGTTTGAGAATAAGCAATCTGGGCAATCAAAAGCTGATACGCTTGCGAATATTGCTTTTATCTCTGGAGCAACCAATAAATCAGTTAATATGAAAGGCCCTGAAGTTTATTTGAAGGACATTCCAAAATCCGTTCTTCAAAGTCAATGTATTCCGCTTGATTCTGCTTTATGGAGCATTGAACGTGCGGACGAATTTTGGGCAGAGCGCCGAAAAGTGCTCGCGGAATCATTTAACGATTTTATTCGAACGTGCCTTCCCGGACGTCGCGTGGAAAGCGGCCCAATCCGAAAAAAATCTGCCGATGGGACGCTGCCTGCCTTAGCTAGGTATGGTGTCATGCCAGTCTCACTTGCTGGATGGCATAATGGTAAGCAATTCAAGGCCAAAGTTCTCAGTTCAGGAGAAATCCAATTTAACGGCTCGATATACAATACTCCATCCAGCGCGGCGATTGCCGCCACGGGAGCCTCTAAAAATGGCTGGACTTTTTGGCACATGCAGGAAGATGAAAATTGGATTCCGCTCGATTCTGTTCGCAGTAAATGATAATACTGGATTCCCGCGTTCGCGGGATTGACAAACAAAATTCAGCGATAATATAGAAATTGTAATGGAAAGTTTAGACCCCCGCATTCGTCGCGCCGATCTGGAGCATGCTCCGGCTTCTGGCGGCCTCGAGCAAAACGAAGAGTGGGAGACCTTTGCGATCTTCCATCAGGATAAGCGCGGCGCGGCGCACGAATTCGTCGGTATCGTCCACGCGCCCGACCCGGAGCTTGCGCTCGTCTTCGCGAAGGAGCAATTTGGCCGCCGCAAAAAGACGGTGAATCTCTGGGCCGTCCGCTCGAGCGACATCTACACCTTCCAGCATGAGGATGACGATATGTTCGCCACCGCACCGGAGAAGACCTACCGCGACGCCTCCGGCTATCCCGTCCGCAAGCGGATCAACAAGTATTTGGATGAACTCAAGAAAGTCGCAGAACATCGAGCGGAGGAAGTGGAACCATGACCGAAGCAATAAAAGACTTACTCTATCGCATGGCCGACGACGAACTCGTGATCGGCCACCGCAACAGCGAGTGGACGGGCTTGGGCCCGATCCTCGAGGAGGATATTGCCTTTTCCTCCATCGCGCAGGACCAGATCGGCCATGCGCTCGCGAATTATTCGCTCTTGAGCGAGCATTTCGGCGAGCCGATACCGGACGTGATCGCTTTCAGCCGAAACGAAAAAGAATTTCACTCCTCGCAATTCGTCGAATTGCCGATCGGAGATTACGCTTTCAGCCTGATGCGGCATTTCCTCTTCGATCATGCGGAAAGCATTCGTTACGACATGCTAACGCTTTCGTCCTTCGCGCCACTCGCATCCCTTGCCCGAAAAATCAAAGGTGAACTAAAATATCACACGCTTCACGCCGATCTTTGGGTAAAAAGGCTTGGGCAGGGCACGGAAGAAAGCCATGCCCGAATGCAAACTGCATTAAACGAAGCGTTCCCATACGCGCTTGGAATGTTCGAGCCATCGAAGTACGATGATGAATTGAAACGCGAAAGCATTTTCGAAGGCGAAACCGCGCTGCAAACGAAGTGGCTCGAAACGATTACGCCCATTCTGGAACGCGCCAATCTGCAGTTGCCGAAACTCCCGATCAAGGAACGAATGTATGGCGGACGTCAAGGTTACCACACCGAATATCTCCAGCCACTCTTGGACGAGATGACGGAAGTATATCGTTTAGATCCGGCGGCCACGTGGTAGAATCCCCGAATTCAGTAGCACAGCCGTTCTCGGCTGTGACGCGGACTTTTAGTCCGCGTCCATCCGGGGACGGACTAAAAGTCCGTCACACCGGCGAGAACGCCGGTGCCACTGATGCCGTGCTTGATATTCTCGCCACCGTCATGGATCCTGAAATCCCAACGCTTTCCATTCTCGATTTGGGAATGATTACTGATGTCGCTGTTAACGATAGTGGCATAAACGTTCGTTTGCTTCCGACCTTCGTGGCGTGTCCTGCCACTTCGTATATCAAATCGAATATCTCCGAAGCTTATCATCTTGCCGGTCGGGAAAGCGTCCAGGTCGATCATGAAACAGAAATAAGCTGGACGAGCGACCGCATTTCCGAAATCGGAAGAAAAAAACTCGAAGCTTTTGGCCTCGGCGCGCCAGTTCAAATTGATGGTGTTCTCGGACTCGATCAAATCGAACAGGTCGCGTGTCCTCATTGTGGAAGTTCCAATACTGAAATCCGTTCCATGTTTGGTTCCACGCTTTGCCGCTCGATCCATTATTGTCTGGATTGCAAGCAGGGCTTCGAGCGGTTCAAGCCCCTTTAGAGTTGGCTGACAAAAAGATACAAAATGGCGAAAAACAAAATCGTCAAAAATCCCACAATACCCAGCCATGTGAACACAAATTTTCGTTCCGCTTGAGGCGAAGCATCTTCCGGGAGCGTTGTCACTCCCATCGCCATATTCAGGCCACGAAAAAATCGGGCGAGCGCACCTAGCATGACTATGCCGCCAGCGCCTCCGTCACCTTTTTCGCAGCATCGGCCAGGCCTTTGGCGACGAGGAAGTTCATCCCGCTCTTTTGCAGGATCACGCCCGCTTCTTCCGCATTCGTTCCTTCGAGGCGAACGATGATGGGAACCTTAGGATGCACCAAATTCGAGGCTTCGACCACCCCTGTCGCTACCCGGTCGCAGCGGACGATACCGCCAAAAATATTTATCAGGATCGCTTTCACATGCGGATCGCTTAAGATAATGCGGAAGCCCTCGGCGACCGTATCCTTGTTGGCCGTGCCGCCAACATCGAGAAAGTTTGCCGGTTCGCCGCCCGCGAGTTTGATGATGTCCATCGTCGCCATCGCAAGGCCCGCGCCGTTCACCATGCAGCCGACGTTGCCATCGAGCTTGATGTAATTCAAGTTCGATTTCGAAGCTTCCACTTCCAACGGATCTTCCTCCGCGAGATCGCGCAGAGCGGCGTACTCAGAATGACGGAACATCGCGTTGTCATCGAAATTTACTTTCGCATCGAGCGCGATCATCTTCGCATCGCGCGTCAGCACCAGCGGATTGATCTCGAAGAGCGAGGCATCGGTATCCTCATACGCGCGGTAGAGCGCCTTAAGGAACGAAACGCATTGCTTGAACGCCTCGCCCGAAAGCCCCAGCGCGAAGGCAAGTTCCCGCGCTTCGAAATCGCGGAAGCCGATCGCGGGATCGACAAAGACCTTCACGATTTTCTCTGGAGATTCTTCCGCGACCTTCTCGATCTCCATGCCGCCTTCGGTCGAGACCATCACCACGTTCCGCGCCGAGGAGCGGTCCAGCACGATGCCGGCGTAATACTCCTTTAATATGTCGACGCCCTGCTCGATAAGCAGCCGCCCGACTTTCCGGCCTTCCGGTCCGGTCTGGTGCGTGACGAGCGTCATGCCCAAAATCTCGCTCGCCCGCTGGCGGACTTCGTCCAGGCTTTTCGCGATCTTCACGCCGCCGCCCTTCCCGCGCCCGCCGGCGTGGATCTGCGCCTTTACGACCGCGATGTCCGTCGGCAGTTTTTTCGCCGCCTCGACTGCTTCATTGACGG
>VFSW01002281.1_pt1 | contig 29000 bp, 36 predicted proteins | sample 5358111 | NCBI WGS metagenome assembly VFSW01 (sample SAMN11554181, study PRJNA540505) | mine drainage metagenome | isolation source: sediment from site ElyBrook_90M | place: USA: Ely Copper Mine, Vershire, VT | collected 2017 | reverse complement strand
CCCGGGCCAGCGCCCGGTGGGTCGCCTTGCGCAACGCCACGGCCGTCGGCGCGAATTGGCTGGGCCGCCCGGAGGGAGCTGTCGCCGCGATCTCGGCGGCTTCGCCGACCAGTCGCCAGAGCCGCTGCATGAATCGCCAAGCACCCTGAACGCCGCGTTCCGTCCATTCCACGTCGCGCTCGGGCGGGGAGTCCGACAGCATGAACCAGCGCGCAACGTCGGCGCCGTATTCTTTGATGATGTCGTCGGGGTCGACGGTATTCCGTTTTGACTTCGACATTTTCTCGATCGAGCCGATTTCGATCGGCTCGCCGGTCGAGATCAGCGTGGCTTGCCTTGAGTCGCCCCGGGTCTCGATCTTGATGTCCGCCGGCGCCACCAATTCGCCATCCGCCCGGCGGTAGGTCTCGTGCACGACCATGCCTTGGGTGAACAGGCCGGCGAACGGTTCGTCGAGCCCGACGTGCCCGGTCTTCTTCATCGCGCGGGTGAAGAAGCGGCTATAGAGCAGGTGCAGGATCGCGTGCTCGATGCCGCCGATATATTGATCGACCGGCATCCAGGCGTCGGCGACCTTTCGGTAGGTCGGGGCGGTTTTGATCCACGGATCGGTGAATCGGATGAAATACCACGACGAGTCGACGAACGTGTCCATGGTGTCGGTCTCGCGCGTCGCCGGTGCGCCGCATTGCGGACACGTCACCTGCTTCCAGGTCAGGTGCCGGTCGAGCGGATTGCCGGGCCGGTCGAACGTCACGTCTTCGGGCAACGTGATCGGCAGGCTCGCCTCCGGTGCCGGCAGCACACCGCATGATTCGCAATGGATCACCGGAATGGGGCAGCCCAAGTAGCGCTGGCGCGAAATGCCCCAGTCGCGCAGGCGAAAGTTCACTTGACGCTTGCCAACACCCAGTCGTTCGGCGGCGGATACCGCCTCTTCAATTGCTTCCGTGATAGTCAACAGTCTCGGCTTCTCAGTCGTGGCGTTGAAAAAATGCATGTACTCATAATCGTCACCTTCGAGCTCCCTCCCTATCCGCTCACGTAGCTTGGCAATGTATGGTTCCTTAAAATGGACCCTGTAAAAATGGTCGCCTCGTCCCGACTCGAAAGCTTTTGATGTTATCGCAAAAAGGCCGGGGTCTTCGTCGTGCGAATAGTAAAATGCGCTCTGGGCGAAATCGGCGTCGTGCGCCTCAATTTCCTCCTTGGTCGCGCTCTTAGCGCCCAGGGGTTTGTAGACTGGTGTAACGCCTAAGCCGTACTTATTCGCAAAATCGAGGTCGCGCTGGTCGTGCGCCGGGCAGCCGAAGATCGCACCGGTGCCGTATTCCATCAAAATAAAATTGGCGACATAGACCGGCAGTTTCCACGACGGATCGAACGGGTGCACCGCCTTGATGCCGGTGTCGAAGCCCATCTTCTCGGCGGTTTCGATGTCGGCTTCCGAGGTGCCGCGGTGCCGGCATTCCTCGATGAAGGCGGCGAGCGCTGGATTATTTCTCGCTACCGCTGCCGCCAGCGGATGATCCGGCGCAACAGCCATGAATTTCGCGCCGAACAACGTATCGGGCCGCGTGGTGAAGACTTCCAGTTCGCTCCTGCCGGCGGGCGCGGTCGGAGGATCGAGCGCGAACCGGACCAGCAAACCCTCCGAGCGGCCGATCCAGTTCTTCTGCATCAGCCGTACTTTTTCCGGCCAGCGGTCGAGGGTATCGAGCGCGTCGAGCAAATCCTGCGAATAATCCGTGATCTTGAAGAACCACTGCGTCAGCTCGCGCTGCTCGACCATGGCGCCGGAGCGCCAGCCGCGGCCGTCGATCACCTGCTCGTTGGCGAGCACGGTCTGGTCGACCGGGTCCCAGTTCACTTTTGACTTCCGGCGCTCGACCAGGTCGGCGCGCAGGAAATCGAGGAACATTTTCTGCTGATGCTTGTAGTAGGCCGGATCGCAGGTCGCGATCTCGCGGCTCCAGTCCAGCGATAGCCCCATCGACTTGAGCTGCGCCTTCATGGTGGCAATGTTGTCGTAGGTCCACGCCTTGGGATGGATCTTGCGCTCGGCGGCGGCGTTCTCGGCCGGCAACCCGAAGGCGTCCCAGCCCATCGGATGCAGTACGGCAAAGCCCATCGCCCGCTTCACCCGCGCCACCACGTCGCCCATGGTGTAGTTGCGCACATGCCCCATATGGATGCGGCCCGACGGGTAGGGGAACATCTCGAGCACGTAGTATTTGGGCTTGGCGTGCTCGTTCGGCGTGGCAAAGATGCCGCGCTCGTCCCAGACTTTCTGCCAGCGGGCCTCCGCTTCGGCGGCGTTGTAGCGTTCGATGGCCATTGGAATCGCAGTCGTTTCCGGCGTAATTGAAGCCGCGCGACGTGACACGAAAGCGCGCAGCCGGTCAACGGCGGATTAATTTAAAAGCCCGCGACCACCGGAATACCCGCGGCGAACTGCAAAATCCAAATCGCGATCGGCCTTGCGCGGCTGCGCCGCACCGATCATATCGATTCCGCCAATATTTCCCTCCCGATCAATCAAGGACGCTTGGGACGTTTGTTCATAACGGTGATCCAGGCGCGCACTTGAAAGGGAAGCTTGTCACAAGTCGGTCATGGATGCAGTCGATGCCGCAAGATATTTCTTGCGAGGTCCCCCGGTTGGTGGTGATTGCTAGCGTAAGCGTGATGATGGGTGGCGCATGTTTCCAGTTCCAAAGCAGGTATTTCTGACCCGCGGCATCGGCGTTCACCGGCACCTGCTCACCGCATTCGAATACGCACTGCGCGATGCGGATATCGAGCAGCAGAACCTCGTGACTGTGTCCTCGATTCTGCCGCCGGGGTGTGAACTCGTCACGCCCGCGGCGGGGATTGCCACTTTGAGCCCCGGCGAGATTACGTTCTGCGTCATGGCGCGCGCCGAAACCAATGAGCCGGGCCGCCGGATCGCCGCCGGAATTGGTCTGGCTCGGCCGAAAGATCCGGCTCATTATGGCTATATCTCTGAGCATCATTGCTTCGGCATGACCGAGGCCGAGATCAGGGACTATGTCGAGGATCTCGCGGCGACCATGCTGGCCTCCACGCTCGGCGTCGAGTTCGATCCCGGCGCAGCCTGGGATGAGCGCAAACGCGTCTATGAACTGAGTAATCTTATTGTCGACAGTCTCTCGGTGACGGCGGCGGCCGAAGGCGCGCCGAACGGCGACTGGACCTGCGCCGTCGGCGCCGCGGTGTTCCGTTTCGCGGTTCCCGCGCGGCCGCAGTCATGACCGGAGTTGCGACCTACGCGGTTGCGCCGACATTTCTCGGCACCGGTCACCGCGATCGCGCTGCGCCGATCTGCATCGCCGGAATTCCTCTCGACCTCGGGACGACCAATCGCAGCGGCGCGCGTTTCGGACCGGGCGCCATTCGACAAGCGAGCCGGATGTTGGTGGATGGCGAACATCCGCAGCACCATGTCGATGCAACAAAGCTGCCGCTGGCCGACATCGGCGACTTCGCGATCGCGCTCGGAGACCTCGTGGCCAGCCTGGCGCTGATCGAAGAAGAGGCGCGGGAGATCGAACACCTCGTCGCCTTGGGTGGGGATCACAGCATCACGTTGCCGCTGCTGCGCGCGCTGGCGAAAAAGCGGGGCCCGTCCGCGCTGGTTCACTTCGATGCGCACGTCGATACCTGGCCCGATAGTTTCGGACAGAGTTACGGACACGGTTCGATTTTTTACCATGCGATCGAGGAGGGCCTCATCGATCCGCGCCGGATGGTCCAGATTGGCATCCGATCTCCGGTGTCGCGCGAGGTTCGTGATTGGGCGGTAGCGCGCGGCGTGGTGACGATCGGCGCCCATGATGTTCACGCAGCGGATCCGGCTGCCATTGCCGGACGCATTGGCGAGATCGTGGGGGACGCGCCGGTCTATCTCAGCATGGATATCGACGTGCTCGACCCTGCCTTCGCCCCCGGCACCGGAACGCCGGAGATCGGCGGCCTGGCAAGCTGGCAAGTACAGGCGATTGTGCGGCGGCTAAAGCGGCTTCGATTTATCGGTATGGACGTGGTTGAGGTCGCGCCGGCTTACGATGTGGCCGAGATCACGGCGCTCGCCGGCGCCACGCTGGCCTGGGAATATCTCTGCCTGCTCGGCCTGCGCGGCTGATACAGGCGTGGTCAACGTCGCGCCAATGAGCGGCGTTGCCGCCGCGCCTCACGCCACCTTCGCCGCCGGCGTCGCGTCGTGGCCGAGCAAGCCGACGCGCCGCACGCGGATCAGCTGCTCCGCTTCGGCCATGATGCGGTCGATCAGCTCGGCGACGGTCGGGATGTCGTCGATCAGGCCGGCGACCATGCCGCAGCTCCAGGCGCCCGCGTCCATGTCGCCATCCATCAAAATCCGCGGATAGACGCCGGCGACCTGCTCCTGGATGTCGGCGAAGGTGAGTGCCTCGCCCTTTTCGCGCTCGGTTTCGGCGATGCGGTTGACGGCAGCGTTTTTCAGGACGCGCTCGGTGTTGCGCAGCGCGCGCATGATCAGCCGGGTGTCGAGCTCGGAGGCGGCGACGATGGCCCGCTTGACGTTGTCGTGCACCGGCGCCTCCTTGGTAGCGATGAAACGCGTGCCCATGTTCATGCCGGCCGCGGCCGCACCGAGGTGCATTTGTGAAGGATCTTGATGCCGGCCGCTTTCAGCGGCGGCAGATATTGCTCGGGGCTTCGTCCCGCGGTCTCGACGGTTTTGACGCCGCCTTCGATAATTGCGGCGATGTATTCCGGATAAGGTGGGGCCTTGAGCGCCGGCAGGAAGGTGAGGTTCACGCCGAACGGCTTGTCGGTCATGTCGCGGCAGCGCGCGATCTCCCGTGCCAGCAATTCCGGCGTCTTCTGGGTGAGGCCGGTGATGATGCCAAGGCCGCCGGCATTCGACACCGCGGAAGCGAGCTCGGCAAAGCCGACATAGTGCATCCCGCCCTGGATAATGGGATGGCGGATGCCGAACATTTCGGTAATGGCCGTTTTCACCTGAACCTCCAGTTATCCGTCATCCCGGCTACGACGAGTTTGTAGCCACTATTTCATTTCCGCATAACGAAATCAGGACTACGCTTGTTCGTCCACCGGAAACAAACAGAATGCCGGAAGCATCCGATCCGAGGCTCTATCACGCCCACGTCGCCCGTAATCGCGGGCCGATCCTCGACGTGCTCAAACTGGCGCTGCCGTCGACAGGACTCGTGGCCGAAATCGCGAGCGGCAGCGGCGAGCATGCGGTCTTCTTCGCCAGGTCTCTGCCAGGCGTATCGTGGCAGCCGACCGACATTGACGCGGCCGCCCTGGCAAGCATCGCCGCGCACCGCGCCAGCGCCGGCGCCGCCAATCTGCTGGCGCCAATGCGCCTCGATACGACGGCGGAGCCGTGGCCGGTCGCACATGCCGATGCGATCGTGTGCAACAACATGATTCATATTTCGCCGTGGGCGGCGACCGAGGCCCTGATACGCGGCGCGGCCCGCATTTTGCCGACGGGCGGCGTTCTCTATCTCTATGGCCCTTACAAGATCGACGGCCGCCACACCGCGCCGAGCAACGAAGAGTTTGACGCTTCACTGCGTGGGCGAAATCCCGAATGGGGCATTCGCGATCTTGCCGACGTGACCGCTCTCGCCGCGCGTCGCGGCTTTGTGCCGGCGGAAACCGTGCCGATGCCGGCCAATAATCTCAGCGTCATCTTTCGGCGCGGCGCGTAGCGAAACGCGACGGTTACGCTGCGATCAGGCCGCCGGCGGCGCCCAGCAGGCCGAGGTGGTAATCGGCGTCGCCGAACATGGTGTCGATCGTCGTGACCCGCTTGAAGTAGTGGCCGACCTTGGCCTCCATGGTCATGCCGATGCCGCCATGCAGCTGGATCGCCGCTTGGCCGACGGCGCGGCCGGAGCGGCCGACCTGCACTTTCGCCGCCGAAATCGCCGCGCGCCGCTCGCGTGCGTCATCCTCCGCCGCCATCATGGTCGCCAGCATCGCCATGCTGCGCGCCTGTTCGACATCGACGACCATTTCGGCGGCGCGATGCTGCAGCGCCTGGAAGCTGCCGATGGTGACGCCGAACTGCTTGCGCGTCTTTAGGTAGTCGACGGTGGTCTCCTGCATCGCCGACATGGCGCCGACCGCTTCGGCGCAAAGCGCCGCCATCGCGATGTCGGCGATCCGCTCGATCAGCGGGAAGGCCGCGCCGGGCTCGCCGATCGCCGCGCCTGCGTCGACCCGCACGCCGCTCAGCGTTACCTCGGCGGCGCGCGACCCATCGACCGTGCCGTAGCCGCGCACGGCGATGCCGTTCGCTGTGGCATCGACCAGAAACAGCCCGATGCCATCGCGGTCGCGCTGGCCGCCTGAGAGTCGCGCCGATACGATGAATTTTTCCGCGCTATCGCCGTGCAGAACCAGGCTTTTGGCGCCGTCGAGCCCATAGCCCGAGCCGTCGCGGCGGGCGGTCGCGGCGATGTCGGCAAGATCGTAACGGGCCTGGCGTTCGGCATGGGCAAAAGCGAGCAGAAGTTCGCCGCCCGCGATCTTCGGCAAGAGGTCGGCGCGCATCGCGTCAGCGCCACCGAGCCGGATCAAGCCGCCGGCAAGAACGACGGTTGCGAGATAAGGCTCGAGCGCCAGCGCCCGGCCGATCTGTTCCATTACAATCATGGTCTCGACCGGCCCGCCGGCCGAGCCGCCGTGTTCCTCGGCGAAGGGTAGTCCAAGCAGCCCAAGTTCGGCGTAGCGCGCCCAAAGCGCGCGGCTCCAGCCTTCCGGCTCCTGCATATAGCGCTTGCGCGCTTCGAACGCATAATGATCGGCGAACAGCCGCTCGACGCTGTGCCGCAAAATCTGCTGCTCTTCGGTCAGCGCAAAATCCATTTCAGAAACCTCCTTGTGCCCTCGCCCCTTGCGGGACAGGGCCACTCGGCGGAGCAACAAAAAAATTGGGTGAGGGGCGAGGGCACACATCGAACGTCCGCAATTTCTTCGCTGCGTTCGGACCCGGAATGACGTGAGGCAAGGTCATAAGCCAAGGATCGCCTTGGCGATGATGTTCTTCTGAATCTCGTTCGAGCCGCCGTAGATCGTGGTTTTGCGGGTATTGAAATATTGCGGTGCCAGCGGACCGCCCCAATCAGGCCCGATCGGCGGTTCGTTCCAGCGCTCGCTCTCGTCGTGCGATGTCTGATCGGGCAGCGCGTAAGGGCCGACGACCTCGAGCAGCAACTCGGTAATGTTCTGCTGAATTTCCGAGCCCTTGATCTTGAGAATTGACGAAGCCGGGTCGGGCTTGTTGCTCTTGGTGCGGGCGGCAACCACGCGCAGCTCGGTCATTTCCAGCGCCTTGAGCTCGACTTCGACGGCGGTGATCTTGGCGCGAAACCGTTCGTCGGCCATTAGCGGCTTGCCGCCCGCCTGTTCGAGGCCGGCGAGCTCTTTCAGGCGGCGGATGCGCGCTTTTGAAGCGCCGACCCGGGCAATGCCGGTGCGCTCGTTGCCCAGCAGGAATTTGGCGTAGTCCCAGCCCTTGTTCTCCTGGCCGATCAGGTTCTCGGCCGGCACCGTTACGTCGTCGAAGAACACTTCGTTGACTTCGTGGCCGCCGTCGATGGTCTGGATCGGACGCACGGTAATGCCCGGCGTTTTCATGTCGATCATCAAGAACGAAATTCCTTCCTGCTTCTTGACGGCAGGGTCGGTCCGCACCAAACAGAAAATCCAGTCGGCATATTGCGCCAGCGTCGTCCAGGTTTTCTGGCCGTCGACGACGTAGTGGCCGTCGACGCGCTTCGCCGAGGTCTTCAGCGATGCAAGGTCGGAGCCCGAGCCGGGCTCGGAGAAGCCCTGGCACCACCAATCGTCGAGATTGGCGATGCGCGGCAGGAACTTTTTCTTCTGCTCGTCGCTGCCAAAGGCGATCAAGACCGGGCCCAGCATGTTGACGCCGAACGGCAACGGCTCGGGCGCAGGCGCCTGCTGCATCTCGTCGCGGAACAGATAAATCTCAACCGGGCTCCAGCCGGTACCGCCCCATTCTTTCGGCCAATGCGGCACCGCCCAGCCGTTGGCGTTGAGGATGCGCTGCCAGTCGACGAGATCGTCCTTGCTGAGCCGCCGGCCCTCGATCAGCTTGTTGCGGACCGCGGCGGGCAGCTTCTCCTTCATGAATGCGCGCACCTCGTCGCGGAAAGCGGTCTCTTCCGGCGTGAAGCGAAGGTCCATTATTTCCTCCTCACAAACGGCGCTGTCGTCTAAGTTATCTCGAACAAACCGGCGGCGCCCATGCCGCCGCCGATGCACATGGTGACGACGGCGAGCTTGGCCCCGCGGCGCTTGCCTTCGATTAAAGCATGGCCGGTCATGCGCGCGCCGCTCATGCCGTAAGGATGACCGATGGCGATGGCTCCGCCGTCGACGTTGAGCCGGTCCTGCGGAATGCCAAGCCGGTCGCGGCAGTACAGTACCTGGCTGGCGAACGCTTCGTTCAATTCCCACAAATCGATATCGCCGACCTTCAGCCCCTGGCGATTGAGCAGCTTCGGTACCGCGAAGACCGGCCCAATCCCCATCTCGTCCGGCTCACAGCCGGCGACCGCGAAGCCGCGGAAAGTACCGAGCGGTTTGAACCCGCGCCGTTCGGCAAGCTTCGCGTCCATCACCACGCAAGCCGACGCGCCGTCGGAGAGCTGGCTGGCGTTGCCGGCGGTAATCCACTTGCCTTCGCGCACCGGCTTGAGTGAGGCCAATCCTTCGAGCGTCGTGTCGGGGCGATTGCCTTCGTCGCTCTTAAGCGTGACCGGTTCGAAGCTCTCGGCCTTGGTTTCTTTGTCGACGATCTTTTTCGTGGTCGGCAGCGGCACGATCTCGCTGTCGAAGCGCTTCGCCTGCTGCGCCGTCGCGGTGCGGCGCTGGCTTTCGAGTGCGTAGGCGTCCTGCGCTTCGCGGCTCACCTGATAACGTTCCGCCACGTTGTCGGCGGTATCGATCATCGGCATGTAGATCGCGGGCTTGTGGTCCTGTATCCACTCGCTGGGCGCCTGCAGGCTTTTGCCATCCTGCACGAGACTGATGCTCTCGAGGCCGCCGGCGGCGATTACCGAAGCCTCGCCGGCGATGACCCGCTGGGCCGCAAGCGCAATCGCTTGCAGGCCCGAACTGCAAAAGCGGTTCACGGTCATGCCTGAAACGGTGACGGGCAAACCGGCGCGGATCGCGGCCTGGCGCGCGATGTTGCCGCCGGTGGCGCGCTCGGGAAGCGCGCAGCCGAGAATGACATCCTCGACGTCACCGGCCTCGACGCCGGCGCGCTCCACGGCGTGGCGGACGACGTGGCCGCCGAGGTCGGCGCCGTGCGTCATGTTGAACGCGCCGCGATAGGCTTTGCCGATCGGTGTGCGGGCGGTGGAAACAATAACGGCGTCGGGCATCGACGACCTCCCAGACAGTGTTTTATTGTACACTACATTAGCAAGCTCTATCCGCCCTTCTTCTTTGCAGGAGGATGGATCGCCCGGTCAAGTCCGGGATAGAATTCACAAAACCGGGCGGGAGAAAAATGCAGTCCGGCTCTAGCCGAGCAAAGGCGAAGCGATCTAAAAGCGCATGCCGCGGCCAGGGGGAGGAATATGGAAGCCAAGATGCGCGCCGAAAATACCGCGGAAGGCGAGAAGGCATTGCGTGCGGCGTTGATGGCGAAAGCAATCGCGTTGGTACCGCTGCTGCGCGCCAAAGCCGCCGAGACCGAACACGAACGGCGCATCCCGGATGAAGTTCTTGGCGCCATCGATGCCGGGCAGATTTTTCGGCTGCGTGCTTCATGACTGATCAGACATTCCAGACTAGGCTCGAACGGCTGCTCGACCGCACCGAAATTTTCGATCTGGTGCGGTTCGAGCGATTGTGCCGCGACCAGCGCGACTTCGCCGGCATGCTCGGGTGCTATGTACCGAATGCGCGGGTGCGCACCACCTGGTTCGACGGCACGGTCGAGGACTTCGCCGAGGCTTCGCGCAGGAAAATGACGTCCGGCAGCCAGGCCAAGCATTGGATCATGCCGGCGCGGCTCGAGATCAAGGACGGCCGCGCGCTGGTCGAAAGCCCGGCGTCGATCTTCGACCGATTGACTTTCGACGGTATCGAGTTCGATACTTTTCAGTATTGCCGATTCGTTTCGCGCGTCATCAAGACCGCCGGCGGCTGGAAGCTCGGTTCGTTTGAGGGCATCTATCAGCGCGATCAGATGCAGACGGTGGATCCGCGCCAGCCGCTGCCGGTGGACTGGGACGTCGTCAACTCGCTGCGGCCGTCCTACAAGTTCATCGGCTACACCCAGGTCAAGCGCGGCTACAAGGTGAACCCGGAATTGCTCGGCGACGACCGGCCCGATCTCCTGGAAGCGTTTTATGCGCGCGAGCAGAAGTGGCTGGAGACCGGCAAGTAATCGTTGGCGCCCTGCGAGGCGGCTATCTCGTTTTGCGCCTTATTCGTCCCGCAAAGGCCGAGCAGAAAGCCGGCTGATAAATCACGAACGACTTGATGGAGGCCGCGATGGCCGTACCGACACGCGCTGCAACGCTGGCCGCTACGGCTGGTCTGTTTCGATCTCTGGCTGCCGGCGTAATCGCCGCTGCAATTATTTTTCTTGAAGTCGTGCCGGCGCAGGCGCAGCAGCCGCCATCGCGGCCAGAGGCGCGCGTGATCGTGAATGGCGAAGGCAGCGTCCCGGTGCCGCCCGATTACGCCCAGCTCAGGACCGGCGTAACGACCAGGGCAAAGCCCGTCAAAGCAGCCACTGCTGCCACCGCGAACCTGATGGCGGCTGTTACCGCTGCGTTGCGCGATTCGGGAATTGCACAAAAAGACATTCAGACCTCGCATTTTTCGGTCCAGCCGGTCTATGCGCCGCCGCAGCCGAATGCCGAACCGAAGCTTTCCGGCTTCAGCGTCTCCAACCAGCTAAGTGTCACTATCCGCCAAATCGCTACGGTCGGCGCGATTCTCGACCGGGTTATCGCCGCCGGAGCGACCGACGTTGGCGGTGTGGAATTTCTGCATTCCGATCTCTCCAAGGCGCTCGATCAGGCTCGGGAGGCCGCAGTCGGCGACGCGCGGCGTAAAGCCGAACTCTATGCGCGCGCCGCGGGCTTGGAGCTGGGACGCGTTGTGTGGATCACGGAAGATCCCAGCTTTGCTCAGCCCGGTCAGATGAAGGTCCTGCGCGCCGCCGGCGGATTGGCATCGCCGGTGCCGATTGCCGCCGGCGAGGACACATTGCGAGTCCAGATCACCGTCGGTTTCGGTACCGGCCTCTGATCTTTTCGCTCGGCCGCGCACGCCCGTAGAGGCGGCTCGATAGCGGGCGGGCAGTAACACGCGTGAGCCTGGGCGCGATTTGAAGTGCTGCTATGCAAATGCGCGTGCGTTGTTTTATTGCTGAATTATGAACTCAGTGCGGTCTTGGCCTCGCCGTTTCGTTTGATAGAAAATCCTGCTGATTTTACGGCACATTGGCGCGCAGCATTTTCGCCGGCCCCACACTGACATTTGCATGCTGGGTTTTGCTCGAACACGACGCATGGCGGCGTGACCATCGCCACACTTGTCATCCTTGTGCGTCGCACCATGTACGTCTTTCGATCGCCGGGGTGGTTCACATTGGAGAACATCGATGTCGTTACTGTTTTCACCGACTAAGTTGGGTCCGCTGACGCTGCAGAATCATCTGGTGATGTCGCCGCTCACCCGTAATCGGGCGACCGGCAACGTGCCCAACGATCTGATGGTGGAATATTACACGCAGCGCGCATCCGCCGGCCTCATCATCACCGAAGGTACGTCGCCCTCACCAAACGGATTGGGCTATCCACGCATTCCCGGCGCCTTTTCCGCCGCGCAGACGGTCGCATGGAAAAAGGTCACCGATGCCGTTCATGCCAAGGGCGCCAAAATTTTTCTGCAATTGATGCACACCGGCCGGATCGGGCAACCTCTCAATCTGCCGGCCGGCGCGACTGTGCTTGCCCCTTCCGCAGTCGCGGCCGCGGGCGAAATCTATACCGACGCTGAGGGAATGAAGCCGCACGCCACGCCGAAAGCGATGACCGAAGCGGACCTCAAGACGGCGTTGGGCGAGTATGTACAGGCAGCGAAGAATGCGGTGGCGGCGGGCTTCGACGGCGTCGAGTTGCACGGCGCCAACGGCTATCTGCTCGAACAATTCATCCGGCCAAATTCCAATCAGCGCACCGACGCGTACGGCGGTTCAATCGAGAACCGCGCGCGGTTCGTGCTTGAGGTCGCCAAAGGGGTGATCGCGGCGATCGGCAAAGATAAAGTCGGCATCCGGCTGTCGCCGTACGGCGCCTTCAATGACATGCCGCCCTATCCGGAGATGGAAGCGGATTACGCCTATCTCGCGCGGCAGCTCAACGCGCTTGGCCTGGCTTATGTGCATCTCGTCGATCACTCGTCGATGGGCGCTCCGGCCGTGCCGCAGTCGATCAAGGACACGTTCCGCAAGGAGTTCAAAGGTGCGCTCATTCTCTCCGGCGGCTACGACGCCGCGCGGGCGGAAGCCGATCTTGCCGCCGGCAAAGCCGATCTGATTGCTTTCGGGCGGCCGTTTCTGGCCAATCCCGATCTCATCAAGCGCTGGCAGTCGGGCGCGGCGCTCAATGCACCGGATCCCAACACGTTCTACACGCCCGGACCGAAGGGCTACACCGACTATCCGGCACTAGTGAAACAACCGGAGCCGGCGTGATCGCCAGTCAAATTAATAGCCGCCGACGAGACCCTCCCCCAATAAACGGGGGAGGGCGGAGAGTAGCCGGCAGCGCCGACGGCCTAGTTCTTCCCTAGCACCGAAGTATCGGATGGGTTGGTGTATGCAGGATGCTTCCAGCCGTCCTCGTCGTAGTCGGCCATGCATTGCTCGACCAGCCCGATCATTCCTTTCAGCGCGCCGCTTCCCTGCGATTGCTGGAGCTGAAAGACCCGGATCAGCTCGTGGCTGCCGGAATAGTTCATTTCGTAAAGCTCGTGGCGGGCGCCGAACTCGGTGCCGATGGCGTCCCAGAGCAGCTTCATGATCTTGATGCGTTCTTTGTAGTCGATCCCGTTCGAGCCGCGCACATAACGCGCCAGATATTTGTCGATGTCGGGGTTCTTGAAATCGCGCGCGTGGGAGGGAAGATAAATCAACCCGGACGCGATCACCTTTTCGACGATGTTGCGCACCGCGGGATAGGCTTCGGTCATAAACAACCGATAGGTCGCCCCGGCACGGACGTTCGGCAGCACGGCGCCGTCGACCCAGGGATCGGGGTTACACGCCATGGCATCAGTGAGCGACCAGAACAGATTGCGCCAGCCGACCACTTCGCCGATCTGCGCCTGTACGCCGCGAAACGCTTCGACGCCAGTGGTGCGCGCGGCTTTGTAGAGCAGGCCGGCGATGAAATCGAGCTTCACCGCGAGCCGCGTACAGCCCTGGAAAGTGAAGCCGTTGAAGAATCCCGACTGCGGGTAGAAGTTCTTCAGCCGATCGACGTCGCGATGAACGAATACGTTCTCCCACGGGATGAAGGCGTTGTCGAAAACGAAAATGGCGTCGTTCTCGTCGAACCGCGACGTCAGCGGGTAATCCCAGGGTGAGCCGGTGGCGGCGGCGGCCATTTCATAGGACGGCCGGCAGATCAGTTTGATGCCCGGCGTGTTCATCGGCGCGATGAACATCACCACCATGCTCGGGTCGGTGATCTCGACGCTCATGTTCTGGCCGAGAAAGTTGTAGTGCGTCAGCGCCGAATTGGTGGCGACGACCTTGGCGCCGGACACGTAAATGCCGGCGTCGGTCTCTTTCTGAATGGTGATGTAGACGTCCTTGACCTCTTCGATCGGCTTGTTGCGGTCGATCGGCGGATTGACCAGGGCGTGATTGAGAAACAGGACCGCCTCCTGGCCGCGCTTGTGCCAGGTGCGCGCGTTGCCGGCGAACTTACCATAGAACTCGGCGTTGGCGCCGAGCGTGTTCAGAAAAGCCGCCTTGTAGTCGGGACTGCGCCCGAGCCAGCCATAAGTGATCCGCGCCCAGGCGGCGATGGCGTCGCGCTGCGCGATAATCTCCTCACGGGAACGCGCCGCCTTGAAGAATTTGTGGGTGTAGCCGCCCGAGCCGGTATCGGTCGCTGCGGTCAATATTTCCTTGGACTGCTTGTCGTGCAGGGCGTCGTAAAGCAGCGCGACCGAGGCGGCGGCATTCCGGAAGGCGGGATGCGTCGTGACGTCTGTGACCCGCTCGCCGTAGATATAGACCTCGCGGCCGTCGCGGAGCGACTCCAGAAATTCCGCTCCCGTAAAGGGACGCTTCTTACCCGCGACGATCGCTTCAGGATGCTCCGGCATTCACAGCTCCATTCCCGGTCTCAATGATACTCGACTTGCCGCTCGCGCCGGATCACCCAGAGCGTAAGGCCGCCGACAATTACGACGGCCAGCGGCGCTCCGGCCAGACCCGCCTTCGCATAGCTGATGGCGCCCAAAACGGCACCCAGTACAAAACCTATGGCAATGGCGAGAACGATGAGCAACCGCGCAGACACCGCGGCGAATTCACGCTCATTTTCGAGATCACCCGGGTGCCGCGAGCGCCGCCGCCAGGCCAGCAGCAGCGCGGTGGTTTCAACGCCGAGCTGGGTCATATTCCCGGTCATCACGTTGGTCTGTGGAACGCCGCGCATCAGCAGCCGCACGATGGCGCTCTGCGTGCCCATCGCCATGGCTCCGAACAGGCCGGCGAAGATGCCATGCCAATCCTGGACGCTGGTGATCGGAGGACCAATCAAAAGCAAGACCGTGAAGGCGGCGAGCAGCGCCGTCTCGAACGCGAGCATCCATGGCAGCGGCGCGCCGCCCTGATCGCGGACCCATCCGATCAGCCCCGCCGTCAGCGCTGCCGCAAACAGGAAGGCCACAATTGCCAGCGCCTTGCCGGTGATGCCGAGGTCGTGGGTGACGAGTTCGGCGCCGGCGGTCACGAAGCTGCCGGTGACCTGCGCGACGAACAATCCGAACAGGGCCAGGAACGTGTAGATGTCGACATAGCCGGCGACGAAGGCCAGAAGTGCCGGCACAACACGCGGCAGCGGAACCTCGCGGGTGGTGCCGGCTTCCGTCATTGGCAAACTCTGCTGCGCAAGCCGGGCATCTTTCCGGTCAGATTGATTTCGACCGTTCGAGTCTCGCCGTCGCGGATTTCATGCTTAACTGTAAATCGGGGTTACGCCGATGCAAATGAGCCACTTCCATTATCTGCCGCTGACGCCCGGCTTTTTCTCGATCCTCGTCGGACTTTTCGTGGTCTTATTCGTCGTTCTATTGGTGTTGCGTGCCCTGCGCCACGCTTATCTCAGCCTCGGAATCAGTTCCTCGACCGCCATGCTGTTATTGTTCGGCTCGCTGATCGGCAGCTATTTCAACATTCCAGTCGCGGTCATGCCGCACGAACACGTCGTTTCGGACCAGGTCATCGATTTTTTCGGCATGCAATACAACGTGCCGGTCGTCGAGGACTGGGCGGGCACGGTAATTGCGGTCAATGTCGGCGGCGCCGTCATTCCGACACTGATGTCGATCTATTTGCTTGCAGTCCGGGGGTTGTGGATCAACGGTGCGATCGCGACGGCGGCCGTCGCGCTGGCACTGCACTGGCTTGCCAACCCGGTACCCGGGATCGGTATTGCGGTGCCGGTGTTCTGGCCGGCCCTGATCACCACGGTTGTCGCGCTGGTGCTGTCACGCGAGAACGCCGCGCCGCTGGCCTATATCGCCGGCAGTTTGGGTACGCTCATTGGCGCCGACCTTACCAATCTCGACAAGGTGCGCGGCCTCGGCGCTCCGGTCGCCTCCATCGGCGGCGCTGGAACCTTCGACGGCATTTTCCTAATCGGGATTCTCGCCGTGCTGCTGGCGAGTCTGGTTCCGACGCAGCGGCCGGCGGCGCAGCCGTGGGGCTGATCGGCCATCCTGGCCTTGTCAATATCGAGCCGGAGCCAGGCGGCAGATCGGATGATAAGTTTGGACGCCGCCGGGGGCTCGCGGGAAGTATCAGCTTGAAAGTTTAAGCAGCAAACGGGGGGAGCAGGTGATGCCGTGGTATTATTATCTCGCCCATTTTTTCGCCGGGGCATTCTTCGCCAACGGGGTACCGCATTTTGTGCAGGGTATCTGCGGCAACAAATTCCAGACTCCATTCGCGTCACCGCGGGGCGTCGGTGAGTCCTCAGCGATCGTCAATGTGATTTGGGGCTTTTTCAACTTTATCGTCGCTGCCTTTTTGATACGCTATTTTTTCGCGGCCCCGCCGCGCCCGGCCGGCATTGCCGTCGCGACCGGGCTCGGCGTTTTCGCGATGGCGTTGTGGCTCGCCCGTCATTTCGGCAAGGTGCGTGACAGCGCCCCCCATCCGTGAGGAATCGCATGTATTTCCGTTCGGCTCATCTGTTTGTGGTCGTTGCTTTCGGCCTGGTGGGTGACGCTGCCACCGCCCAGGAGGCCAGGGACATGAAGCTCGAAGACGTCGGCTTCGTGATGCGCCCGGCGAACACGCCGCAACAGCTCGAGCGTTTGCGGCTATTGCCGCCGCGCACCTTCATCGCGCGCTTCAGCGATGGCAGGCGCTACTACATCTACGCCGATCCCGACTATTGCCAGTGCGTTTTCCTCGGCGGTGAGATGGCGATGCAAAACTATCGGGATCTCACGGCGCCGCCGGCGCCGCCACCCATGTCCACGGGGCCCAACGGCGGCCCGGTAGCGGGGCCGCCGATCGTCCCGCTCGCGCCCGATATCGACCTTACGATCGGCAACGGCGATATCCTCGACTATTCGTATTGATGAGGCTTGCATCCCGGATGCCCGAGAAAATTATCGGCGCGCAGGCTGACCACAGTGATCCGCGGTCGATCGCCGCCTATCACGCTCATATCTATTACGATCCGAAAAAGACCCGCAATCGGGCGGAGCGTTTGCGAGAGCGGGTTGCCGCGGAATTTCCCGGCGCCAAGCTTGGCCGCTGGCATGACGAGCTGGTCGGGCCGCACACCCAATCCATGTATCAGATCGCGTTTCCGGCTGATCTTGCCGGAGCTTTCCTGCCGTGGCTGATGCTCAACCGCGACGGCTTGATTGTCCTGCTTCATCCCGAGACCGGCGACGACTACGCTGATCATACCGCGCACGCCTGCTGGTTCGGCGCGGTGTTGCCGCTGCGGGTCGAGGTGCTGCGAAGCGGCGCCGAGAAAAAGCGCGCCGAGAGGAAGCGGAGCGCTCATCCGTGAGGTGTTCCGCAACTCAAGCGCGAAGTTGTGGAACCATATGCGATTTGATCAATTTACCCTTTGAGGAATCCATACCGGGAGATATCCATGCAAAAGATGCTGGTTGCGTTGACCTTTGCCGTCGGCGTCGGTCTCGTTTGTTGCCAGAGCGCAAGCGCGGCGCCCGCAAACGGAACGGCGGTGCGTGACGCTGCGGCCGCCACCTCGCCGCTGCAGCAGGCCCAATACAGCGAACGCCGCACCCGCCACGGCGTCGTGAAGTGCTATCGCACCCTCGTCATTGGCCCGTACCGCTGCCATTACTTTCCGCTTTGACGGGAGCCAGCGAGCGGCAATCGCTTCATCGGCAAGCGCTGCGCCGTTGCGTGCTTTAGCAGACGCTATTTACGCGCTGTCCTCGACGTCGGTTTCCGGCCGGTCGTCGCCGCGGGCAAGTTCAGAATGCCACTTGCCCCTCTCGTCCTCATACTCGATGGCCTCGGTTCGTCCGGGGGTGCGTTGCTCGGCGGCGGCGCGGCGCGCCGCATCGAGCGCCTCCGCGTGCGTCGGAAAACTCTCCGAGAAGACCCCGTCGACCATGTAGGCCCAGCCGTCTTCGTGGCGAACGACTTTGTAGGTGACATGGACCATCGGATTGGCTCGTCGGTTGACTATGAGCGGCATCCGCCGCTCACGGCGTGATAGCAAAGCCCGTTGGCCAAGTGAAGTATTGCCGTCGCCGCGGTTTGATCCGTATCAAAGCGGTGCTGCTCGGATGCGCGACAAATGTACGGTCGAGAGCTGCGGTCTTCGAGAGACGAAACGATGTCGCTTCGTGCCGCCTGCAAGCTGTTCGTGTTGAGCCTGCTTGTTTTTGCTGCGACCTTCGCGCTGCGGCGCGTGTTCCTGTGGGACGTAATGCCGGTGTCCTGGGATCAGGAGCCGCAATCCTTGTGGGCGCTGGGAGCCGCTTTTCTGTTGCGTTCGATCGAGAATATCGCGAGCGTTATAGCTGCGATCGGGTTCGCCTTGGTCTGCACGCTTTGGTTTGATCGCTGGCGAGGCCATGCTCCGTCGGGAATATTGACTGGCGAGTAGCGCATTCTTTCTCCCTCTCCGCAAAGGAGAGGGAGAGTAAGCTTCGCGCAACGCTTCTTGGTGTAATCCTCGATATTCTTTGACGCTTAACTCCGGCGTTACGCCGCCACTCCTACTTCCAACCGGATTCTTTGTCGCACGCCGTACGCTCGGCGACGTGCGTTTTCTCCCATTGGGTGATCGACTGGGTTTCGTTGTCGCTCATCTTGTTGTTCATGCAGGTGCAGTATTTGCGCACAACGTCTTCGGCTGCGCCGCCCTTGTTGTCCGCCAAGCACTGATTGATCCACTTGATATCGTCGGCAGTCGCCGCATTGGCCTGTCCCCAGGTGAATGCGGGTCCTGCGAATGCGCAGCCGGCGGCAATCAGCACTGCTGCAGTAAGTTTCATGGGTCGTTCCCCCGGTGTTGTGCCGCCGCCCGGGATGAGCGGCGGCGGCGCGTACTAATAGCTTTGCATCCACCCATGGCAAGCTATGAAACGCGGCGTCGTTAAGACGCAGTGACGGTCAGATGACCTATTACGATGGGTCAAGCCCGCTCGATTCGGGCCGCATAGCAACCCGGCGCGGCGAAGTGGACGTGCAGATAAGCGGCGCGGGGGTCTGCGAACAGCCGGGCAATCGTGTCTTCCAGTTTTATGCCTTCGGCGAGTTCCCAGCCGACTATCATCGCGTCGGCGTCGAAGGAACGGACGGCGAGGGTGCGGTTGCGCAATTGCTCTGGCACGCTGTCCATTTCGTCGAATGTTTCCTCGCCCTCACGCACATAGATCGCGTAGCGCATGCGGTACGGCGAGGCGACCGCATGATGCTCGTAGTTGACGAGGATCAGCTCATCGCCCGGCTTTGCGTCGGTGAGGCTGATGCGGCAGGGACGGGGCCCGTCGGCAATCCGACGTACCGCGCCCTGCGCCGCCAGCGCCTCGTTGGAGAGCGCGAATAGGGGAGCAAATTGTTCGGCCGGCAAGCCGCAAATGCGAAAGTGCATGATGTCCTCCTGGAGTTGATGGCGGACCAATGGACTGACGCGGCGCGCAAACCCACCCGATTTCTGCCGCGGCGCTGCGGCCTAACCGACGTTGACGGTGTCGGGGGAAAGCAACGCGAACAGTTCGGTAAAGGCGAATATGCACGCCGGCTGACAGCGACTTTCGGAGTTAAATCGCCATGCCTCAACGCCAAAGCGCTACGACATTGATGGCATCTTGGGACATAATACAAGAATGGGTGGAGCCAGTGGACGACGTGCATCGCCCACTTGTTGTTACGTTAGCGTATACGTCGCGGGGGCGGCCTTGGCGTCAAGGATCGGCACGATCGGCAGGTTCGGTCCGGTCGCGGCGCTGTTTTTGGCGACAGCCGTACAGGGGTCTGCAGCGCAGACGGCCTATGAGGCCTGTATCAACGACGCCAGGACCGTCCACGACACCTTACATGCGGCCGAGTGCAAACGCCTGGCCGAGCAGACCGAGCAAGATCGCGCCGATTGCCTCGGCAGACTCGCGCTGCCGCCCGCCTATTGCAATGCCGCCTATCCCGCCCGCGACGGTTCGCCGAACTGCACGCTGCCTGCCGTAAACGCAACCGTGATCGACGCTGCACTGGAGCGGGCGCGCTATCGCTGCGCGCGGGAGAACCAAGCGGCGCAGTGAGTATTGGCAGGATGTTGAACTGAAGCGAGACCACCACCGTTTGCCAGAGCAGCGGATGGGTCTCGCTCGCGCTCAACCCATCCTGCTTTGTATCGCGCCTAGCTCGTTGTCGGCTTGTGATGCGGGTGGCGATAGGCATGCCGCACCCCATGGTGATGAGCGCCATGCGGTTGGCCTTCCGAATAGGAAGCGTAGACCGGATGGATGCCGAACAGACCTTCAACGCCGCCGACGACGCCGCCAACCGCGCCGCCAACGACAGCGCCAATCGGTCCCGCTGTGTTCATGCCAACGGAACCGCCGTGAGCGATTCCTTCCGGAATGCTTTGCGCGTTAGCTGCAAGCGGCAATGCAAGCGTCGCGGCGGCAATGGCAGCACTAAGGATGTACGACTTCATAGTAGGACCTTTCCTCTTGTTGGAAAGCCGCGAGGATGCGGGCAATCAAGGCGTCGGCGTGGCAATGGAGCTGAGAAACGCGGCGATGCGTCGCAGCGCCGGCGATTAAGAGACAGTGCGGCAAAGCGGTCACACTTGTCACATCTGACCCGGCGCCGGGGCGAGGCCCTGCCCGGCAGCATTCGGGCCGACCGTTTCCGGCCGGCCCGCTCGGCACAGGGCGCCAGAATGTTCCTACTTTGCTATCGCCTTCTCATACGGATAGATCGCCTCACCGCTTTTGAATTGCGGAGGATAAACGATCACTTCCGTTTTGATGTCGCGGAAGTCTTCGATGCTGTTGCCCTTGATATTCTGGAATTGGGCGGCCAGCGTCCGTTCCTCGGTCCATTCACCCAGCGGCCCGAATTTCACGTCGCCGACCACGGTCTTGAATGTATGCTCGTGCATGTAGGCGGCGAGCACATCGTCTTTGAGACTTTTCGTGGCGGCGATTGCCTCGCCCAGCACTTGCAAGTCGGCGTACGCCCAGACCGGCATGTAGTAGCCGAGCGGATCGGTGCCGGCGGCGGCGGCGCGCTCCTGATATTTTTTCAGTAGCTCCATGGAGCCCGGGAATTCCATCGACTTCACGGGAAGCCAGGTCTCGTAGTTGATGACGCCGTTGAGCAGTGGCCCCAGCTGGGTCTTGAATGCGGTCGCCTGCAGGCCGACCATGGCGCCGCCCCACATTTTCGGTTTGAAACCAAGCTCGTTGACCGTTTTGATCATGCCGACGGTGTCGAGCGGGTAGGAGCAGATCACCAGCAGGTCCGGATTTCTGGCCTGGATCGCGCGCACGATCGGCGAGAAGTCGACGGTCGCCGGCGGATAGCTCTTGTCGTAGACTATCTTGAATCCGGATGCCTTGGCGTTTTCCCGCGCGCCTTCGCAGGCGTTCTGCCCGAATTCCGCGTCCGCATAGGCGAGTGCGATGGTCTCCGGCTTGGGATTTTGCGCTTCGGCGACTTTGAAGAAGCCACGCGTGAAGGCCGGCTTCGGGGTCGGGCCGTTCGGGATCATCGCAAAGTATCTATTGTACTTGAACGTGTTGTTGATGCCGGTTCCGAACAGGCTTACGAACAGCTTGTTTCGCCCTATCGCCACCGGCATGGCCGCGGCAATCTGCGTTGACGCGTAGCCACTGACGATCAGATCGACCTTGTCGACGTCGAGGAGTTTGGAATAGATGGCGGGGACTTCAGCCGGTTTGCTCTGGTCGTCGTAGTAGACCAGCTTGACCGGTCGTCCAAGCAAGCCGCCTTGAGCATTGATGTCGGCTTCCCAAACCTGCATCGCCACCAGTGACATCTTGCCGTTGGCGGCGAGCGGACCGGTAAGGGACATGCCAAAGCCGATCTTGATCGGCTCTTCGGCCTTGGCCGGCACTGCGGCGGCTAGCAGCGATACGGCGGTCACGGCCATGCATGCCAGACGGGCAGGCCTTGGCAACGGCAACTTCACGGACATTTTGCGTTTCCTTATGTATTTGAGTGACACGACGGCGCGATCGAGCCGCGGCCTGACAAGCGAATGTTGAAAGTTGGCGCCCTTCAAAGCCTTCAAAATTTGATTTGTGTCAAACAAGCCCGGTTCGCCGCGCAAGGCACGCATGCAGAACACGCACGCTGTGGGCACAGCCGAGATTGGCTCCCAATGGCTTCGCTCAACGGCTTCTGACTGCTATAGTTGCAGCATGACACGGCGCCCGATTGACACCCGCACTGCAGCCGAGAAAGCCTTCAAAGCGGCGACTGCAAAGCCGGTAGAAGGCCCACCGAAGCCGCCGCCTTCGCTTCCCGGTGTGAAGGAGACGGTGACGCTGCGCATCGACCGCGACGTACTCGACTTTTTTCAGGAAGACGGCCCCGGCTGGCAGGACCGCATCAACGCGGCGCTCCGCAAAGCCGCGGGGAAGTAAGTTTCCGGTCTCTGCAGCGCGCGCCTAGCCAAGGCCAACCGCGGCTTGTTTGCGCTTCGCTGCGTTCGCGCTAGGCTAACGGCAGGGAGGACACTGCCGATGCCGAATGCCGTGCCAAACTACAAATGGGACCATATCCACCTGCGCAGCCCCGATCCGGAGGCGACCGCGGCGTGGTTCGAGCGTATCTTGGGCGCAGCGGTGATCCGCACTATGCAGCAGGGCAAGCCGCGTATCGATTTGAAACTCGGTGGCGCGGATATCTTCATCATGCCGGTCGGACCCGGCGACAAAGTGAATGCGCCGCCGGTGACGCCGTATCAGGGGCTCGATCATTTCGGACTGCATGTAAACGACATCGACGCGGTGGCGGCCGAGCTGAAAGCCAAAGGCGCTGAGTTCACCATGGAGCCGAACACCATCCGTCCCGGCATCCGCGTCTGCTTCTTGCGCGGCCCGCAAGGTATCGCCGTCGAGCTGCTGGAACGGAATGAGAAGTTCGTTTGATCGGCCGCTCGATTGACCGCTGCGCCAATGCCGCAATCGACTGCCGCGACCAATCCGCTTTTCAACAGCAGCCTGCTCAAGCTCGGCAGCTTCTCAACGAATTTGAGCGGCGGCGGCACGATTTCGAAAATGGACGGCCTGCTCAAGGCGGAATGGCCGGCGACACTGGAACTGGCGCGCCTTGCCGACGAGATGAAGTTCGAAGCGATCGTTCCAGTCGGACGCTGGAAGGGGTTTGGCGGCGAGACTAACTTCAACGGCGAGGGCTTTGAGGTCTTTGTCTGGGCCGCCGGACTGACCGCCGCCACGCAGTATTCAAGCGTGTTCGCAACGTCGCACATCCCCACCGTCCATCCGCTGTTCGCGGCCAAGCAGGCCGCGGCGATCGATCACATCGGCAATGGCCGCTTTACGCTCAATCTTGTGACCGGCTGGTACACGCCGGAAATGGACATGTTCGGCATCACGCTCCTCGATCATGACAGCCGCTACGAGATGGCCGAGGAGTGGGTGCGGATCGCGACACGTCTATGGAGCGATCCCGAGCCGTTCGATTTTTCCGGCCGTTTTTATAAAAAGAAAAAGGCCGCGCTGGCGCCGCAGCCGATCCCGCGGCCGCGGCCCCCGCGAATGAGGGCGGCGGGCTCCGATCGTGGCCGCCGCTTTGCCGCGCAATATTGCGATATCTGCTTCATCGCGCCCGAGAGCCACGAGCCCGGCGAACTCAAGGCCAAGGTCGACAAATACCGAAACTTCGCGCGGGCGGAATTCGGGCGCGAGATCCAGGTCTGGTCGAACGCCTACGTCTATCACGGCGATAGCGAAGCGGATGGCCAAGCGCTGTGGGATCACGCCGTACGGGAATTAGGAGACTGGCAAGGCGTAACCAATATGCTCACGGTCATGGGCGTGACCTCGCAACTGGTGCCGCCGCCGGTCCTCGACTTCCTCAAGCAGCACTTCATCGCTGGGTGGGCCGGATACCCGCTGGTTGGCGGCAAGGAACAGATCGTCGAAGGCCTGGCGGTGCTAAAAAAGGTAGGCTTTGATGGGATCCTGCTGACCTGGCCGCGGTGGGTTGAGGGTATGACCCGCTTCCGGGATGAGGTAATGCCGCTATTGTCGCAGGCTGGGCTGCGGTGAGAGGCCAAAACGATCAAACTTTCGCCAGATACTTGCGGTTTGTATCATGCCAGGGCGAGGCGATTTCACCACGCGATCCCAGGTGCGGTTTTTGGGGATGTCCGAGCCGGCGATGACTGCCTTCTTCAAGCGCTTTGCCGTGAAGTTCATCGAGGTCGTCGGCGCTGGCATCGCTACCGCGCTCAGCGGCTATCTTCTCGCGCATTTCAGCGGGTATTGGTCCTCTACGGCATCGGCGCCGCCGACAGTACAGGTGGCGCCCAGTACCAGCGTCGTAACGAAGAGTAAGCGCGCCCAGCCAGCCTCCGCCGACGCCAAGGAGCAGCGTCCGGCGTCGGTGCCAGCAGTCAATGCCGCGACGATCCTGCCGGCGCGGACTATTGCGAATGCCAAGGACACGGCGGCTTCGCGCAAGCCGGTGCCGACCGAAACCCATGCGGTTGAGAGTAAGCCGCACGACGAAGAATCGGTCGAAGCCCAGGTGCGCGCCGCGCTCGCCAATGTTGACGCCAGCAGGCCGGCGCCGGCCGAAGCATCACCGCATAACGTCGATGTGCCGCCAGTGGTGCCTGCCATTGCGGCGCAGCCGAAGCCGGCCGACAGCCCGTCTCCCGTAACCGCTGTCGCGACGGTCCCGCCTGCTGCCGAAACCTCGCCGCCGCCTGTGCAGATAGTCCCGACAGAGCCCGAGCCGCTCACTCCGGTGGAGATAAAATCGCGGCCGGTTGCCGCCGTTGAGGCAACGCCGCCGGTAGCGCCGGTGTCGGCGGCGAAAGAAGAGGACCGGGACCTCTTGTCGATGATCAAAAAGATCCCTGATCTCTTGCGGCCCAACGCGCCAGCGCCTGAAGGTGAAGCGCCCCGTCCACCGTTACCGGTCGGCAACTAACAACCAGACCGAACTTCGAGCCGATGAGCTTCGATCCGTGTTGCCGGGGCTTCGCGCCGAAGCGAGGGTTAACGCAATTTGCGTCGGCGCGATTTGACTCCCGGTGCTCCGTCCCATGCACGGATTTTAGTCGGAAATTCGGATCGGCTTGGCCTGCAAGGTTATTGTTGCATGGCCTGGTTCCGCGCGACGGAACCGTGAACGCCTAAATTCCGACAAATGCACGCGCGGTCTTTCACGCTTTATTGAAGCGGCCACCGCGAGGATGACACGGAGGATCGGTATCAGGTTCCAGTTACAGTACGGAGGGATTCGTTATGACCGTCCAGGTCGCTGCGCCGCTGCGTTACTTTCACGAGCGCTACTTCGGGCGGCCGTCTTGCCCGCGGTGCGGCGAACCATTGATGGCGCCTGAGCGTCCTGAATTCTCAGAGTGCCTGAGCGGCGTGGAGATCCGGCACTATTGGGTGTGTGACGGATGCGATCATCAGTTCGATACGCTGGTCAAGTTCGCTTCGGCTGCCGCGTAATTGAGCCGACACAATTTATATTGGATTCTTAAGGCGGCTTAGCGCGGCGTAATTGCTATCTTTCGCAAGCGCTGGTGCCGCCCGCACATGCCGTTTCGCCGCGACGACCCAAGCGGCATATCTCCTCGCCGACCGGCGCTAAACCAGCTCCGCCTGGTACGCCGGCTTTATCCGCATTAAGCCTCGCCAATCGGGGCTGCGAACTGGTATGCCAGGTCCAAGATTCTTGGAAAATGCAAGATTCATCGAAGAGGATAGCGAATGGCAGAGAAATCCAGAAAGAATGAGGCGAACGCCCAGTTCGCAAAGATAATGCGGGCCGAAGATGCCAAAAAGGCAACCTCCGAATACGAATCCACGGCGGCAGCACTGCGCGCGAAGACCGAGCGGCTCAGGGCGCTCCGATTGGCCCGTGACGCCGCCGCTCCTGCCCAGCAGCCGGCCGCCCCGAAACGAAAAGGCAAGAAGAAGAGCACCGGCAACCTGTCGGACTGGCTGGACGGACAAGCCAAGGACGGCCGCGGCGGCTGAGCATCGGCGGTGCGGGTACGGAATTCGGTCTGAAAGACCGGCCATCGCCCGCGGTGACGTTCACGATCAGCGCGACGGGGACTGGCAGTCCGGGAGGGGCACATGAGCAAGCAACTGCAGGACAAGGTCGCAATCGTCACCGGCGCGAGCAACGGGATCGGCCGCGCCATTGCCGAGACGTTTGCGGCGGAGGGCGCCAAGACCATACTGGTCGCGCGCCGCGCCGCGCTGCTCGACGAGGTCTCAGCCGGCATCAAGTCGCGAGGCGGGCAAGCGCTGCGGGCGCCGACCGACGTGACCAGAGAAGATGCGGTCGCCGCATTGTTTGCCATGGTGCAGAAAGCTTTCGGCCGGCTCGACGTGCTGGTGAACAATGCCGGCATTGCAACGCATAAGAGCACCGAAGAGATCACGCTCGAATACTGGCGCGAGGCGCTCGACATCAATATCACGGCGCCGTTCCTGTGCAGCCGCGAGGCGATCCGCATGATGAAGGCGCAAGTGCCTGCGGGCGGGCGCATCATCAACATGGGCAGCATCTCGTCGAAGACGCCGCGGCCGGATTCACTGCCCTACACGACGACCAAATTTGCGCTGCAGGGCATGACGCATCAGCTGACCATGGACGGACGCAAACACAACATCGTCGCCTCGATCATCCATCCGGGCGCAACGCTGTCGTCGTTCACGACGCGCACCGGTCGCAGCAAAGCAGGCGCCGGCGCAACACCTGAAGACTACGTCATGAGCGCCGACGAAGTGGCGAAGGTCGCAGTCCTGATGGCCGCGCTGCCGCCGGAAGTTAATTTGTACGAAGCGACGATTTTGCCGAACCACCAGCGCTCGTTTATCGGCAGGGGCTAACTAGCGGCGTGTGCTATTCATGAGCGCCGGTCATTTCCCCGCATAGGCCAGGCACTCGACTTCGACTTGCGCGTTGCGCGCCAGGCCGTTGGCGCCGAAGGCGGAACGCGCCGGCAGCCGGCCGGGCTTGAAATAGGTCACGTAGACTTTGTTGAAGTCGCCCCACTTCGCCATGTCGGCGAGCATCACGGTGCATTTGACGACGTTGTCAAAGCTCAAATCGTTGGCTTTGAGCACCGCGCCGATGTTGTCCATCGCCTGCTTGGTCTCGCCCTCGATGCCGCCGGGGGCAAGCTCCGGGGTGCCGGGCACGATGCCGATGGCGCCGGACATAAAGAGGATGTCGCCGACGCGCACTGCCTGGCTGAACGGGGGCTTCATCGCGGCCAATGCCGGCGAATTGTAGAAGCGCGGGCCGGACTCCTGCGCCTGCGCAGAAAGCGGTGCCGCAGCCAATGCCACGAGTAGGCCTATACCGCTGAAAAATCCAAGGCCGATCGGTCTCGCACGAGTGCGCATGCTGATCTCTCCGTTCTCAACCAACTGTACCGCGGATCGGGCGCCGGCAACAATGCAGGATGACGGCGACGCGCTGCGGGTTTGCTCACGGCGTCAAACGATCTGCGTCGGAGGTTTTGTGAAACGGCGGATGTCCGGGATCGCCGCGCCGTTCCGGCAAGTGACCCTAACACGGTCAATTTTCCGGTTATCAAACAAAATCAAATTTTCCGGACAGTACGAAACACTGGTTTAGAATAGGCTGGCAAATTGCAGTCTTGGCCGGCCGGCACTTGCGTCCGCGTTGCTTGCGCCGTCGCGATCATCGCGGGAGTAGAAGCCGTGGCGCAGAAGCCTTTAGTGATGGACTGAAAATGCAGGAGCAAAGACGGTTTCATCGTGTCCGGCCGAGCGGCATGATGTCCAATACCGGAACGATCTTTGTCGACGCGAAAAGCCCGTCGGCGGTTTGCAAAATCGTGGATCTCAGCGCCGGCGGCGCGTGCCTCGAAGTGCAGGGCAGCGAAGCCATTCCGCAGCGGTTCACTCTGAGCCACGGCGGGGTCAAAAAGACCTGTCACGTGGTCTGGCAAAAGGGCCGCCGCGTCGGCGTATCGTTCTGATGCAACGCCCGGAGACTGTCATTTTGGCGCCGGCTTGATCGGCATGCCGTGAGGCGCTTCAGTGTGCAGGAAGCCGTGAAGGCCGCTGCCGGAAAAGCGCGGGGGCTCGCTGCGCCCGGAAGGCGGGAGCGTCAGCGCATCACCAAGTCGTGGATCGCAACACAGTGGCGCACGAGGTTTTCCCGCGCCGCCACGAATTCCTTCAGCGGAGTGTCGATGTCGTAGAAATAGATGTTGGCGATGAAGCCGTAGATGCCGGCGTCGACGCCGGTCGGGTTTGCGCCGTGCACATAGCCGCCCTCCGGCACGAGATCGGCAAGGACCGCGAGATCGGCGAGACCGCGCGCGTAGGCGGCGTCCGGCGCGTAGCGGCCGATACCCTGGAAATGATAGCGCTGGAAATTGAACTCGCGCGCCTTGCGTAAGCCTTCGTCGGTGAGGCTCGGATGCTCGCGCATCAGGGCGGCGCGGAACGCCGGCCAGTAGCACTCATCCTTCCACCGCGAATACGACATCACCCAATAGAGATCGTCGAGCAGCCGGGTGACCAGAAGGCTCAAGTCGCGCTCGCGGGCGCCGAGCGCGGCGTCGATGGTCAGCCGGTATTTGGCGATGAGGTGCGCGATGATGGTTTCGCTGTCGCCGATCGTCTCACCGTCGTCGACGATGTAGGGCAGCTGTCCGCGCGGCGCCGCCGAGGCATCGAAAATATGCTCGTGCGTAAATGGGATTTTGGTCAGCCGGAGGAAGGCAAACACCTTCAGCCCGTAACCGTTGTTGTCGGCCACGCCGAACAGCGGCGGGTAGGAATAAAGGGTGATCATGGTCCCTCACCTGGATCGGTTTGAATCGGAGTGAAATCCGGGATTTTTGCGCTTCTCGTCATTGCGAGGGGCGGAGCGACGAAGCAATCCAGAGCCATGCCGCACCACTGGATTGCTTCGCTCCGCTCGC
>VFSW01002280.1_pt1 | contig 29007 bp, 24 predicted proteins | sample 5358111 | NCBI WGS metagenome assembly VFSW01 (sample SAMN11554181, study PRJNA540505) | mine drainage metagenome | isolation source: sediment from site ElyBrook_90M | place: USA: Ely Copper Mine, Vershire, VT | collected 2017 | reverse complement strand
CCCTCCAGCGACGATTCGCAGAACGCCGAGCCCGCGCCCAGCCCCGAACCCCAGGCGAACTCCGCCCACACCGACTACATCGACGCGATGAAAGCCGCCGGCTATGACGTCGATCTCGATAAATACATCGCCATGAAAGTGCAGGGCATCACGCCCCAGTACGCCGCCGACATGTCCAAAGCCTTCGGCGAAAAACTCAGCGCCGACAAACTCATCGCCCTCAAAGTTCAGGACGTTACCCCCGACTACATCGGCAAAATGCGAGCCGCCGGTTACGACCTCGACGCCAACAAACTCATCGCGATGCGCGTCCAGGACATCACCCCCGAATACGCCGCCGAGATGGCCAAAGCCACCGGCGAAACCAAACTCTCCCCCGACAAACTCATCGCCATGCGTCTTCAGGACCTGACGCCGGATTACATCGCCAAAATGCATGCCGACGGATACGACGCCGACGTCAACAAACTGATCGCGATGCGCGTGCAGGACATCACGCCGGAGTACGCCGATGCGATGGCGAAAGTCGGCTTTGGCAAGCCCAGCGTCGATCAGCTCATCGCGATGAAAGTCCAGGGCGTCTCGCCCGAGTACGCCGCCCAACTTCATGCCGACGGCATCGAGGCGGCCTCCTTCAACGACCTGATCCAGTACCGGATCTTTAACGTCTCGCCCGACTTCGTCGTCGGCATGAAAGCGGCCGGATTCGGCGACATCCCGACCAAAAAGCTGGTCACCCTGCGCATCCAGAACGTCACGTCCGACTTCGCGAAGAGCGTCAAAGCGCAGTTCCCCGACGCCACCGTCGAAGACCTGGTGCAGATGCGCATTTTCAACATCAACGGCGACTTCATCGCCAATGCCAAACGGCACGGCTTCGACAACCTCACTATTCAGAAGCTGGTCAAGCTGCGCATTTCCGGCATCCTCGACGATGCCGAGGACAGCAACAAGTAGCCGGGCAAACCGGACCCGCAAACCCGAGTGGAACACCAGGAGATTCGACCATGAGCGTACGCGCCGCGATTCTCACAGCCCTTCTCTGCCTCGCCGGCAGCCGCCTCTTCTCCGCTGACGACCAACTCCAGCCCATCCACGGCACCTGCACCATCGCGCCGTCCACCCAGCCCGATCACGTGCGCTACGAGTTTCGCCACGGCGAATGCCAGAACGCCGACGGCGACCGCGACTGTCACGAGAACGACTCCGATGCGCCTCTGAGCACCTTCACCGGTCTCGCCCTGGCCGACTTCGAGCATGAAGGCGCGCACATCGACGCGCGCATCGTGGCCGAGGCCGGCACCATCTCCTGCGCCGGAGAAATCCACGGCGCCACCCTCGCCGGCGAATTCACCTTCACCCCCAACGCTGCCTTCGTCGAAAGTATGACCCGCCTCGGCTTCACCGGCCTCAGCGTCAACAAACTCGAGGCCTACACCCTCTTCCACATCGACACGCAGTGGGTGCAGCAACTCCAGGCCGCTGGCGTCACCGATATGGACGCCGGCAAACTCATCGCCCTGCGCATTTTTAAAATCACGCCCGACTACGTCCGCAGCATGGACGCCCTCGGCTACTCCCATCTCGAAGCCGGCAAGTTGATCGCCTTCGGCGTCCACCACGTCAATCCCGACGAGGTGAAGCAGTACCGCGCCATGGGCTACAACCCCACTGCCGACCAGCTCATCCAGATGCGCATTTTCAAGGTGACACCCGACTTCATCCACCGCATGCAGGACCGCGGCTTCAACAACCTGACGATCGCCAAGCTGGTCCAGATCCGCATCTTCAAGCTGGCGGATTAGGGAGTGTCGCGCCACCACGCTCACGGGAGCAAACCGGATGCGGAATCCATTCCCGCAGGGGCAGTATCCAGTCGGTCCCAAATCAGAAACAGCTACTGGCGACAGGCGACAAGCTACCGGCTATGAATCACTCCCGCCGCTCCTGCAGAAAGTCCGCTGAAACCGGATTCTCGTAAAGCGAGTAGTCCCGCGTTACCACTGTCAGCCCGCTCGGGGTCACGAAGTAGTTCTTGCGGTCGTCGTTCTGGTCGTAGCCAATCACCGTTCCCTCGGGCAGGTGCACATCGCGATCGATGATGGCCCGCTTGATGCGGCAGTGGCGTCCGATGTTCACATGCGTGAACACGATACTCGAGTCGACCTCGGAGTAGGAGTTCACGCGCACGTCCTGCGAGAGCACGCTGTTGCGCACCACGGCGCCTGAAACAATGCAGCCCTGGGAGACGATGGAGTTGATGGCCATGCCGGTGCGGCCCGGCTCGCCGAAGACGAACTTGGCCGGCGGATACTGGCGCACGCGCGTCCGGATCGGCCAGCTGTTGTCGTAGAGATTGAAGATCGGGGAGACCGAGCCCACGTCCATATTGGCGTCGTAGTAGGCCTCCAGCGTCCCGACATCGCGCCAGTAAAGCGCTTCCTTGCGGTTCTCGTCGACGAAGTTGTAGGCGAACATCTTGTACTTGCCCAGAATCGCCGGGAGGATATTGTGCCCGAAGTCGTGCTGCGACTCGGGATCCTCAGCGTCGCGAATGAGCGCCGGGAGCAGAACGTCGGTATTGAAAAGGTAAACGCCCATGGAGGCGTCCACCATGTTGGGATTGAAGGGCGAGCGCAGGTCGGTCTTTTTGGGCTTCTCGAGGAAGCCGGTGACCTCGCCGTTCCGTGCGACCTCGACGACGCCGAAGCGCGCGACGTCCTGCGGCTCGATGGGCAGCGTGGCCAGGGTCACGTCGGCCCCGGAGTCGATGTGCTGGCGCACCATCTTGCCGTAGTTCATCTTGTAGATGTGGTCGCCGGAGAGGATGAGGACGTGCTTCGGCTGCTCGGACCCGATCGAGTAGATGTTCTGGTAAACGGCGTCAGCCGTGCCCATGTACCAGTTGGCGCTGACGCGCTGCATGGGAGGCAGAATCTCGATAAACTCGCCGAGTTCCTGGGCTACGACGCTGGTCCAGCCCTCGCGGATGTGGCGGTTAAGGGACAGCGCCTTGTACTGGGTGAGGATGTAGACCCGGCGGAGGTCGGAGTTGATGCAGTTGGAAAGGGTGATATCGATAATGCGGTACTGGCCGCCAAAGGGAACGGCGGGTTTGGCTCGATCGCGCGTCAGCGGGAACAGCCGCTCGCCGGCCCCGCCCGCCAGCAGTACGCCCAGAGTGTCTTTCATCGGCATGATCGCCTCTCACGGCTCTTGCCTTGAAGTTTTCGCGGCTTCCGGCGATCTTTCCGACGTTTGCACGTCTCTTTGCCGGAGTAGGCGAAGGCCAGATATATCACAAGTTTGACGGTTTGCGCGCCCGGTAGGTGTGAGCTGAAAGATGCTTAGCTGGTCTCGTTGTCTCCGGCGTCGCCCGCGATGGAAATGCGCAAAGACTTGAGGAAGTGGAGGTCCTGGGCGGTGAAGGCGCCCTGCTCTTCGCTTTCGTCGCCTTCCTGGTCGGCGCCAGGGGCTTCGAGAGCGCCTGCGGGCTGCTCCTCCACCTCGTTCAGCCCGATGGTCGCCTCCAGCATAAGCATGACTTCGAAGCCCTGGCGGCGAATATCGGCGACCACGCCGGCGATCTGGGGCGACTCGGAGACGCTCTCGTGGATCGCCTCACCCAGTTGCTGAACCAGTTTGCGGAGTTTTTGATTCAAGTCAGAACCTCGATTTTCCCGGCGCCGCGGCCTCGCTGCGGCGGCCCATCTCCCTACCTTATCTTTTGATGTTCGCACGGGGCAATGCGAATGTGGGGCATGGCGCGCGGTGCTTGTGAATCGGACGCGGAGCGGGCCGCCACTTGCTAGACTTTCACCATGGAGCCGAATCGAGTCGGGCGGCTGCTCGGCATCGGGACACGCATCGCGGCGGGCAAACTGCGCGACGGCACGCGGGGAGCGGCCGCGGCTGTGGAGCGCTCTCACGCTGCGGCTCCCGCTCTGCCCACCGAGCGTCCCGGGGCTGCTGCCCTGGCTGGGAATTCCGTGCAGGCTCGGGCTGCGGCGCCTTCGCGGGTCGCGGTTGCGGAAGGGGGGCGGAGGTTTGCGCGCGGGGCCGGACGCTTCAGCGGAGCGCTGTTGAAGCCTTTCGCCCACGCGACCGGCATTCTGGGGCTCCAGATCACGGGATTGCTCTTTGCTTTTTTCGCGCTGGGGTTTGGGGCGAAGTCGTGGCAGCTGTTCAAAGACGCAGGATGGCACGATCACCACCTGGCGCTTTATATGGGCTTTGCCGTGCTGTTCTGCTGGTTCGCGGTCAGCTCCTTCTGGCGCGCCAGTCGCAAGCAGCGGCGGGGCTGACGGTCCGTCCGGTGGCTTACAATGGCCAGTTCCGATGACTGACTTTTCCACACCGAAGCCGCTGTATACCTCTGACGATCTGCTGTCGTTCGCTCCGGAGCGCGATCTCGGATTCCCTGGCGAGTTTCCTTTCACCCGCGGCATCCAGCCGACCATGTATCGCGGCCGGCTGTGGACCATGCGCCAGTACGCCGGGATGGGTGACGCCGAAGAGAGCAATCTGCGCTACAAATTCCTGCTGGAGCAGGGAACCGCGGGCCTTTCGGTCGCGTTCGATCTGCCCACGCAGATTGGCTATGACTCGGATTCGCCGTATGCGCTTGGCGAAGTGGGCAAGGTCGGCGTGGCCATCGATTCCATCGAGGATATGGAGCGCCTCTTCGACGGCATCCCGCTGGAGCGCATCTCGACCTCGATGACGATCAATGCCACCGCCGGCATTCTGCTGGCGCTGTATGTGGCTGTCGCGCGAAGAACCGGCGCCGAGGTGCGCAAATTATCGGGAACGATTCAGAACGACATTCTCAAGGAGTACATCGCGCGCGGTACTTACATTTATCCGGTGCGGCACGCCATGCACATCGTGACGGATGTCTTCGCGTGGGCCGGCGAAAATGTGCCGGAGTGGAACACCATCTCGATCTCGGGCTATCACATGCGCGAGGCGGGATCGACGGCCGCCCAGGAGGTTGCATTCACGCTGGCAAACGGCATGACCTATGTCCAGGCTGCGATCGGCGCCGGCCTCGACGTCGATCGCTTTGCGCCGCGCCTGTCGTTCTTCTTCAACGCGCATAACAATTTTCTGGAGGAGATCGCCAAGTTCCGCGCGGCGCGGCGCATCTGGGCGGGCATCATGCGGGAGAAATTCGACGCGAAGAATCCGCGGTCGTGGATGCTGCGCTTTCACACGCAGACCGCCGGGTCGACGCTGACGGCGCAGCAGCCGGAAAACAACATCGTGCGCACGGCGATGCAGGCGCTCGCGGCCGTGCTGGGCGGAACGCAGTCGCTGCACACCAATGGCTACGACGAAGCCCGCGCGCTGCCCACCGAGGAGGCCGCGCGCATCGCGCTGCGCACGCAGCAGATCATCGCCTGCGAATCGGGCGTTCCCAACACCGTCGATCCGGTCGCGGGCTCGTACGTGATCGAGTCGTTGACGAATCGGATTGAGTCCGAGGTGCGCGATTATTTCGAGCGCATCGAGAAACTCGGCGGGATGCTGCCCGCCATAGAGCGAGGATGGGTGCAGCAGGAGATCCAGAACGCGGCCTACGAGTACCAGCGCGCTGTCGATACGTGCCAAGCGGTCGTGGTCGGGGTCAACCGCTTCACACGCGAGACCGATCCTCCCATCCCGACCCAGCGCATCGATGAAGCTCTGGAGCGGAAGCAGGTCGAGCGGGTTCGCGCCCTGCGCGCGCGCCGCAATCCGGCCGTGTGGAGCGCATCATTGGATCGCGTTCGCGACCACGCGCGCTCCGGTGCGAATCTCATGCCCGCGATCCTCGATGCGGTGGAGGGCTACGCAACGGTCGGGGAGATTGCGTCGACTCTGCGCGAAGTCTTCGGCGAATATCGCGAGACGGTGGTGGTTTAACTATCAGCTCGCCGTGAGCGCCGCGACCTCGTAGTCGTCGATCGACGGAATCGTGAATTCCACCGTATCGCCGTTCATCGTGAAGGGAATTTCCTTCTCCGCCCGCAGCAGCTCGGCTTTCTTCACTGTTCGTCCCGCCGGCAGCTGCAAGCGTACGCTCTGTTCTCCGATGGGATAGGTCGCCCGCAGCCAGCCGCGATTTGTGTTCGGGTTCGTGTAGTTGAGCACGTGTACCGCGAAGCCCGGCTCTGTCTCCCACGCGAACGCCTCGATCAGACCCTTACCTTCAACGCTGACAGGCGCATTGTCGCCCGCGACCCAGCGAATCGCGTTCTGCAGCAGGCGGCTCAGATCCGTATTGCCCGCGATCCAGAGGCTGTGTTCGATGTTTCCGGGGAAATACGCCGTGCGGCTCTTGCCCCGCTCCTGCAGCACGATCGCCGGCTCCGTGGTTTGCGGAGTCGTTGGGTAGGAAAGCTCCGGCGGATACGCGACAAATCCCGGCACGACCGTGAGCACGGGATTCTCGACCGCGGCCACCGGTTGCCGGTACTCGGCACCGGGCAGCCAGTTGGTGTCCGTGAAGCCGTCCAGAATCACGTGTTGCCGTTCGATGCGCGCGTAAAACGGATTCGAGTCGCCGCGCCGCCCGATCACCTTGCCCGCCGTGTGAATCCCCAGGACATCGGCGAGGCCGAAGTCCGCGCGCCGCTCGTTCTGATCGGTGAACATGCCGGTTTCGAAGGTCGCCAGCAGCGATCCGCCCTGCCCCGCGTACGCACGGAGCTGCGCGCACTGCGCATCGCTGAGCAGCGCGATGTTGGGCAGGATCACGGCGGAATACTTCTTCAGCCGCTCGGCATCAAGCTGGTCCTCGTGCAAAAAATCGAAGAAGAATCGGCCTTCCAGCAGCGCGGAGTACAAGCCGTCCATGTTGCGCTGCATGGTCATATCGTTGGGCGCTTTGTAGAACAGATTCGTGCGCTGCCCGAAGACCACGGCGATATTCGCAATCGACCGCCGGTTCATGAAGTGCGCTTCGTGCTTCGCGGTCCAGTCGAAATAATCACGCCCCAATTTCTCCCAGCGCCGATCCTCGCCCATCCCTTTCTCGCCGCCGATGACGTGGATGTAGGGAACCATGCCGCTGGCGGCTGTCTCGTTCAGCCACATCTGCGTTTCCGCCGGCGACTTGACGCTCTCCCGCCAGCGCAGCGGTCCGGTGGACCACAGGCCCGTCACGTTGGCCGCCACCTTCCCATTCATGATGGCGTGGCAGACGCGCCCCTGCTGCGTGCATCCCCAGATGGGCTCGCCCGTGCCTCCGCGTCCCTGATTGTCGGCCTGGAACCACTGCGAAATCTCGCCCACCTGCACGAGATTGGGCGTGGCATGAATGCCGCCGCCCATGTTGGCGAAGTAGAAGGCTTCGCCGTTCTTCTGGTTCGCAATGCCGTCGTAGAGGTCCCACAGCGCCATGACGCGGGCGTTGAACCTATCCCAGTACGCGGGAGTTTTGGGCGGAGGCAGCTTGCGGCAGATGTTGCAGTAGCAGACAGGCAGGTTGAACATCGGCCAGCCGTTCATGTAGAAGCCGTCGACATCGTAGTGGGCATTGATCTCGTTCATGATCGCGGTCATGTAATCGGTCATGTACGGCGTGAACATGCAGGTCTGGAACAGCTCCGGTGTATCCGCGGTTGCGATGGCGTTACCCTGCTCGTCGCGCATGAACCACTCGGGGTGTGCCTGAAGCGCGTCGCCCCAGTTCAGGTCCGGACTCATGCGGGCAATGGTGCGCAGTCCCCGCTTGCGCGCCGCGGTGTTCAACTCGCCGAAGAAATCCTTGCCGGCAAGATATTTTCCCTTGCGATGGAACGGCACCGTGGTCTGGTAGTAAGCGATGATCCCGGTCACGCTCACGTACACCACGTCGGATTTCACGCCCGCCCAGTAGTCGGCCCACGCTTCCACGTCGAGCACCGCGGGATCGTGCGCGGTGATGTTGGTCTGGCCGATGCGCCGCAGCGTCTTCAGCCACGCGGGCTGGCCCGCCGGCGCCGTGGAGGTCGCGATTGCGCCGTTGGCCCCTGTCGCATGGAGTGGATCCGTGAGGTACGCCAGCGTTCCTGCCGCTGCTCCCGTCTTTAAAAACGCCCGCCGATTCAGCATCCGAATCCTCTCCCCTGCGCTCTGCCAATTGTCAAAAGACTGCGCCGGAAGATTTTAAGGGAATTCGGCAGGTCGTGTTGGCAGAGCTAACTGCTGCTGCTTCAGGAACCTGCGCGCATGTATATTTCCGGGACTCACGAATAGCGGCTCTGCCACTTCGAAAGCTGAATCCGCGTCCCTGTCTGCGCATCAGATACGCAGTTGTTTCCCCCTTCGCTTGAACGCGAAGCGTGGTGAAACTCGGGAATGGTATTCAGGAGTTCTCCGCCATGAGTCTCAGACGATGGTTGCCGTGTTTCCTTGTCGGTTTGGCTGTGAGCGTTCCGCTCGTTGCGGCGCAGGCAGTAGTGCCGGCCGAGCCTTCGCTGGGCAACGTCAGCGGCACAGTGATGGATTCGCAGAACGACGTTGTTCCTGGCGCAACGGTTGTCCTCAACGGCCCCCCATCGCAGCCCTCACGCACGGCCGTTGCCGACGATAATGGTGGCTTTCATTTCGATGCGGTGACTCCGGGAGTTTCCTATCGCGTCAACATCGACGCGCAGGGATTTGCGCCGTGGACATCTCCCGAGATCTCGCTGCAGCCAGGTCAGTTTTTGTTTGTCTCGGATATCAAGATCGTGTTCGCTGCGCCGGCGACGTCCATCACCGTGTATGCAAACTCTGACCAGATCGCAACCGAGCAAGTGAAACTCGAAGAGCAGCAGCGCGTGCTGGGCATCATCCCGAATTTCTACGTCGCGTACGATTCCAACGCTGCCCCGCTCACCACAAAGCTGAAGTTTTCCCTGGCGTTGAAAGCGGAAACCGATCCCATGACATTTGTCGGTTCGGCCTTCGTGGCGGCGCTCGATCAGGGGGGAAGTACGCCTGCCTATCCACAGGGAGCAGAAGGATACGGCCAGCGTCTGGGCGCTAACTACGCCACCGGTTTCTCCGACATCATGATCGGCGGTGCGATTCTGCCGTCGCTGCTGCACCAGGACCCGCGCTACTTCTATAAGGGAACAGGAACCACAAAATCGCGCGTGTTGCACGCGCTGGCGAGCCCGTTTGTCGCCCATGGCGATAACGGCAAGCTGGAGCCTAACTTCTCCAGCATCGGCGGCGATCTGGCTGCGGGAACCCTTTCGGAGACCTACTATCCTGGGGCGGATCGCGGCCCGGGTCTGGTTTTTGGGAGCGCCGCCATCGTCACCGGGGGGCGAATGGCAAACGCCGTGGTTCAGGAATTCGTTCTGCGTAAGCTCACGCCGAGCGCCAGAAACCGCGACGAGTGAAGCGGCCAAAGAGGGGATCGCGCAACTAAGGGTGCATCCGTACTCGCGCTGACAACGGCTCCACGGCAAAGAAAAAGCTCTCGTAGCTGAAGGTGATCCGGAAGATACTGCCGTCGCTCAGGACCAGCTGCTGGTCTTCGGGATCGAAGCCGTTCTCGCTGACGTCCACGTGTCCTTCGACGACTGGCTGAAGAACAGCGGTCGTCCCCGGCGGACGGGCTCCCTCGCGGCGCAGCCGCACATCGCGCCCGAAACGGATTTGCTTGCGCGCTCCGTTGCGCTGGATCACGGTGGCGGTTTGCCCGGCGAGACTCTGCACCGGAAGCATCTCCCACTCGGCTCTGTAGGTCTCTGCCATGCCGGGAAGAGTAGCCCGCTTCGAGATCGGCCGGAAATCCCTCCTGGGCGTCAACCGCTGTGCCCTCGCAGTGCCGTGCCGGTACGCACCAACGGGTTATGACTTCAGTCCGCAAAACGCAGTGACCTGCGAAAACACAGGGTCCAGCGGATCGCGGCCACGAAGCAAAGGCGAACGCGGCGCAAAACTATTTCGGCGGCGCAGGTTGCACCATCTTCGCCGGGTCGACGATGCGGTCGAACTCCTCCGCGGTGACGAAGCCCAGTTGCAGGGAAGCGTCTCTGAGGCTGAGGTCGTGCTGCATCGCGTGATGGGCGATCTGCGAGGCTTTGTCGTAGCCAATTACGGGCGAGAGAGACGTGACCAGCATGAGGGAACGCGCCAGGTCTTCGTCGATCTTTTTCCGATTCGGCCTGGCTCCTTCGATCAGGTGCCTGCGGAAATTCGTGCAGCCATCGGCGAGCAGCGTGATCGACTGTGCGAGGTTGTAGATCATCAGCGGCTTGTAGACGTTCATTTCGAGATAGCCGCCCGCGCCGCCAAATCCCGTAGCCACGTCGTTGGCCATCACCTGCACGGCGATCATCGTAAGGGCTTCCACCTGGGTGGGGTTCACCTTGCCGGGCATGATCGACGAGCCCGGCTCGTTCTCCGGGATCAGCAGTTCGGCAAAACCCGCGCGCGGCCCCGAGGACATCAGGCGAATGTCGTTGGCGATTTTGTACAGCGAGACCGCGAGCGTGCGCAGCGTGCCGGAGAACTGGACCAGCGCGTCGTGCGATCCCTGGACGGCGAACTTGTTTGGCGCCGTAACAAAGGGAAGCTGCGTGAGCCTGGCGATTTCGGCCGTGGCCGACTCGGCAAAGCCGGGCGCGGCGTTGATTCCGGTGCCCACGGCGGTGCCGCCCAATGCCAGCGCATAGACGCCTTTCAGCGCGTAGTCGATCCGGTCGAGATCGTCGCTCAGCATCGCCGCATAGCCCGACCACTCCTGGCCGAGAGTCAGCGGCGTAGCGTCCTGCATGTGCGTGCGGCCGATCTTGATGATGTCCTTCCACTCCTCGGCCTTTGCAGCGATAGCCTCGCGCAGCTGCTGCACGGCGGGGATCAGGCACTGCTTCACGTTCACCGCGACGGCGATGTTCATCGCAGACGGGAAATTGTCGTTCGACGACTGCGACATATTGACGTGGTCGTTGGGATGAACAGGAGTCTTGCTGCCGAGCGGCGTGCCCGCGAGCTGGCAGCAGCGGTTTGAGATCACCTCGTTCACGTTCATGTTGAACTGCGTGCCGCTGCCGGTCATCCACACGTGCAGCGGGAACATATCGCCGTGCTGGCCGGCGAGGATCTCGTCGCACACGCGAATGATCGACGCGCGCCGCTCGCCATCGAGCCAGCCCACCGCATGATTGGCCTGCGCCGATGCCTTCTTCAGCGTGGCGTAGGCGCCGATCCTCTCGCGGGGCATCTGTTCCGTCCCGATGCTGAAGTGCTCGAGCGAGCGCTGCGTCTGCGCGCCCCACAGTTTGTCCGCCGGGACGCGCACTTCGCCCAGGGAATCCATTTCGATTCGAAATGCTGCTTCGCTCATCGCATACCTGCCAGAACCATTCTCCTCACTTCGATGCCCCTCCCGGTCGAATATCACGACCTGACTCAAAACTGGTCATCCGGCACCAAATGTAACCTCCGCTACAACTTCTGCGGAATTGGGAGTTGCCCGGGGCTTCGGATATGTTGACAGGAATGGCCCCTCGAGCGGCGGATCTGAATCTCTGCCTTCGGGCGCCATCCTCGCGACTCACCGATCGCAAGCAGTGAGGTGCAGATGCAAGGCAGGATTCAACGGCTCGGCGGACTATCGATCTGCCGACCAGCAGCACCGCACGGATCGGGGGAACTTCTATCCCTCCGAACCACGAAAAGGATGGGATTTCCCGGGAATCGAGCATCCTTCCCGCTGCTCGAATTTCGTTCCGCCGTACTCCCGAACATGGTGGGCGTCCTGTGATCGATTGGACTAAAGTACCGGATCTGGCGGCGATCGCATTCCTGGCCTGCGCCTTCGGATCGGTGGCGCGGCGCTGCCGCACCTCGGCCTCCGCCATCTGGCTCACCGGCTGGGGCATGATCGTGCTGCACTTCGCGTCCTTTACGCTGGTCCCCTCCGGTACGGCCGCAACCAACCTTCAGCAAATCATCGGCCTCGCTTCTCTCACGTGGGCCGGTGTGCTCTTTATGTGGGCGTCGGTGCCCTACCGCTACAGCCATTCCAGTCCCTGGATGCTGGCCGCGCTCCTCACCTCGAACACCCTCTATATCTCGCTCATCGTGATTGGGCCGCGGGCGCGATGGCCGCTGGTCCTTGCCGCTCTCTCCTTCGGCGTCCTGCCGATCGCAGTGATGCTTTCGTCTCTGCCGCGGTTTGGCCACAGGCTGCGCTGGATCACGGTCTTCCTCCATCTCGACTTGTGCATCTTCCTGCTGGCGTTCCAGCATCGCTCCGGAACCGGTCCGGACGTGGCCCTGAATGCGGTCCTCTTCACCGTCTATCTGGGATGCGGCATTCATTTCTGGTACGCGTACCGGCGCGCCACGGCGGGCGCCTTCATCACCATTGCCGGCTTTTTCTTCTGGGCGGCAGTCTTTCTGGCAGGACCGTTTCTGGCCTTCTACTTTCCCCGCGTCCAGGTGGACAGCGAAGTCTGGAACCTGCCCAAGTATGTCGTCGCGGTGGGCATGATCCTGCTGCTGCTCGAGGATCAGATCGAATATGCCGGATACCTCGCCCTGCACGATGAGCTGACGGGGTTGGCCAACCGGCGACTGTTCGAGGACCGGATGCAGGTTGTGCTGGAGCGGGCCCGGCGCAGCGGCTCCCATGCTGCGCTGCTGCTGATCGATCTGAACGACTTCAAGAAGGTGAACGATACGGCTGGGCACCACGTCGGCGATCTGCTGCTCCGGCGTGTGGGCGAGATCCTGCTGGGACGAGTGCGCCGCTCGGATACCGTGGCTCGAACCGGCGGCGACGAATTCGCGGTCATTCTGGAGGACACTGTGAGCCGCGAAAGCGCGTTTCAGGTTGCTGCGGAGCTGACCGAAGCGCTGGCGGCGCCTCTCCAGGTCGAGACGCTGCAGATCACTATCGGGGCCAGTGTGGGAGTCGCGCTGTTTCCCGATGACGCCGGCACCTGCGAGGCGATGTGCGTGGCTGCAGATTTCGACATGTACGCGCAGAAGCGCTCCGCCAGAAAAAAGGAGCCGCAGTCCGCCACGATCGGTGGCTCCGACCCTGACGGCGATGCCATGCAGGAAGCTCACGCACTGGCGAGCCCGAAGGCGAACTAAGTCACTCCAACGAAACCGGCGGAACCGAACGCCGCTCCGCGGCCCGAGGCCGGTTTCGATAAGAACTATCGATTTCGCCCATCACGTTCTTTTATATGAGGAGAATCTTTATATCCCGCGGAATACCCTTGTGTGGAGCCAGCAAACCCTTCTCCTGACTGTTGACCGCGAGAGTCTTTGTGTTGCGGGGAAGAATCGCGCGACGCACAGGGCGGACCCGGCGGGACACTGCGAGAGGGCTGCGGCAGCGCAACAGATACCTATTCAAATTCAGAGGAGAAGCATGTCGACTGACTATCGGAATTTCCTGGCGCTCTCGTATGAGGAGCTGGAAGAACTGAACCTGAAAGCCAAAGAGGAGCGGCGCAATCGCGTGGCTCCGGACAAGATCCAGGAAGAGCGTCTCAAGTTCCTCACCGATAACAAGAACATCAAAGCGGTGACGGTGCTGTTCAGCGATCTCGAAGGCCGGCTGCACATGCTGGACTACGACAAGAAGTTCCTGCTCAAGGCTTACGAGAACCTCACCTTCGACGGCTCGTCGATCCGCGGCTTCACCGCACAGAAGGAAAGCGATCTGCGCCTCGGCATCGACTGGAGCGCTTTCTACTACGCGCCCGCGGACATCTTCGGAGCCGGCAAGGTGATGGTGTTCGGCGATGTGATCGACAAGGACGGCACGCCGTATAGCGGGGACACGCGCGGACTGCTGAAGACGTTTGCCAAAGAGCAGTTCGAGAAGAACAAATACACGCTCAACGCTGCCAACGAGATCGAGGGCTTCCTGTTCGCGGGCGTGGACGCGGAGCGCAATTTCCCGACGACGGGCAAATTTGAATACGTCAACACCGGCGGCTACTATCACTCGCTGCCCGGCGATCCGCTGCGCACCTTTATCGATACGACCGCCGAAGTGCAGCGGGCGATGGGCTTCGAGAATGAGAAAGACCATCCGGAAGTGGCGCCGTCGCAGTTCGAGATCAACTACAGCTACGGCGAAGTGGTGGCCGCGGCGGATCAGATCCAGATCTACAAGCTGATCTGCCGCCAGGTGGCGACGCGGCTGGGGATGACGGCATCGTTCCTGCCCAAGCCGGTGGTGGGCGTGAACGGCAGCGGCATGCACACCAACGTCTCCATCAGCAAGGACGGCAAGAATCTCTTCTGGGATCCGAAGGGACAGGAGAAGCTCTCGGCAACCGGCTGGGAGTTTGTGGATCGCATCCTGACGCACGGCAACGACATCTGCCTGCTGCTGAACTCGAGCGTGAACGCCTATCGCCGTCTCGATCCGCACTTTGAGGCACCCAACCAGATCAAGGCGTCGGCTGTGGACCGCGGCTCCATGATCCGGATTCCGATCGGCAACGAGCGGTCGATGCGCGTGGAAGTGCGATCGGTGGCGCCGGACTCGAATCCCTACCTGGTGATGCTGTCCGTGTTCAAGACCGGCATCACGGGCGAGACGTCGAAGGTGGCGAACCTGCGCCAGGCGGAGCGGTATCTGCCGGACAACATCTACACGGCGATCGAGGATTTCCGCAACGCGGCGTGGGCCACGACACTGCTGGGCGAGGACGTCAAAGCGCGCTACGCAGACCTGAAGCAGGCTTCGGCGGACCGCTGCCCGCGGCTGCTCGGCACGTTTGTGAAGCCGTTCGAAGTCCAGTTCCACCATGAAATCTATAACCAGTTCCTCTGGAATCAGTTCTGACCATTTGCCGTTGAGGCAGACGCGCCCTTCGGGCGCAGGAACTAAAACAAAGCGCCCCGGTGAATTGCCGGGGCGTTTCTTTCCAGCGGATTTTTTGAAGTGCAATGGCAGATGCTGCCGGCGCACTCGCATCAGGCAATCGGTAAGTGATACTCCCCGAGATGCGGCTCGTCCCTGGGCTCCGGAGGAATCTCTTCCGCGAATCGATAGCCCACACAGGTGTCGGTGAGCAGATAGCGCGGGTTCGACGGGTCGTCCTCGATCTTCTTCCGTAGCTGGCGGACGAAGGTGCGAAGGTAATCCACTTCCTGCCGGTATTGATTGCCCCACACCGACGTGAGCAGTCTGCCATACGTCACCGCGCGACCGGCGTGGCCCATCAGGTAGCAGAGAATGTCGAATTCCTTGGGCGTAAGCCGGATCGGCTGGCCCGACTTGGTCACTGCTCTGCGTGACGGCTCCAGCTGAATCTTTCCAATCGTAATGGGAGCATCCTCCGGCCGCTCCGGTGTTCGCGCGCGACGCACCGCGGAACGAACGCGGGCCACGCATTCCCGAACGCTGAACGGCTTCGTAATATAGTCGTCGGCTCCGCGCTCGAGCGCCTCGACCTTGTCCTGCTCCTCATCGCGCACTGTGAGCATCAGGATCGGCAGCCGCGGAGCAAGGGTGCGCAGCCGCTCCAGCGTCCTGAGGCCGCCGATGCCGGGCATGTTGATGTCCAGCAGCACCACATCGAAATTTTCGGCCCTTGCCAGGTGCAGCGCACTCTCTCCGTTGGAGGCCTCCACCGTCTGAAAGCCCAGCTCCTGGAGCGGCGTACGCAAAGCTCTGCGGATCGCCGGTTCGTCGTCGACCAGCAGGATGCGGATTGGTTTCTCAGTACTTCCTTCGCTATTCAAGCCTCAGCTCCTCGATGTACGTTGGGCAGCGATGCAAAGAAGGTGGTCCCGGTGACTGGATCACTGGTCACCCATACGTCTCCGCCGTGAGCCAGAGCGGCTTGTCGTGCAACCGACAGGCCGATCCCGCTTCCCGGCGCCTGCTGCTCCGTCGCCCTACATCGGAAATAGCGATCGAAAATACGTTCGTGATCGGATGCCGGAATCACCGGCCCCAGGTTGTGCACCGACAAAAGCACCGCCGCCGGCTGTTCGGCTGCCTCGATGGTCACCGTCGTTCCCGCGTCTCCGTACTTTCCGGCATTCTCGACGAATTGCGTCAGCATCGCGCGCAGCACGCCGCGGTCGCCGACCACCGTGAGATTCTCGCGGGCGACGGCGACCTTCACCGAAAATCCGGCCAGCTGGTCTCTCGTTCCCGCCACGACATCCTCGATCAGGGGCGCGACCGCGACCCGTTCCGGCCGCAACGTCTGGCTCTCCAGCCGCGCCGTCTGCAGCAGGTGCGTGGTCAACCCGTTGAGTTCCTCGGCCTGCTCTTCGATCAGGGACACCAGTCCGCTCTGCGCGGCATTCAGGCCGCCCATTTCGGTCAGCCCGGTGCTCGCCACGCGAATGGCGGTCAGCGGTGTCTTGTAGGCGTGGGCCAGGCTGTCCAGTACGGTCGTGCGCAGCTGTTCCGCACGCTTCTCACTCTCCATGCGCATTTCATTGGCCAGCGAGTGATAGCGGTCGAAGGTGATAGCAATCAGCGCGGCAATCGTGTTGCTCGTCCCCTCGCACAGTTCACCGCGGACCAGCAGCGCCCCGATCGGCATGTTGCCCACACGCAGCACCCGCCGAATCAGGCCGGTTTCCGGGTCGTCCCGCACCGTCTCGAAGACGCAGATGTTCCGCACCGTTTCTTCCAGATCCGCAAACCAATCGCCGGTCGGATAAACCTCATTCAGATCGGCGTCGAAAATAGCCACAGCTTCCAGCCCGAAGATCGAGCGGATCAGCGCAGCCATCTGCGGTCCCGGCTTCTGATGCAGGTCCAGTTGCGCCGACTCCCGGACCAGGTCGCACAGGCTTTGCGCCTCGTGTCCCGCGGAATCCTGCCGCGAAGGGCGGACACCCGCGCCATGCCGCCGCAACGTCAGCGCCGCCGCCGCGCAGGCCGAGGCGAGCCCCATGCACACCGCCAGGGTGTTCCGTCCGCCGCGCTTCGGGCGCGCCGGCAGATGGGGATGGGGCATCGTTGCAGCCGGATTCTGGCTGTTGTCGCGCAATCCAAACTCCCTGCCCGGAAAATTCGCCGACGCGAAACGGACGGCGGGAACACGTCACCGGAAAAGCTCACCAGCGAGCCAAAAAATGAAGTGCCTTATATCAGAGGTGCAATCAGAATTGCATAGTGTGGGATGAATATTCAAGCATTTAAGCCTCTCGCCGCCTCCTCGCCCCCATCCTCACGCCTCGTTTGTTTCTTCTTTATGAATTCCTCAGGCCCCCTCTGACTAGATAGAGACACCCGGCACACAGGTGAATGAGCGTTCACCCCGAGCCGCTACGGTCGTGGCGGAGAGCGGCGGGACGCGGTGCATCGGGTAACTCCAGGCACAGCCGGATTTCAGGAGGAGACGACTCTGATCGACGTTAAGCCGAACCTTCTTTTGACAACCGCGGCGAGCGCACTGTTCTGCTTCGCCCAGATTGCGGCAGCACAAACAAGCACCCCTGCCGCACCGCCTCCAACCCCTGCTCCTGCTCCTGCCGCTGCTCCTGCCGCTCCCACCTGGAGCGTAGGCGGCATCGATTTCAGCGGTTATCTGGACGGCTACTACGGCTATAACTACAACCGTCCCAGCAACGCCGCCAACGGTCAGGTCAACGACCTGTACAACTTCAACGATAAAACCGATCAGTTCAATCTCGCAGGCGCGGTGCTGACTCTGAACCATAACCCCGATCCCATCGGCGTCCATGCCGACCTGATTTTCGGACGGGCCAATGACCTTATCCATTCCCCCGGGGAGAAGGGCACCGCCAACTATATCGAGCAGGCCTACATCAGCTTTACTCCCGCCAAAACCCATGGTTCGGAGTTCGACTTCGGCCAGTTCGTCACCTCGGCCGGCGCGGAAGTGATTCCCGCCATGAGCGACTGGAACTACTCGCGCTCCATCCTCTTCGCCTGGGCCATCCCGTATTACCACTTCGGGCTCCGCACCTCCACGCCTTTTACAAAAACGTGGAGCGCCGGCCTGCAGGTGGTCAACGGCTGGAACAACGATGTAGCCAACAACGGCGGCGTCACCATCGGCCTCACCAGCGCGCTCACCAAACCGAAGTACGCATGGGCCCTGAACTACTACACCGGTCCGTCGAACTTCGATACGCAGAAGGGGTATCGCAACCTGATCGATACCACCCTCACCCTGACGCCGAACGCGAAATTCAATGCCTATATCAATTACGACTATGGGCAAAATCGCACCGGCGCCTCGACTTCCGGCAGTGTCACCACCCCTGAGGCTTCCGATCACTGGCAGGGCGTCGCCTTTGACGCTCATGAGCAGATGAATGCCAAAAACGCGATCAGCGTCCGGTACGAATACTTCAACGACAACGCCGGCTACTCCACGGGGAAAGCGCAAAATCTCCAGGAAGTAACCGGCACTTACGAGTACAAATGGACGGAGGGTCTGCTGGCGCGCCTCGAGTATCGTCGCGACTGGTCGAACGTCGCCTTCTTCCACAAGGGGAATACAGGCATGGTCGATGCACAGTCCACCCTGACGGCCGGGTTTATCGTTTTCTTCGGCCCCAAACGGTGATGGCAGGGCGGGTCCGGTCTATGCGAGGGCCCGCATGAGCCCGAGCGAAATTCCGCGCCGCGACCGCTGAACAGGACAGGCCCCGCTCCCCGAGGACGGACCCCCAGCCGGGGCGCGGCGCTGTGTCTCCCCATAACGGCTTCCGCGTCGGGAGTGGCGGCAGGAATTGAGAGGACCTGCAGCCTCTTTATGAAATCCTCATAAATCGCATGTTTTCCTGGTGTCCAACACTGGAGGACAACCGTGAAGCGTATTGATGCAGTCATCAGGCCGGATCGTTTGGATCGGGTTAAGGAACTACTCTCCAATATTCAAGTACAGGGAGCAACCGCAGCGGAGGTCAGAGGCTTTGGCCGACAGAAGGGCCACACAGAGACGTATAGAGGAACCGAGTATTCAGTCGATTTTCTTCCAAAGATCCTCCTCACAATTGTTGCATCGGAAGATCGGGTGCAACAGATTGTGGACGCAATCATCGAAGGCGGTCGGACGGGAGTGTTCGGTGATGGAAAGATTTTCGTCACCCCGTTGGACGAGGTGATACGGATTCGGACGGGCGAGCTAGGGGAAGCGGCTCTTTAAGGGATTTTCTTTGAGGACGACTCCTGCGCGGCCTCTACATCAATTAGCAGATCACTACACAGACGAGGAGATATTGAGTATGAGACAGCCAATCGGGAGGCTAAATCTGCGCCTTTCACTGACTAAGGGCGCCGCCACAGTTCTTCTGGTCGCAGGCCTGATCGCAGGTTCGCCTATGCGCTGTTTTGCGGACACTGCCCCCCAACCAGATCCGGCCGGTATAGCCACTGGGGATAAGACGAGCGTTCTGGATGCAGCTGGCAATGCTTTTGTTCCTCCAACCCCCGATCCAAGCAGTCCAGACTACGCGCAGCAGAAGAAGAACTATGACGACTATCAAGCCCAGTTGACCAAGGAACCGTTGGCGGGGAAGCTGGCCGACTCGGTTGGGCATATCCGAGTTGCCACCAACTTCTCGTGGACACTGCTCACCGGATATCTTGTTCTCTTTATGCAGGCCGGATTCGCACTCCTTACCTGCGGGCTGGTACGCAAGAAGAATGCGGGTCATTTGATGATGCTGAACTTCGCCGCCTACGTCTTCGCCTTCCTTGCCTACTATGCTGTTGGATATGCTTTCCAGTATGGTGCGGCGGCAATCAACGCAGCCCCCACAAATCTGGGCGGAACTCCAACCCTCAATCATTTTCTTTTGGGACATGGCCTATGGGGTTTCCTGGGCGGAAAGGGCTTCTTCCTGAGCGGACCGGGCTATGATTCCGGTAGCCTCTGCCTGACGCTCTTCGAAGTTGTGTTCATGGAGACTGCGGGATATATCATCGTGGGCGCGATCTGCGAGCGCATAACCTTCTGGGCATTTCTTTTGTGTGAGCTCTTTATCGGCGCATTCCTCTATCCGGTATTCGGCTGCTGGGTTTGGGGCGGTGGCTGGCTTTCGCAACTGGGCACAACGATGCATCTTGGGCACGGCTATGTTGATTTCGCCGGTTCCACTGTCGTGCACGGCATTGGTGGCTTCTGTGCGATGGCACTTGCCGTCATCCTGGGTCCTCGTCTCGGCAAGTATGGCTCCGACGGAAAGCCGCGGGCCTTTCCTGCACATAACATCGTGTACGTTGTGACCGGCACCTTTATCCTCCTGTTCGGCTGGATGGGGTTCAATCCTGGTTCCACGCTGGGGGCGACCGACCTGCGCATCTCCGTCATCGCTGTGAATACCAACCTTGCCGCCGTCGCTGGTGCGGCAACGGCGATGTTGGTGTGGTACCTGATCTTCAAGAAGCCCGACATCACGATGGCCTGCAACGGCATGCTGGCCGGACTTGTCGCGATCACGGCTCCATGTGCCTTCGTGTCTCCTAATTCCGCCGTCATCATCGGCGTCCTTGCAGGTGTTGTGGTGTGCTTCGGGGTGCTGTTCAATGAACGAATCGTCAAGATCGATGATCCGTGCGGCGCGATCTCGGTGCATGGCTACTGTGGCTGGCTTGGCGCAGTCTGTGTCGGCATCTTTGCCGATGGCACTTACGGTTCAGGGTGGAATGGGGTCGGCGCTTCGACGTACCTTGGGCAGACCGGCCAGGGAGTAACTGGTTTGCTGCACGGCGACAGTCGTCAGTTTGTTTGTCAGCTCATGGGGGCAACGCTCTGCGCTGCCTGGGCCTTTGGCGCAACCTATGCCGTGTTTTGGAGCGTGAATAAGGTCAAAACCATGCGAGTTACAGCCGAGGTGGAACTGGAGGGTCTCGACGTGTCTGAGTCTGGCATGCATGCGTATCCCGAAGATGCACTGGTCACGGCTGCCTAGATAGGAAGCGCACACAAAGCGTCCTCCTCGGCATCAAGACCAGCCACATAACGTCTTGACCGTCGAGGAGACGGCTTCAGTTAAGAGCGCTCTTCGATTCTGCTGGATGCATTCGCGCAAACGACCATCGAATCCCTAGACGAGTCTTGATGTCGGAGGCAGCGGACCTTTCACAATTGTCCGCGAACCCTGAACCAAGTCGAGGTCAGCCTTCACTTGTTTGAAGCGCCCGAACGCATCATGTCCGAAAACTGCCAGTCCAAGGTTGGGCATTCAACTAGCGGAGAAGGATGCACAATTTTGTCAATATATTCCGCCCAGGAACGACTCAGCCAGACGGCTCAGATGGAGTCGGCACACTCCTTGGCGTCTTCTCCTGTACTAGCGCCGGAGGACGGATCGGGTATAGGGGGAGAGAAGCCGCTTGGTCAGGGTGCCGAGGGCATTCAAAATACCCCGCCCGCGCTCGACAAGATCCGCATAGGCAGCGGAAGTGGATGCATCACAAGATCGTCGTACCGAAACACGCTGGCGCAGCACGAATTCCCACCGACACGCTATCGGCCCTCCATGATGACAAGACCATGCAGGCGGACCTGTCGAGATTGAATAAGACGTGCTGCGCTCCTCAGAAGCTCCCGGCACTCGACGGCGCACCGTTGTCCACTTTCGTCGAAGTGGTATATGCAGAGTGCTGAAGACTGCGGCGTTCGAGCTGGTTTTCTAAAGCATCTGCTTGACTTTAGTGCCGAACGCCATGGCGTCCAGCCGCCGGCCCTTTCTGGGGTCTGGTGCATGTAGAAGTCCGGAAAAGGCGGGAGATCACCATTCCATCGTGTCTTTGGCCCGTAACCCATGTATACGTCCCAGGAATCCCATGTTCATGAAGATCCAGGCCGTACAGTTCGCCTTCCTCGGAGACGCGCAGCGTTCCAGTCAGATTGACCGGGTACATGAGAACCAGCGCGACGGCGAAGGTGGACAAGGTGAGGCCGCTGCGCAAACCCGTGTTGCGGCCGAACTGGCGACGACTGCGCTGCAGTTGGAGCTCGCCCACCGCCAGGCAGCCAGCATCCGCGCGACGGAGCGCGGGAGTGGCGCGCGCCGCAGCCACGCTGCCGTCTTCACCCTGTTGAACCGGGCACGCCGGGTGTTCATTCGCGAATAGCAGAGCGGACGCCAGATCCCCGTCCTATCCCTTGTAAGCCGGCCCAAGATATTGCGGGTTGTGGATGGTTCCGTCGAAGTGCGGGCTGGTCTTGAACAACTCATATTGCCCGGTCATCGCGGCGTCGCGGGTCTTCGCCAGCAGTGCGGCGACCTGCGATTCGCTCATGGGCCGGAAACTGGCCACCGCCTCAAATGCCTGATCCATCACCTGCGGCGAGTCGATACCGGTGATCACGACGCTGGCCGGCGAGTTCAGCCCGAAGTGCAGCGCCTCAATCGGCGTGACCGTGTGGCTGTCGAGGATGAAGTGATCCCCAAAGGTCTTCATGGCGAGAATCGCCGTGCCCTGCTGCTGCGCGACCGGCACCACGTTGTGCAGGAAGGAGCGGAAGTGCGCATCCATGACGTTGATGGGCATCTGCACCGTGTCGAAGTGGAAGTTGTGCTGCCTGGCGGCCTCAAACATGCGCAGGTGGACGCTGGGGTCCTTGTGGCCGGTGAAGCCGATGTAGCGGATCTTCCCGGCCTTTTGCGCGGCGAGCACCGCCTCCAGCGCGCCGCCCGGCGCAAAGATGCGGTCGGCGTCGTCGAGGCGGATGCACTCGTGGAACTGCATCAGGTCGATGGCGTCGGTCTGCAGGCGCCCCAGCGACTGCTCCATCTGCTGGGCCGCCGTTTTGGCGTCGCGGCCGTCGATCTTGGTCATCAGAAACACCCGCTGCCGGTAGCCGTCGCGCAGCGCCTGACCCATGCGCACCTCGCTCAGCCCCCCGTTGTAATCCCAGCAGTTGTCGAGGAAGGTGATCCCGCGGTCGATCGCGGTGCGGATGAGGCGGATGCTCTCCTGCGGATCGGCCTGCTTGCCAACGTGATAACCGCCCAGTCCGATGGCGGAGACGCGTTCGCCGGTGTGGCCCAGTTCCCGATAGATCATGTTGGGGGATTCAGCGCGGCGGCCAGCGGCCGGTGTTTGTGCTGATGCGGAGGCGCCGGGAACAGCAGAGGCGGCGACAGCGGCGGCGGTAGAGCGAAGAAAGTCGCGGCGATCCATGATGACTAAGATTGTCGCGCAACGCGAGGAAGTTGCAGGGAACAGCAGCAGGAATCGCCAGAGGCGGCTACGGCTTTTAGCTCGCCGGTTGACTCTTCGGACCCGGCATCTCCTGGCCGAACCTAGGAAATGTACGCTTATGTACTCTAATAACGTACATAGTGGTACACTCATGCCATGGAAGTCCCTATCACCCAGTTTCGCCGGGATTTATTCCGACTCGTCGAGCGTTCCATGGAGGGAGAGACGGTCTACGTGACCCACCGCGGCCGCCGTCTGCGGCTGGTGCCGGACACGCCCCAGGCCAACGGACTCAAAGCGGTCACTCCCCTGCAAATCGTCAATCCAAAAGGGCCGGATCTGGAAGACGCGGCCTGGAAGGAAGAGATGATTCGGGAGTGGGAGAGCGACTGGTCCGAGCTGTGATCACCTACCTCGACACTGCGGTGGCCGTCTGGCTGGCGCAGGGATCTCTCGATCGCATCAGTGCCGGCGCCTATGACCATTTGGGGCGCGCGACGGATTGCAGGCTCTCGCCGGCTGTTCTGCTCGAGTTGGAGTTTCTCTACGAAATTGGCCGGATTCTGCTGCCCGCCGCCGACATCCGCCGTAAGCTGGAGACCGAGGTCGGGGTCACGCTCTGCGATCTGAGTTTTCCCGCCGTGGTCGAGACGGCGTTGCGCGAGAGCTGGACGCGCGACCCGTTCGATCGGCTGATCACCGCACACGCTCGGACGAACGCGCTCGCATGGCTGGTCACCTCGGACCGTCGGATCCGTGAGGCTTATCCCAGAACGGTCTGGTAGGCGACCTTGGGGATGCGCCCCATGCCCCACAAGGGTTACCTTGGAGGGGCGCTGGAGCCTTGCCGGGGGCTGGTCCGGAAGCCTATACTCGGACCGTTTGGCCCGGATGCGGGTTCAATCCGGAATGAACCGGCTTTGAACCATTTTTCGCAGGGTCAGGATGGGTTGGAGATTCCCCGATGGCGACGGTCACTCTTGAGCAGGAAATTAACCCCTGGGAAGCCCAGGCGGCACGGTTCGATTTTGCAGCACGCAAACTGAATCTGGACGACGGTCTGTGGCGCGTGCTGCGCTATCCGTCGCGCGAAATCATCGTCCACTTTCCGGTGGCGATGGATGACGGGCACATTGAGGTGTTCACCGGCTACCGGGTGCAGCACTCGCAGGCGCGGGGTCCTGGGAAGGGCGGCATCCGCTATTCACCGGACGTGACCCTCGATGAAGTGCGCGCCCTCGCCAGCTGGATGACGTGGAAGTGCGCCGTGGTGAATATTCCCTTCGGCGGCGCCAAGGGCGGCGTGATCTGCGATCCGAAGAAGATGTCGCAGGGCGAGTTGGAGCGCATGACGCGGCGCTACACTGCCGAGATCATCGAGTTCCTCGGGCCGGAGAAGGACGTGCCCGCGCCCGACGTCAACACCAACGAGCAGACCATGGCCTGGATCATGGATACCTACTCGATGCACATGCGCCAGACCGTGACCGCGGTGGTGACGGGCAAACCGCTGAATATTGGCGGGTCGCGTGGGCGGAAAGAGGCCACCGGCCGCGGGATCATGGTGGTGTGCGAAGAGGCGCTGAAGTATCTGGGCCTCCAGCGCGAAGGGTGCCGCGTCATTATCCAGGGCTTCGGCAACGTGGGCTCGAATGCGGCGCGCCTGATGCAGGACCGCGGCTACAAAATTATCGGCATCGGTGAATTCGACGGCGGCCTGTTCAATCCCAACGGTATCGAGATTGGCGCGCTGGAGGAGCACAAACTGCGCAACGGCACGGTGCTGGGGTTCCGCGGTGCGGAGCCCGTGCCGACGGCGGAGTTGCTGACCAGCGAGTGCGAGATTCTGATCCCGGCGGCGACCGAGAACGTCATCACCAGCCGCAACGCGGAGCAGATCAAAGCCCGCATCGTGTGCGAGGGGGCGAACGGCCCCACCACCGCGGTGGCCGATGAGATTCTCGCCGACAAGAAAGTCTTCATCATCCCCGACATTCTGGCCAACGCCGGCGGCGTGACCGCGTCGTACTTCGAGTGGGTGCAGGACCGTCAGGGCTACTTCTGGAAAGAATCGGAAGTGCAGGAGCGGCTGACCAGCATTCTGGCGGAAAGCTTCGACGACGTGACCCGCTACGCCGAGGCGCATGCCGTCAACAACCGCATCGCCGCCTACATGCTGGCCATCGATCGCGTGGCCTTCACGATCAAGCAACGCGGAATCTACGCATAACGAGCCGGTAGCCGGTAGCGAAATACAGAAGCGGTCGGCGACATCGCCCACCGCTTCTCTTGTGATCTGCCTGTTTTGCTGACCGCTGATTGCTGACTGCTGACCCCTATCTCAACCCTGCCGTTGAGATCTTCCGTTGCGGCCGCGGGTCCTCATCTTTCGCTCGCGGCGCTCGCTTTCCCATCAGCGTGGCGACCACGCCGGCAAGGACCAGCACGGCTCCCGCGACCTGCCGCCGCGTCAGGTGCTCCCCGACCAGCCCCACGCCCAGCATCAGCGCAATCACCGGATTCACATATGCGTAGCTCGAAACGCGCGTCGGCGAATCGTTCGCGATCAGCCACACATACGCGGTATAGGTGATGATCGACGCCGCGACGATCAGATACGCCATGCTCCACACCACCCGCGGGCTGAGCACGACCCAGGGCTCAGGGACCAGATGCCGCTCGCCGCTCACGAACCCCGCGATCATCAGCAGAAACCCGCCCGTATACATCTGCCATCCCGCGTTCAGTTTCTGCGGGCTGGGCAGGCTGAGCCGTCGCGAGAGAACCGTCCCGATCCCCCAGCACAGGGTTCCCGCCACCATCGCCAGCACGGCCATCGCATACAGGCGGGCGTGCGCGTGGTGCCCGCGATGGCGCAGCGCCAGCAGCGCGACTCCCGCAAAGCCGGCAGCGATGCCGCCGAATCCGAGCAGCGTGGCGCGCTGCGTGCGCAGGAAGAGCACCTCCCCGGCATAAATCCACAGAGGAATCAGCGCCGATACCACCGCCGCCACGCCCGAGGGAATGATCGTCTCAGCCCAGAACAGGCCTGCATACAGGCAGGCAAACATGATGACGCCCAGTAGCGAGGCGTTGACCATCTGCCGTGCCGTCATCTCGAAGGGGCCGGCGAAGCGGCTCCACAGAATGAGGATCAGGCCGGCGACGGTGAAGCGAAATCCGGCGGCAAAAAAGGGCGGGACGACACTGACCACCTCGCGAATGGCGAGGAACGATCCGCCCCACAGGATGTAAATGGCGGCGTAGGCCAGGAGTCTGCGCACAGGTAGAAAACAGGGTACAGGGTTCAGGGCTCAGCGTACAGAACCATCTCAGAGATCTCAGCCCGCGACTTCCACGACCTCGTAGCGGACGGGTAACGCAGCAATGGGCTGGCCGCTGCTCCTCATCTCCTCGAGGTAAAGAGCGATGGCTTCGGAGATCATCCTCCGAGCTTCGTCGTAGTCGCGCCCCGTCGAGACGACTACGCCCGGTTGCAATTCGGGCGCGTAGGCACTAATGGTGCCATCGTCGGCGCGCTCGTAGACAACAAGGTAGCTGCTGGTCATCGTTATATCCCTGACTGCTTCATTATCGCAGAGAGCAAACCCTTCGGAACATCGTGTCCAGGAGAATGGACCGGTACGACAACGATGCCCTCTTTACGTGCATGGCGGTAGACTCGGTGACTGCCGCTGGTTCGCACGTGAAGCCAGCCATCCTCCACCAGCATTTTGATCAGATCGCGGTACTTCATCTCAGGTTTGCGGCAGACACGGTTCAGCATCTCGCAAGCAAACTGTGACTAAAGCTTGTTGCACTCAGATCAGACTCCGTCGGTAACGGTGGCTCTCCAAAAAGGTTTTGGGACTGATGCATCTCGCTTTGGACTGGTACACTCAGGCTTCCCCAAAACCGTGCAGAGGGGTGAACCGTGTCGACCACCAACATCAAGCCTTCAGGCGGGCAGGGGTTCCAGCCCTATGTGCCCGCCAGCGAGACCCGGCCCGAGCTCACCTTCCGCGCCATCCTCCTCGGCTGCATCTTCGGCCTCATCTTCGGTGCGGTCACCGTCTATGTAGGCATCGAAGCGGGACTCACCGTCGCCGCGTCGATCCCCATCGCGGTGCTCTCCATCAGCGTCCTGCGCGCCCTCGGCCGCGCCTCCATCCTCGAAAACAACATCGTCCAGACCACCGGCAACGCCGGCCAGTCCATCGCCGCCGGCGTCATCTTCACCCTCCCGGCGCTCATCTTCCTGGGATTCGATCTCGAGTACTTCCGCATCTTCGTCCTCGCCATGCTCGGCGGCTGGCTCGGCCTCCTTTTCATGATCCCCCTGCGCCGCCAGCTCATCGTCGAAGAGCACGGCAACCTCACCTATCCCGAAGGCACCGCCTGTGCGGACGTGCTGCTCGCCGGTGAGCGTGGTGGATCCTTCGCCAGCCGCGTCTTTCTCGGCCTCGGACTGGGCAGCCTCTACACCCTCTTCCAGAACAGCGACATCTTCGGCGCGTGGCCCGGCACGCCCAACTACGAGCCGGATCTTGGCAAGCAGCACATCCTCAAAGGCGGCGCCGTGCGGCTCGATGCGGTGCCGGAGTATCTGGGCGTCGGCTACATCATCGGTACCAAAGTGGCAGGCACGATGTTCGCCGGCGGCGTCTTCTCCTGGCTGGTGCTGATGCCGGCTATCTACTTCTTTGGGTCGCATCTGCCGGGGCCGTTGTATCCGGCCGTGAAGCCGGTGGCGCAGATGTCGCCCGGCGAGATGTGGTCGGCGTATGTGCGGCCGATGGGCGCAGGCGCCGTCGCGGCCTCGGGGCTCATCACGCTGATCAAGACCATCCCGACCATCGTCAGCGCCCTCAAAGCCGGGATGGGCAATCTGCGCAAGGGCGCGGCGGCCGCGGCGGCAGGGAATGAGCGCACCGACCGCGACATGCCCATGTCGGTCGTGATCGGCGGCAGCGTGCTGCTGGTTGTGCTGATGTGGGTCTTCCTCACACTCAAGCCGGTGCCGGGCGCGCAGACCGGGATGCTGGCCAACCTGGCCGCCTCTCTGCTGATCGTGATCTTCGGCTTCTTATTTGTAACCGTGTCGTCGCGGATTGTGGGTCTGATCGGAAGCTCGGCCAACCCCATCAGCGGCATGACCATCGCCACCCTCATGGCCACCGCCGCCGTCTTCCTGGTGAAGGGCTGGACCGCCCCCGCCTACGGCGCCCTCGCCATCACCGTGGGCGGCGTGGTCTGCATCGCCTCGGCCAACGCGGGCGACCCCTCGCAGGATCTGAAGACCGGCTTCCTGGTCGGCGCAACCCCGTGGAAGCAGCAGCTGGCCCTGATGATCGGCGTCTGCGTCTCGACCTTCGCGGTCGGCTTGACGCTGAATGCGATGAACCGCGGGTTCGAGGAATTTCACACCATGAGCAAGGCGTGGGATATTTCCGCGCCGCACGACGGGGTGCAGGACGAGGGGACGTTTACGCGGAAAGAGTTTCGCGTGACGGAGCAGGGCAAGACGGTCGAGACGCTGCCGGGAAGCGAGTTTGTGTTGATGAACTCGTTGGGGTCGCACGAGCTGGCGGACGGGAAGTATCTTTACAATCCGCAGACGAAGACGATCGAGGTGCAGTGGATTCAGGGGATCGGCAGCGAGAAGGCGGCAGCCCCCCAGGCGCGCCTCATGGCGACGGTGATCAACGGCATCCTCCGCCAGCAACTACCCTGGGGGCTGGTTCTGCTGGGCGTGTTCCTCGTGATCGCGATCGAGCTGATGGGCGTGCGCTCGCTGACCTTCGCAGTCGGCTCGTACTTGTCGATTGCGACGACCTTTGCGATCTTCCTGGGCGGCATGGTGCGCTGGATGGTCGATCGAGCCGCCGCGCGCGCCGGCGAGACAACCG